>SDBT01013693.1_pt1 | contig 12979 bp, 17 predicted proteins | sample 2277101 | NCBI WGS metagenome assembly SDBT01 (sample SAMN10404973, study PRJNA504765) | marine sediment metagenome | isolation source: marine sediment core GS10_PC15, 103 cmbsf | place: Arctic Ocean: Southern Knipovich Ridge | collected 2010 | reverse complement strand
CCGTTCGAAATTAAAACCCCCAATACCCCCAACTCCCCCAGCGTTTTTCATGATACGTTCTTTAATGAGATCAAGGTTCAATCGCAAAGTAGTACCCGCTGGGGTATTATCTACCTTGATAAAAGAACCCCCTGACATTTGTTGAAAATTCTTCACAGCGTTGACAAGTATATTTAACTTGCGTACTGTCTCTGGATCACCGTTGAAAAATTCTTCTGGAGTTCCACTCATTTACTCACCTATATCTGTTAATAATTGATCAAAATCTGCTTCCCTTTGGATCCTATCTCTTCTAAAAGAATTTGGGGCTTGCGTAAATACATCATCAGGAACTTTTCCTGTAAATGAATTATGATAAACAAATTCAGCGTCAAATGTATCAAATTTAAATTGAAATCTCACATCTATATTATAAGTTGTACGTCTATCAGTTGTTCGCCAAGTAATTCCTACACAAAGCCATGTACGAGCAGCATACGTTCGCCAAGTTGAATCATTGACATGCCCTTGATAGTTGTCATTCAACAATTCTAACTCATCTTCATCTGTGCCTAATAGCCGCTTTCTTATAGTATAAATTCTTGCAGGAACATAAAGATTTGCTACTGGTATTTCATCATCCTCACTAAAAGCTGCAGTCAACAAATTCGCAATCCGTTTAGTAGGATCATTAGGATCTTCCTTAAACGGCTCTGCAGGATTCAAAGCTCCTATTGGATAGATGTAGTTCAAAGGAGTAATGGGTAATTCTGAACCAGTCCCAAATTTCTTTGTTGTCTCAATTTGAATTAACGAAGACTCCATGCTGATATCACTTTGGCCTAAAGTAATGATCTGATAATTTGGTTGAGTAGTTTCATAGATCAATTCTAGTTTTAAATAATTGGGTTCGAGAGCTACGCAACGGATCTTAGTTAATAAGCTATTAGCTACATTTGGATGGGCGTCTCCTATCTCGGGAACACCAGTATCATGCATCGCTTCATAGATTCTTGCTGAATTATCAGCTCTGCCAGATTGCTCTACTGGATTTTCGATTGTTGCTATTCGTGTGAACTTATGCCCATTGGCTGTTAGTTCACCAGTAGCTGAATCAACTAAATCTATTGCAACTATAGTCATTTTATACCTAAGCTAAAGTTTTATTTTCAATTTCTTCCAGTATTCTAGTCTGTCTCTCTGATTCGCGTAGCATTTGTTTATTGATGTCTAAGATCCCCACACCTGAAGATCGAGGATCGAGAACAGAAGTTCTAGCCAATTCAAATGTTCCCTGCCCACCTCCTTGAAGTAATTTTGCTATATCAGGAGTAAGAGAACTTAGGGGTGCAAGCCCCCTATCGCTTTCACCTAGAATCTTTATTCTTTGAGCAGCGATTCTTTCTAAACCATGCTTCTCTATTCTCTCAATCCTTTTTAATTCTCTTTCATATTCTTTTGTTAACCCAATAACAAACCCACCCCCAACAAACGGGATCTTATCAGCTAAACCCACAGCCTTCTTTCTCATTGATTCAATTCTATCTATAAGCATTTTTTCAAATGCCGATATTCTACGTTCTACTTTAGACGAAGGTAATGAACCAGAGACACCCCCTGTTGGATCACCGATCGGAGTGTTTTGGAGTCGTCGAAGTAATGGATCACTAACGGTTACTGCTGGAGCGTTAAGCCCAGCTAACTTTTTAAGAAGCTCTATTTCTTTTTGTGTATCACTGATTATAAGTTTTAGCTGTTCCCCTAAATTTGTAATCATTGGAGGAGCAAACGAAGACTTAAATAACTCCTCTCCAAGATCCAACATTGCTAAACGTATACCTCCGGTTATTGGAAATCTCAATAAAGCTCTCCCTAGTGTTAGTTCATCTATATCCGCAAGACCGCTTTGGTTTATTAAAGCAGGTCCAAGAGTTTTCCCAAATTGTCGAGCAAACGAATCTGCTGCCTGAACAGCAGCACTTTTCATGATAAGGGTAATAGACTCGCCAAATCCTTTAAAAAACGCAAGGCCAATATCCAATCCTAGTTTAACTCCCACCCAAAAATTAGTTTTCAGAAACTTTAAAAAACTGAATAATTCATTCTTAATAAAAATAACACGATCTGCAAAAGCTACAGACCAATTTTTAATGGTTTCTCTATTATTCCTAAACCATTCGGAGAACTTCAATAACTCAGGTGCTAATTTCTCCCCAATAGAAATAGCAACGTCTTTGACATTGTTAAGCAAAATCTTCATCTGAGAACTAAAGGACTTCAATTGTTTCTCATGCACTTCTTTCGTAATTCCATTCATCTCTTTCAATTGTCTATTATACTCATTTATTCTATCACCTAATCCAAGTAGTGGTAAAATAGCTTGTTGACTCCGAGCCATGAATCCCAGCATCTCTAAAGCAGCACCTTTTTGTTGCGTGCTCATAGATCCTAGTGCTTTAGTTAAGCTGTTTATAATATCCCCCATTGGGAGCAATTCACCAGTGACATCAAAAACGTTTATTTTTAATCTTTTCCAAGCAGCAGTGTTATCCCTAAATCCCTTAGTCATTAATCTTAACATCCTGCTAAACATAGAACCAGCAACTTGAGCCTTGATCCCTTGATCAGCGAACGCAGCTAATACTGCAACACCTTGTTCCAACGGAACATTAAACGCTTTCATCGCTGGTCCAGCTTGACTTGTTAACGCTAAAGCGAACTGCCTTGTAGAAGCATTAGCTAATGTATTTGCCCCAGTCAACACGTCAGAAACCCTGGTCATGTTCATCATGTTTTGAGTAGCATCTTTAACCGTTAAACCTAAAGCACTTTGGGCATCAGTTAATAGATCAGTTGCTTCAGCCATATCAAAAGCACCAGCGACAGCGAACGCTTCTACTGTTGCTAATGAAGCCATAGATTGCTCAGCAGTTAACCCAGCACTTGCTAAAAAGAAATATGACTTTGCTAAATTAGTTGCGGATGTAACCCCTTCTATTGCTAAGGTTCGAGCTAAATCTCGCATCTTTTGCTGCATACCAGCTGACACTTCACCCATAATAGCTAAAGACTTTATCATCGCATCATCAAAGGAAGCGAATACTTTTACAGACAAGGCACCAATAGCAAGTAATGCAATACCAATCCGCGTCCCCCAGCGTCTGGTAAAAGCACCGAAACGTCGAAAAGTGTTACTAATACTAGATATCATGCGTTTACCAAGTATAGCTAGTTTCCGAGTAGTAGCTATCATGGTACTAACAGCTTTTTTCATAGCCACGTCATACTGAATAGTATTCAGTCTTAGATGAACAAACAAATTACCAAGATCAAGTGTTAGAGCCATCGTTGTTTAGTCCTAAAAACCCAAACCATTTTATTTTAGAAGCCTTAGCAGCTTCTGCTCTAGTAGATTTTGTGACTTTAGTTTTTGTCCACTTTAGAATAAGTTGTTTCAAGGAAACGTTTTTCTTTGAAACTGTTCGTCTAACTTCTGCTGCAATCTGAGCAAGGTATAAGTCTAGCTTTGTAGTCTTATATTCTTCTTCCTCTAAGTATAGCCTCCACATAGTGAATTCCATTGATGGAATAACACTTTGTGCTTCTTGAATAGACTTACCTAGATGGGAGGCAACTCGGATCCAATCACCCAAGTCCCCCTTTAACCGTTTTTTGCTTCTGCTTCTCCATCTTCATCTAAGCCACTTAATTCCTGAGCAGCTTTAAACAACCCAGCGACAGTTTTAGCCGGCCATTTTTGAATAACTTCGCGAGTAATAACCTTATCTTCTTCGTCAAAGATACACTTCGTAAGCAAATTCTCTTGGAGAAATTTGTGATCAGTGATTTGCTGAACTTCTTGCCCACTAGCACTGACTTTTACTTTTTTCCCAACTTGATTGAGAAAAATACTACGTTGTTCACCTGTCAACTCTTTTAATGTGTACTTCACTTCTGCCCCATCTTCATCAGTGATTTCGATTTGAACAGTTTCCAACTTTAATGTAAATACTAAATTTTCCACGTCATGCCCTTTCCAAAAAGCAAATTAACAATTATGAACTATAAGCCGGAGCAACTTCTACTCCAGATTCATTGCGATTCGTTGGTATGATTACAATATCAGCAGTTGGCTGCTCACCTTCTACACTATCTCCGGGAGTAAACTCATCCAAGAACCCCCAGAAATCTACAGTAGCATCATCTGGGAAAGTTACTGTTATAAGTTGATTAGTCTGAATCAACTCCAGTATCTCATCATAGATCGCAGGATCATAAGCAACTGAAACTGAAGAATTTGTTAATGTCTTCAACTTCTTTGCTGCCATAGTTCTCCACTCAGTATTCCTCATGGTAGTAACATCATTAGCACCTCCTCCAGAAATCCCAGGTGGTGTCACTGTCTTTTCAGCCATAAAAACACTGATCCCACTTCCTCCACTTGAAAACGAAATAGTGGTTGAAAAACCATCTTCTTGAATACCCATCATTTAACCTTTCAAATTTATACTCTTCTCATTGTTAACAGAAAATTTATTGTATATAAAAATCTCCGCCTAGTGCCCTCTTCTATACCTAAAGGAATAATAGGGGAAGTCCGACTAGCATTTTGGATCACATAATCACCTGAATCCAAAGATAATTCAGCATTGATAATTGTATCTAAACCCGCTGCTACATCTTCGATCTTAGCATATCCTATCTGATTGTCTAAAGCACGAAGCATCAATTGTACCCCAAATTTCTGAGGCACAAAACCAATCATATACCTTCCATCCTTTAGTCCAGTAGTATCATGAATTGCTCCAGCATTAGAAACTTTATCTGGTAAATGATTAACATACAATGGCCAAACAGCATCATCAGTAGGAACAGTCATTGTTTCTAAGACATCTATAATATACTGAGCCAAGATAAAAGCTGGGGAAGCTAATAACTGATTGCTTCCAGTACCAGTTAACTTGGAGACTAAAACTCCACCAGTAGCTATAGAAATTATATCTTTACTACCTATAATAGAGAAGGTCATTGCACATCCCCTATTCTATACGGAGTAGTCGCTGATAATGTTTGCTCAATAACTACTGTAGCATTGTCATCAGCATCCAGCAATTCTTTAATAACTGAACTCCCAGACTTATCTTGCCAAGTACCAGCAACCCAAGCAGCTAATAACTTCATTAACGTCTCATAAGACATTGTGCCACCGACCGTAAATCCTGTATGAGCCATTAGTGCTGCAATTATAGCTTCAGAAGTTGAGTCACTAGGAGTAACATCAACTAGCCAAACTTTTCCACCTACCGAAGTATCATTAGCATTAGAACTCTTTGCATGGACTTCAATTATGGACCCGACTTTTGCCCAGAACGGGTCACAGGAAACCTTGACAAAAGAAGTCCCCGCAACTACGTTCACTTGCTTCTGCTGCATCAAGCATTTATCACCTGTGTCTATTTCAGTTACTTTGATAGTTACAGCAACGATACCACCAGAAGCGTGTAGAGTATTTGCAGCGTTGCCTAGCTGTACTTCTACCTTTGTCACTCCCGTAACTGTAAGAGTGAACGTATCGTTGGCAACATCCACTTCCAATTGTTCAGAAGCAGCTAAGTCCCAATCGTTTTGTTCTGTGCCGGAAGCTATTTCAGCCATTAGATATTTCCTGGTAAAGCATGAATATTACCGTTTGTGGATTTGACAGCTGTACCATCTAAATTCACTACATCTATTTCTAAATAACCACCTGTTATTGTTAATGAATCCCAGATTGCTTTTATGGCTACGATGTTATCATATAGAGTTCCGCTGACATCCAAAAGCGTTATAATGGCAGCTTGATTATCTACACGGATTTGAACTGAATCTGTTGCCCTATCATAATTTGCTACATCTGAGGCAGCTAATATGAACCCCATTACAGATTCATCATTCACAACATCGTCTAGTGTTTCTCCATCAATAGCGGAGAATATCAATTCATCGAGACCAATAATTTGTAGACTATTATCTACTTGTGATCCCATTGCAGTTTGCACAGTGGCATTCTCTATGTCTGATACCCCAAGCAAAGCATTTAAATTAGAACTCCATGTTCTATTGTCAATAGCAGTACCTACCGCATCCAATGCACCGCCAGCACTATCTAATACTACATGCCCCGTTATATCTTCGTCCCATATACCGTCTGCAATATCTGCTACTGTCAATCCTCCAGAAACATAGCTTACAGTAGCATGATCGATTAACATATTCTGAGATACTTCTGTGGTTACCAGCTTGAAACGTATTCTTACATCGCCTTCACCACCCCCATCTGGATCAACGTCATGTATATGTAAAGGTAAATCAAAGTCAAGAGGTGTTGCAGAATCTGATAGCGTCAGTATCGTATCCCAATCTGCTATATTAAAATTATAAGCCTGCACTAACAACGTACTATTCGAGGGTGGATTATTGTCTTCATAATAACCGTGTAAGTGAAAAGACACAGGCCAGTTCATACCATCACCAGTATTAAAAAGCAGGTAAAAATTGATGTCGTCACTTATAGTATCAGATGCAACCTCATAATAAATACCATCATCCGTTGTTGTAGCTGCGAATGTAAGCGTTTCATCTCCTTCAGTTAATGTGCGTCCTATAGCTACTGTAAAAACTGACACACCACCTGAAATCGTAGCTAATTGTAATTGAGTAGAAGGAGCATTATCGTCTGCATATCCTGTTCCATCATACATAGATTCTAAATTATCAGCGGCATTAGTATCACCCGAAAGTGCTACCGCATCTGCTTCTACTACCCCAGAGGAATTGTTTACTGGAAATATGTCATAAATATAAGCTGTTACATCAACACTGGTGTCCCCTGAATTAGGTGAAGTGAGCTTCAACACAACTTCTTCAGTAGGAGGCACTAAAAAATCAGAGGTCCACACAGCTGTTCTTGAACCCGTATCAGAGAAAAGCACACGTTCCGGACTTGGTTGAACTATCTGGTCTCCAATCGATAAAACAAATTCATAGAAACCCCCATCTGTAGATACAGGATCACCCGCACTCCCTATAACAGCATAAATTTTACATAGCATAGCCTCACTGCCGCTGGGCGTGTGCGTTAGTATTGTCTTCTGAGTAGAAATATCCAGACCATCAAACGGTTCGGAGTCCAGTAATTGGATATAACCGAATGTAGGAAAGCACAGCAAAAAGAATAGGATTATGATTGTTACTTTTTTCATAATAACCTCTTATAAAGTCAATTCATTTCTCTTGGTGTAATTAGTAGTGCGTCTATTATACCACTGGAATTATCTACAGTATACTCCTCTAATGCTATCGCAAAGACCACCTCTCCTGATATTGCTTTTTGAGCAATTCCAGCAGTCGTAAACGTGGAAAGCAAATCGCCTATTGCAATGTTATCAAGCCCATTTACTTTTAGATACTTTGTAAAACCTTCTTGCAAAACGTACCCCGTGGCGTCGTCGGATATAGGCATCCAAGTTATACCTGCTACGACGGCATCACCAGCTGTGGTGGTGGTATTAAATTCTGATCCTGAGAAAGAATCATGCGAACCATAAACAACTACTTGCCCAATAGTTCTCGAAGCATTAGATTCATTTTTCAGTGCCACCATCTTACGTTCATATTTATTAAAACCCTCAACGCTACACATATTATCTTTAATGATGTGAGGGAAACCGAATATTGGTTCCGCATCACCAACAAAACCTTTTGATAGTTGGTTGCCAGTGATATTAAAGCTTTTGAGATTAGATAATTCATGAATCGAAATAGGAAACCTTACTTCATAATCACCAGCAGCGGCAGTTAAAAAGTTACCCTGTATCTGAACAATAAATCCTCTCGCAATATCAAATATACTACCATCATCTTGTATAATGGTATTACCATTAAATTTTGCCCTAAGTAACTGGGCATCGTTTGATATATAAACAGCTGAAGCTTTACACCCTCCCACATGATTAGTAGAAAAATCCAATTTCGTTATATCGTTATCACCGACTGACTTAAAAACATGAGCCGCATAGTTTCCACTTGAGGCTCTCTCAAACGTATTATTTTTAATAATTAAGTTTCTTCCTCTATCATCTACAATCTTATCTGTATTGACTGTGATAAAAGAGTATGTAATATCCGCGTCGGGTTTAACGCCAAACTTATTCGCTAAAATAAACCAGTCGCTTCCACCTATCTCAATTAAATCTTGCGTAATACTCTGAATCTTATTACCCATAATATGAACATTGGATACATGAGACCCAGCACCAAATATCTTAACGAAATTTGTTATAGTTGCTGGAACCCCCATCGACATATTATGATTGATATGTAACTGTTGTATCTCAGAACCTGATGGTGTTTCAGGGTCCATCCTTAATGTGATACAAGCACCTGTTCCGTGCTCGAAAGTGTTACGATTTATCTGATGGTTCCAGTACCGCCCAAGAGACATGCCGCCACCTTGAAAAGAATCAAACCATATGTCGTCAATACGAAGATCAACAAATGATATACCCGCATCCTGGTATATCTGGTAAGTCTGTTCGACCTCGACTGTCAAGCCTACCATTGCTCCGCCAGACGATGCGTTGGACGTGAGAGTTAGGGTTAAAATATTATTAGATGCAATCTTATAAAGTCCTGCTGTACAATTTCTATCGGCTGCTGCATACCGAGAATATCCATGCCCTGCATATGTTCCTGATGTAGTATATGCTATAGTACCATCTAAGCTGAACGAATCAGCACCTATTTTTGTAATTGCATATTCACCATTTGCGAAATCACCCGTATCAGGGGTCCCTGTCATCGCAATGCCGAGCACACTTTGAATATCAATATCATCACCATTTGAATAGCCATGAGACGGAACAGTTACAACAATATCAGATACACCTGTATCAATAGTAACATTTGTTACCTCTTGCCGAGTATCTGATAAGTAAACCAACCTACCAGCCAACGCATCATTTTGCCAAGCAATAAACAATGGAACAGGAACAGTAATCACAGACACAGTGTCATCAGTGCCAGTACCTGTATTAACTACCAGCGGGTGGGCAGTTTGATTGTCTTTATTCCCGTACAGTTTCATACGTTCAATGATGCATAATGGGCGACTTCCACCATCGAAAGTTGGGCCGAATTCAAATATGTTACAGTTTGCACCAGCGGCAAGGCCAACCTCTGTAATCGCCCCGCCTTGCCCTGTAAATCTGAGACCCCTATCAATCAAAGTACGTGCACTGACGGTAAATCTACCTTCGGATAGTACGATAACACCACTTACACCACTGTTCAGATTAGACCCACCAGTAATACTTTGAATAGCAGCGTTAAATTGTTCCTCGTCAGCAACATTATCACATTGATAATTAGCTAGGCTTTTAGCATGATCACTTGCATCGGCAGCAGCGATTAAAATATACTCCGAACCACGGGGGAATTTAGTTCCTCCCCACATCTCCCCACTAGCTTCTCCACCAATACTAAAAATAATACTAAGAACTATGTATATCAATAATCGTTTCATATTAATCCTTTATGAATAATACCCAACATTTCGTTTCTAAAAAGTCTCATAGGTCGTTCCAAAAATTTCGCTTGTTGGTTTTCTCCTCGACTACGAAAACTTTTATTCTTCTTATTCGCTATCTCTGCTGCATGTTTTATGTTAAATGCCCGTCCGTGTGCTGCTAATAAATTCTCATGGACATATACAGCATAAGCAGCGGTGTAACCAACTACAATATCAGTCTTCCAACCAGTTCCACCGACATTTCTAGTAAACGCAGAAGCTCTTAGTATTCCTTTATCTACAGGTACTATTTTCTGACTTGCTCGTTGTAGAAACAAACCTGCTCTTTTAAGATTTCGGCCAACATTAACCCCTAATGTTGGCTTAACATTTTTGAGATTTTTAAGCACTACATCCAAACCAGTTATTGTTACTAATTCAGCCATTATAAAAACACAGTCCTTAGAATCTCGTTATTCTTGAGGTTTGGCAATTTTTCAAATCTTCTTATTTCCCAAGTATCATCATTTTCTTTTGGATTATCTTCATCAGTAATATCCACTAATTCACCAAGCATCAATACACCTGTGATATCCACATCTTGATCAACATACACAATAGCATTAGAAAGCACTCTAGTCCCCTGAGCATCTAAAAACTCTGCTGTCCTGGATTCCCATCGAACACTTATCTCTATTGGTTCAGTGTATTGGGGTTGGCCGAATTCATCATAGTTGTTGCCACCACTTTCAGAGCCTTCCAACGCCCAGTAGACAGCAGTTTGTTTTCGCATACGTGATATAATGCTCATAGCGTGAATACTTTCATTATCAATGCTACCGCAGTTCCACTTGAGATACCACTAGCAACTATTACACCAAGCATTATACCTACAACTCTTGCTCTGCTAACTAAATAAGCTGCATGATGAGGGCACGAGGCGATATGCTCCTTCAGTACCTGAGTTACAATCTCTCGTGCAATCTCTTTGCATTCCGCTTTATCTCCAGCAGTCATAGAAGTCTCCTAATCAATGTCATCTTTGTCAGTACCAAGCCAAGTAACCCCCACAGTATTGCTTGATCCATTTTTAGTAGTTTCATTCAACGCTGCAAGGCCACCAAAATAATCCAAAGTCATGGCCATTTGCCCATAATGCGAAGTTGAGAACCCTAAATCAACTTTGCTTTGCAATTCCTCACTTACTGACCCAGCCTTTTCCCTGAACGCCCGTCCGTCCCGAACTGTATAAAAATGAGCAGCTAACCAAGTCTCGATCTGAATCAGGTCATCATCTTCATAATCTTCATCTAAATCAGTACAGCATCTAGTAACTAACGAGTTAGCAGCAGCAATAAACGGAGTCAATGGTATGCTACTATCTACTTCAATAATAGCTTCAACTAATTCATCAGTTGTCCTTGCCATTATATAGCCTCCAAGACTTCCCACTCTGCGATTGGTATAATCTTAACCTTAGCAAATTTATTCAGTGCCCAGAATCTCACAGCTGCTTGTCTCTTTCCCATGCCACCTTTAATAATCGCCTGTTCATAGAATCGATCTATGTATAGTTTATGTTCAGTTGATAGTAGACCTCTCTGCATGAGTTGATAAAGAGCATCATGACACAGACTTGCAACTTTACAATACTTATCAGAATCCCATATCCAGCGATACCATTTCTTTAATGGAACTGTAGATCCATCCCACTGATAATTTTTTTGTATGACTAAGACCCCGTCAAGAAGTGTAACAAACCCATGAATAGAACCAGCTGTAGCAAGTATACCTACATCCGGAAGATCGACAATAAAGCGTTCAGTCTTGTTCAGTTCATACTTATACGTTCTTTTGATTTTTCTGTATAGCATCTTAATCACCTGTCCTAACAACAACCGCTGGGGTTATTACACTAACTGAACTGTTCCTGGTCTTTAGTATACCAGCACCGATCTGTAGATAATTAGGTTCAGCGATCATTTCAATATCAAACGCATCATATTTCTTAAGAAGCGTAGCTACAAAAACATCGTCTGACCATATAAGAGTGCAACCAGACATAAAATGAATAGCAATCAGCATTAACAATAAAATCTTTAACTTCATCTTCTACTCCAGAATTCTTTAGTTCCGATTTTAGTGAACTCATTCAAATCACTATCATCTGTTATGTTTATGACTTCTACTGTTGGATACTTAAGTTCCAAATCCTTAGCTACACGTTTGAACTTCTTAAGGAACTCAGGAAACACATCAGCATTTGGCTTATTTAAACTATTTTCATGCCAATTAGCCTTTTTATCTTTAGACAACTTCATGTCAAAGCCTAAAAGATATATCTTAGCAGCCCCTAATATCAAAGCCAAATTTATAGCACTTGCACCAGTATTTCCGTTCCAACCCAAAGAGCCATTATGAAGACCACGTGTTTCCCTTTTAATGCACCATAACCAAGGAAGCTTTGATTTCTGTACTTGAGGGCAATTAGTAATTATGATTCCATTGTAATTTTCAAGCTGTTGCTTATGAAGATCAAACCACCGTTTATCACCAAAAATACAAATATCAGTTTCATGTAAATACGCATCGTTGCATCCAATAGTTCTAAGTGGTTTAAGGAGATCCCAGTTAAAATTTACTAGGGACTCCCCACCACCAACTATAAACACTTCTTGACCAATCCATGCTTTATTGATAATCCATTTAGGCATTATGATTTTTCAAAAAGATAACCACTTCTGCCCTAGTAAATAAACCAACAACTTCAACAAATCCGTTTTTAGCAAACATAAATTGATCTTCACTAATCTTCATAACCTGTAACTCAGAACCCTTAGCTTCAGGGAAAGTCATAGTCATGTCTATTCCAGAAGCTAATTTCTTAACTGAGTTAACAGTTGCTTCTGCAACTTTCTTTTCAGCTGCCTCTGTATCCGCTGTCTTAGGGATCACTGGTTGAATGATCGGAGCTCCCGGTGAAGCTTCACCTCCACCATCCAGTAATTTAAATTTACCTCTAAACATCTGACAAAGATTCTTATCAGTTTCGATACGATCACCTCTAACATATTTACGGCCACCTTGCACATGGCCACCACCAACCAATTCAAATAACATAATTACCCTTTCCAATAAGTAATATTCTTGTTTATACAGTTCCGTGAACGATCCCAGTATTGCCATTCTGATCAGAACGAAGCTGAGGAACGATGATGGACATGATCTTGAAATTCTTATACAATCCACCATCAGAATCCCACATGACAGTGACAATGTCCATTCCAATAACCAAACGAACAACGTCCGTTGTTTGCTGAACCAAGACAATGTCAAAGTTAGCCAGGAAATCAAGAGTACGAATATCTGTGATATCCGTCAAAGCCAATATCCGTTCACGGAGGGTCTTGTCCGAACCAGACTTGAAATCAGCGGCAAGATACTGATCCCATT
>SDBT01013692.1_pt1 | contig 12980 bp, 9 predicted proteins | sample 2277101 | NCBI WGS metagenome assembly SDBT01 (sample SAMN10404973, study PRJNA504765) | marine sediment metagenome | isolation source: marine sediment core GS10_PC15, 103 cmbsf | place: Arctic Ocean: Southern Knipovich Ridge | collected 2010 | reverse complement strand
ACAAACACGTGTTCGCAGGTCAGTTGCCACGGCGGGTCAATGTCGTGTTTGCGTTCATTCATGGTTCTGGCCGGAAATCGCGCGGCATAGCGCGTCGTACGTAAACGCGATCCTGGGTCCGAGCAGGTAGTGCTGGCTGCCGATCAGGACGTGTATGCGTTCGTTGGAGATGGTCCGTAATGCTCCGAGCCTGGCCCAGACCCGCCGGGCGTCCGCGTCTCCCTGGGGGCGTTGCCGGCCGTCGGGGTCGAGTTCGATGATCACGTCCGGGTCGGCCCGCACGATGAATTCGAGCGACAGCGGCCCGAACGCCGCCGGCCGGCCCGCCACCACGTTTTCGTGCCCCGCCAGCTTCAGCAAATCGTCGTAGAACGAGCCCGGCCCGCTGACGTGGGGGGGCCGCGGCGGGTCGCGCAGCGTGCCGATCAGCAAGAGCACCCGCGCCGGCGGCGTGTCGGCAAACTGGGCGCTGACCGTTGCCAGGTCCGACTCGATCGCCGTGCAGAGTCGTTCAGCCGTTCGCGTCCGCCCGGTCAACACGCCCACCCGACGGATAGCTGCCGGCAGGTCGTCCAGGGTGGTGTCGGGAACCGATTCGATCCGCAGGCGCAGCGGCGCAAAGCGCTCGAGCTGCGCCCGGCTGGTGCCTGAGACAATGATCAGATCCGGGCGCAGCTCCAGCAGCGCCTCGGTGTTCACGTCGTTCAGCGCCCCGATCGACGGGACTTCCGCGATTCCCGGCGGGTAATCGCAGTAGCGTGTCCGGCCGACCAACGCCGACCGCAGCCCCAGCGCGCAGCAGATCTCCGTGACGTTTGGAGCGGCGGATACGATCCGTAACGAGGTAGCGTCTCGCTCCAATTCGTCGACCAGCGGCGTCCGCACCCAGTCGCGGAGTTGTGACGCCGTTCCGGATGTAGCCACGGCGCGGCGCGGGGCGGCGGAGTCGGTTTCGGGCGGCTGTCGGTTACAGCCGGCCATCGCGGCGATCGCGAAAACAAACACCGCCACGCACATTCTAAACACGCCACTTGCGCGCATTTCACGGCTGACACAGCCGTGCCACACCCAAGCTGATTTCCGAGGTGGCACGGCCGTGTCGGCCGTGCGGACGCGGGAGTAGACCGGCCTGTGTCGGATGGAGGATGCCCGAAACCGGTGCCGGGAGGCAATCATCGGGGGTCATCCGGCAACTCGGCCGGCATCCGCTTTTCGAAGAACGCCAGCAAGTAAACCGCCTGCTCGGGGCTCGCGCTGGTGGAGGGGCCGCGTCCGAAGATGTCGAAGACCAGCCGGCCCCAGCGAACCAGGACCCCATCAGCGGTCCAGCAAGCTTCGTCGCCGGCCTCGAGCAGGTCGGCATCGTCGGGCCGGAAATGCTCGTAGGCTTGCCGAGCATGCTCGCGGGACGCGAACGCCCAGACCCGCACGGCCAACTCGTGGCCAGCGCGCGTATCGTGCCGATACACCGCCAACCAGACGCGCTCCGGCTCGAACGCCGCCCACCGCTCGGCTTCCTCACCGACCGCGTCGGCGGCCTGGTCTAACGAACCGCTCCAGACCTCACCCCGCAACACCCACGGCGTGGCGTAGCTGCTCTTCGGAAAGGTATCGGCGACGGAGACGTGCCGGGCGTTACAGCCGCCGAGGCCGGCGCCCGCCAGCGCCGCGCAGGCGACACAGGCCAGTTCGACCACAAAGCCACGGCGTGTCATTGTTCGAGCTCCGCGCGGAGGGTCAGGTTGTTCTCCAGAAGCTCCGCGATCGTCGCGGGCGGACCGTGGCCGGGATAGAGCAGCGTTTCTTCCGGGAGCGTGAGCAGGTTCTCGCGGATGTTCGTGATCAACCGCTCGCGCGAGCTGCCCGGGAAATCGTAGCGCCCGATGCCCTCGGCGAATACCGCGTCGCCGACCAGAGCGACACCCGCTGCGGCGCAATAATACGCGACGCCGGCCGGCGAGTGCCCCGCAACGTCGAGCACGCGCCACTCCAGCTCGCCCAGCGTCAGCGCATCGCCCGGACTGACCAACTGCTCCGGGGCCGGGGCGGTGATGGGCAGGCCCAGGCTCGCCGAGAGATTCTCGTCCGCACTGGTGAGCATTTGCTCTTCGCCGCGCGGGCAGACGATCGGAACGTCACCCAGCAGCGCCAGCAGCGGGGTGATGCCCCCGATGTGATCCGCGTGGCCATGCGTGACCACAATGGCCCGCGGCTCCAGCTCGTGCTGCTTGATGGCGGCGGCGAACTGATCGGTCTGCTGTGACGGCAGACCCGGATCAACCGCCCAGCAATCGGGTTCCCCCTGGCACCACAAGAGATAGCCGTTTTCCTGGAAGGACGGCTCGACGAAGATCTCGATATTCAGTTTTCCGTGTGTGTTCATGCAGTCTTCATTAACGGAGTCGGAGGGCTCAGGCAAGTGGTCACCCTTGGCGCGAGCGATCGGAACAGCCGCGTGCCGCGCAGGTTTTATCGGCACGCCGGCGCTGATCGTCTTGGCACCCGACCGCCGCCGCGCTGCGCGGCGGTAGCCGACCCCGGCGCTCCAGCATTGACACTCGGGAGCGTTCACGGTAATATTGAAGTAACGGCTCGAGAAGGTCTGGGCCAAACGCGGAGGCAACCTCTCATCTCGCCTCCGGGTTCACCCAGCACCCGAGGCGCCTTCGCCAGTCGAGCAAGCAGGCTCTACGGGCAGCACGGCGCTGCGAGCCGATCCGACCAGACATAACGTAATTGGCGCCCCAGGGCCGACAGCGCTGCGTGGCGCTCGCACGGCGTGTGAAACCGGGCCGAGACCGCAACCGGCCACGCATGGGAGCCAGGAGGCGCAACACCAGCAGGGAGGAGAGAAAGGAGCAACGCCGAGCAACACACGCAGTTTATCCGGATGTGCAGGGGTGCCGGCTGACCGTGAGTCTGAGCCGCCGCCCCGTATTAGGCTGATTAGTTGTTGGAACTTCTATCCAGGAGGAGGATGTAATGCGAAGATTGGTATTGTTGATGGCGATCGCCCCGTTCGCGGTGGCGGTCGGAGCGGCGTCCGAGACCGTTTCATTCACGAGCGTCGATAGCCAAGGCGGCTCGGGAATGGTCTCGTACAACGCTACCCTCGCGGGCGGCTACACGCTGGGCGCGATTGATTGGGAGGGCTTCGCCTCGACGATCAATTCCGGTACCTGGGGCAACGAGCTGACGTTGGATCTCTCCGGGCCGCTTGGGGCTGGTACGATCACGCTCGGCGACGGCACGAGCTACTCTCCCGGGGCTGCGTTCAGCGGCAGCAGCAACCTGTTCAGCGGTGCGGGTGACCCCGCCGGGACGTGGACGTTTGATTTCTACGAGTCCTACGACGACGGTAGCGACGGCCTGGCCGACGCGACCTGGGATTACATCGACTTCCTGTTTGGCGACTTCGCAGCACCGGAGCCGCCCGACGCCATGCTAGTCGACGTCCCCTCGGTCACCACTGGTGCCAGCACGTCGTACGAGGTTGAGTGGTTCATGTTCGACATCGGCTCGACCCTCGACATGGACATCAACACGTTCGACTCGGGCTACGACACCGAGCTGGGTCTCTACGACGCCGCCGGCGCGCTGTTGGCGGAAAACGACGATGCCGGCAGTCTGCAGAGCCAGATCCTGGCCACGCTCGACGCCGGCACCTACTACGTTGCCCTGGGCGGCTACAACACCACGTATGCCCCGCTTTGGGATGCCGTGGGCGGCTCCGCTTCGGGTGACTACACGCTGACGATCACGCCCGAGCCGGGTTCGCTGATTCTGTTGGCTCTGGGAGTTCTGGCGCTGCGCCGTCGCTAAGCCGACGCAGGCTGCGTGCTTCCCAATACAGGCGATAATTCGCCAAATCGAACGGGAGGCTCCCAAGCGGGAGCCTCCCGTGTCTTTTGGAATCCGCAACTTCGCCGATGCCGTGCTACCGCAACCCGCTCAGCCAGCCGCGGGTGCACGATACAGCGCCACAAACAGCGGGCAGCGTTCGAGCAGCTCCGCCTGACGGCCGACGTCCACGATCCGGCCGGCGTCCATCACCACGATTCGCAGGGCCATGTCCATCACCGTGTGCCGGTGGGCGATCAGGAAGGTGGTCTTACCCTGGCGGAGTTGGTTCAGGGCGGCGTGGATCTTTCGCTCGCTGTCGGCGTCGATCTCGCTGGTAGCCTCGTCGAAGATCAGGATCGACGATTTCTTCAGAAACGCCCGGGCGATCGCGATCCGCTGTCGCTGGCCGCCGGAGACGCTCGTGCCGAACTCGCCCATGACCGTGTCGTACTTGTCGGGCCACTGCTCGATGAACTCATCCGCGTAGGCCTTGCGCGCCGCGGCGCGAACCTCTTCCAAGGTCGCGGCGTCGTCAGAGTAAGCGATGTTATCGCGCACGCTACGGGCGAAGATCACCGGACGTTGCGAGACAATCGCGATCTCCTGGCGCAGGTTCCGCAAACTCAGCGAACCACCGTCGATGCCATCGACGGCGACGCGCCCTTCCTGCGGCACGATCAGCCGCGGCAGCAGCTTCACCAGCGTGGACTTGCCGCTGCCGTTCGGACCCACGATCGCGATGCACTCACCGGGCTCGACGCGCAGCGAGACGTTGTCGAGCGCCGCTGGTTCTTGCTTCGGCGTGTAGCGGAAGGTGACGTTTTCGACACTGATCGCACGCGGCCGGTCAGGCGCGAGGCGCGGCGCGCTGTGCTGGGAGCGTTCATCGGGCGTGTCCAGAAACTCGAAGACGCGGGTCGCCGCCGCTCCGCTGCGTTGAATCATGTTGTAGACGTTGGCGACCTTGCGGACCGGGTCGAGCATCGCCGCCAGCAGCCCCACCATTATCATGAAATGGCTGGTGTCCATCTGGTCGGCGAAGGTCTGCTTCGCCAGCCAGACGATGGCGAACGAGGCAATGATGACACCGACCACCTCCATCAGCGGCGAGGTCAAGGCCTCGATCCAAGCCATCTTTAGTTGCTGCTTCAAGATCCGCCGTTCGAGGTGCCACATGCGTTTGCGCTCGTGGCCCTCGCGCGTGTAGCTCTTGACGACGTCCACGCCTTGGAGCGTCTCTTCCAGGCCGCCGAGCAATTGACCGTAGCCGCGCAGGAGCTTGAGGTTGGCCCGGCGAACCTGGCGGCCGAAGTACCACAGTGTGCCGACCGCGATTGGGGCGATCGCCAAAGCCACCAACGTTATCCGCGCGTCGATCCAGAGCGCGACGCCCAACACACACATGGCCCGGAACGGTTCGCGGGCGAACTTCCCGAACAACGTGCTGATCCCGAGATAAACTTCGCGTGCGTCGGCCAGGAACTGTGAAATGCGGCTCGATACATCGCCGGTGATCACCTCCGACGGCGCGTGCAGCGTCTTGCGATACAGGTGCCGCCGAAGGTCCATCACCACGCGATGAGTCGAATAAAGCACGAAGTACTGTGAGAACACCCGGCAGAGGTTGCCCAGCAGGTTGACCGAGATCAGCACAGCGAGCAGGATCATCAGGGCTCGCATCCGGGAACCGGGCGCTTCCTCCACTGGGAACGCCAAAGCCACGCGCTCCACCAGCGGGGCGAAGCGTTCATTCACCTCGGAGGCTTGCTCCAGCAGCCACTCGCGGATGTTCTCCTGCTCGACCAGTACCTTCAGCACCGGCAACATCCCCGCCAGGCTGGCGGCGTACGCCAGAGCCGCGACCAGGCTCAGCAACAACCCGATGGTCATCCGGCGGCGATGCGGATACACCAGCCTGATCATCCGCCAGAACGCCGCCCGAGCCTGTTCCTTGGAGACGGCCCGATCGAGCCGCTTCTGTGCGGGTGATCGGCGGGATGACCCGGTCGGTGCTAAGGCGTTGTCACTCATATGGTTAATGCGTTCTCGGCGAGGGGGTCCGCGCCAGGCCCCACGCGACGACGGCTCCGGTCGACAGCGTGACTAACCTTAGTCCCACGCCAACGATGCTGCAAGCAACCGGAACACCGGCGTATGCGTCAGCTCGTGGGCGTGGCAAGTGGCTTGGCCGTACAAGGAAGGGAGCAAGCCCACTGCTTTCGCGCGGGCACCGGTTGGCACGTCTTGGCACAACTGCGGTAGCACCCCGGGGCGTGCTGGGTGCTACACGCGTCTGTGCACGAGGATCGCTGCGTTCAATGCCAGCAGCAGCAGCGCGCCCGGTTCGGGGATGAAGGCGACCCCGGCCGGGAGAGTAGTTCCGAACGGGAGCACCTCGTGGCCGCTGCCATCCAGGTGCGCCCGTTGAATCGAGCCCAACCCGCTGAAGACGTCCACCACCGTCCAATAGGCCATCCCGGCCGAAAGGTCCAACGTCAACGAGTCGGCGTCAATGTCATCCACGAGCGTCTCGATGCCGCTGCCATCCAGGTTGGCACGGCGCACCGCGCCGTTGTCGAACGGGTCGATGTCCCAACTTGCCCAATAGACCTTGCCGCTCGTGGCGTCTACGGCGAGACCGGCGGGGCCTTGATCGACACTCGGCAGAACGTCCTCCAGGCCGGAACCGTCCAGGTTCGCACGTTGCAGGCGTCCGTAGCCCAACCCGTTCCAGTTGCTCAGGTAGATCGTGGCGGTGCTCGGTTCGAGGGTAATGTCCTGTATGAAGCCGGGTGCGCCTACCTCGAACAGAACCACCGCGTCAGAGCCATCGAGATTGGAACTCCAAACGGAGGCGGCCTGAGCCCAATAGACCTTGCCGCCGACGCCATCGACCGCGATCCCCGTGGTCGAGGGGCCGCCCAGGTCCACAATTGTTTCCAAGCCCGTGCCGTCGAGGTTCGCCCGACGGACCAGCCCGTCATACGTGGTCGTCCAGTACATCTTCCCGCCGACCGGGTCGAGCGTGATGCGGTACGGGTACGTGAGGCCTTCCGCGATGACTACCTCGGGCACGAGCGTGTCAACGTCGCTGCACATGATTCTGGTGGGTGCGCTGGAGACGTCGGTCCAGTACAGGGTCCCGCCTCGCGCCGCGGAGGCCCCCGCGAGCACGCTTAAGCAGCACGCGAGGTTTCGTAAAATCGTGTTTGGTCGCATGGGAATCTCCTTTAGGAATGAGAATGGTACTTATGCCCCGGGGGTGGCCGTAACGAGGCCGTGCTCCCGCATGTGATGTTAGGAGCAACGTCCGAGAAAAGTCAATCATGGTGTGTTGCCGCCGGCGCAGGACCGCTCCGGCAATCCAGGGGGCTTGTCTTCGCGGGGCGTAGCCCGACACTGACTCAGAGTTGGCGTGCCGCCGCTTCTCGGCGCGTTACTCGGCCAGCAGCTCCTTGAGCTGCGCGACGTGCTGGTGTTCGAGTGCGACCTGGGCGCGGACAAACTCTTCCAGCGGAACGTCGCCCAGAACCTTCTTGAGCAGGTCCTGGTAACCCTCCAGAGCCGCCTCCTCGAAGATCAGCGCCTGACGCAACGCGTCGCGGCCGCTGAGCGGCTCGTCCGGGCAACTCACGGCAATGTCCAGCTTCGGCACGTGTCCGAGCGAGCGGATCTGCTGCGCGATCGCCTCGGCGTGCTCGATCGTCTCGTGGAACGCGTCCTTCAACACGTGTTCGACAATCACCCGGTCGAGCCCGCGCACCGCGCTGCGCAGGTGCAGGTAGCGCGTGGCGGCTTCGACCTCTTCGGCGAAGCATCGGTTCAGTTCCTGGGCGATCTCATCGATGCTCAGCTTACTCACGGGACTCTCCTGTGTTTCTCCCGCCACCGGGGCCGCTTAAGGGTGGCACAGGCGTCTCGCCTGTGGTGGCGTCGATGCGGACGTCACGTCATCCCGACGTTCGTCGGGACGCCGCGCTGTCAGTCATGCACTCGCCGTCAGGCGCCGAGCCGGCTTCCAACTCGCGATCGTGGCGACCCGTGCGCCAGGCCGACAGGAACTCGGGCCCCGGCTGCTCCTGCGAGTCCACGAAGCGGAAGAACGCGACCAGTCGCCCGGCGGTCTGGTTGCTGATCAGATGTTCCATCTTGCAGGCGTCGATCTCGGCCTGCTGCTCGTCCGCCCCCAGCAGTTCCGACAGCAGCCGCTGTACCAGCACACGCTTGTTCTTGACCGCGTCGACCAGCCGCTGGCCCTGTTCCGAGAGGCGCAGGTGGCGGTTCTCGTCCTGGAGCACCAGCCCGGCCTCCTTCATCGGCTTGAGCGAAATCGACACGCTGCCGCGTGTGATGTGTAGCCGCCGGGCGATGTCCGAGACGCGCGCATAACCGAGCCGGCTCACCAGATCATCGATCGCCATCAGGTGGTGCGCGGCGCTGTGCGTGATGACGTTCTGTTCGAATTCTTTCCAGGTATCCACCGGCCGACTCCGCTTGGTGACGCGTGCCACGATCTTTCATTATACTCGCAACCGGCGCCGCGCGGCAGTCCAATTGTCAGGCGCGCGGTGGCACCGGCGGCCCCCCGGTGTTATCAGAAGTGAATTGGTGCTCCGGCGGCAATCGCGACGCAATGAATCGTACGCGTCGGCCGAGCCGGAGCGGTTGGCGACACCCTCCGGATCGGTTCAATGCACGATCGCACCGCAAATACCACGGCCAAGGCCGCTCCCGGTTGTCTGGGAGTGATAATCATCGCCCTGCTGCTCCCGCAGCCGGTGGGCTGCCGGCAGGCCGACCGCGCCGCCCCCGTCGCCACCACGGCTCGGCCAGCCGTGCCGGCTGAAGTCATCGAAGGATTCTGGCCCGCCGGCCGATCACGCCTCCGTCGAGAGGTGGTCCGCAACCAGGACGGCAGCCCGGTCGACCACGGCACTTACACCCGTTGGTATCAGAACGGCGAGCGAGAGTATGAGGCTACCTACGTCCGCGGCAGGTTGCAGGGGGTCGAGACCGCCTGGCACATGAACGGTCAGAGACGCACCGAGCAACATTTCGATCAGGGCCTGCGGCAGGGCGTTCGCCGCGATTGGGACGAACAGGGCCACCTGCGGCGCGAGGAGCACTACCTCAAGGATCGCCCCCACGGAACCTGGACGATCTGGAAATCCGACGGCCGCATCAAGTGGCAAGCCCGCTTCGATCGCGGCCAGCCGCTCCCGTGACAGCTTGGAATCGGTGGATTTCCGCGCCCCGCCCCCGCATCCCACTGGTGACGGCCCGGGTGCGACGGCCGCGTAACCTGATTGTTCCGAGGGTTCTGCAGTAGCGCTCACCTCAGCCGCGAATCTGGCGGCCAACCGCCAGTTTCACCACGCGGTGCCTTGCGGAAGGCAACCGCGTTTTGCTACTATCGAGTGTAGTCGTGCCCGCGGCCATGCTCCGACCACGGTCCGCGTCCGGCTCCTGAAATCCAACGGCTATCCCGCTAACCTTAAGGAGGGTGACGGTGACGCACCGATTGCTATCTCATGTTGCGGTGTTGACTTTGATCGTTTCGGCCGCGGGCGTTGCCCTGGCTCAGCAAGCCAGCAAGACCCCGCCCAAGACGCCGCCTCCCGCGGGACACGTCGAGGTGCCCAATGACCCCTACGTCCCCACCCCGCGTGAGGACCTGCCGACCGGCCCCGGGGGTCGCTACAGCCGTGGCGGCTACCTGAGTGTGCAGGTCAACGTCGACGCGCAGGGCAACAACATTATCGGCGATGCCGCCAACGAGCCCTCGCTCGCCGTCGATCCCACCGATCGGCGCCGAATGGCGATCGGCTGGCGGCAGTTCGACACGATCACGAGCGATTTCCGGCAGGCCGGCTGGGGATACACCACCGACGGCGGGAGAACCTGGACCTTCCCGGGCGTGATCGAGCCGGGGATCTTCCGTTCCGACCCGGTGCTCGATTCCGATTCGCAAGGCAATTTTTACTATAATAGCCTAACCACCGACGGCCTCTGGGACTACTGGTGCCACGTATTTCGATCAACCGACGGCGGCCAAACCTGGGACCTCGGCACCTATGCCTGGGGCGGCGACAAGCAGTGGCAGGTGATCGACAAGAGTGGGGGCATCGGCCACGGGAACATCTACGCCTGCTGGAACCTGTCATTCAGCACGTGCAGCGGGCATTTCACGCGGTCGACCGACGGCGGCAACTCGTTCGAGGCTTGCTCATACGTCGCCGGCAATCCCTACTGGGGTACGCTGGCGGTGGGCCCCGACGGCGAGCTGTACGTTTCCGGCACGGGCACGCTGGTAAGCAAGTCCACCAACGCTCAGGACCCGCTCCAGCCGGTGAACTGGAGCTTCTCGACCACCGTCAACCTGGGCGGGAGCATCGTCTTCTCCGCCGGACCGAACCCCGCCGGCTTGCTCGGGCAATGCTGGATTGACGTCGACCACTCGGACGGCCCGACCCGCGGCAACGTCTATCTGTTCTGTTCGGTCGACCCACCCGGTGCCGATCCGCTCGACGTAATGTTCTCGCGCAGCACGAACGGCGGCATGAGCTGGAGCCCGCCGATGCGCGTCAACGACGACGCGCCCGGCAGTGCCTGGCAGTGGTTCGGAACCATGTCGGTTGCACCGAACGGCCGGATCGACACTGTCTGGCTCGACACACGCGGCGATCCCGGCGGGTATGACTCCGCGCTCTACTACTCGTTTTCGGAAGACGCCGGCGTGACCTGGTCCGCCAATGAGGCGCTCACGCCGCCCTTCGACCCACACGTCGGCTGGCCGCAGCAGAACAAGATGGGCGACTATTTCGACATGATCTCCGATGACATGGGCGCCGACCTGGCCTTCGCCGCCACCCTGAACGGTGAGCACGATGTTTATTACATCCGCATCGGCGATACCTGCTTCGACGCCGGCACGATCGCGCTGGACCGCGCCAAGTACGCGTGCGAAAGCTCCGCGACCATGCAGGTCAACGACTGCGGCCTAAACGCGGATACTGAGTTGATCGAGACGGTCGACGTCACGATCGAGTCGGATTCGGAGCCGGGCGGCGAGACCGCCACGCTGACCGAAACCGACGTCGACACCGGCTTGTTCGAGGGATCGATCCCGCTCAGCGAAACCGACGGCTCCGGCGTGCTCCTGATCGCCGAAGCCGACACAGTCACCGCGACCTACATCGACGCCGACGACGGCGAAGGCGGCAACAACATCGTCGTGATCGCCAGCGCGGTCGTCGACTGCTCCGTTCCGATCATCTCAAACGTCCAGACCAGCGACATCGGCCCGCGCGAGGCTTACGTCAGCTTCGACACCGACGAGCCGACCCGCGGCACCGTCTGGTACGGCACCGCGTGTGAGGCGCTGAACGAATCGGCCACCGGGGGCGGCTACGATACCGCACACTCGATCCGCCTCACCGGCCTGAGCGATAACACCACCTACTTCTTCGCCGTCTACGCCGAGGACGACGCCGGCAATTCCGCCAGCGACGATAATGGTGGAAACTGCTACGCGTTCGCCACCCCCGACGTACCCGACTTCTATACCGAGTCGTTCGAGTCCGGCGGCAACGATCTGGACAACCTCAGCTTGATCTTCACCCCCAACGGCAGCTACGACTTCTACGACGGGTGTGCCGAGGAAATCGAGGAACTGCCGACCAATCCGGCCGGCGGAACAAACCTGAGCCTCTCGGACGACGATTACGAAGCCGTCACGCTCAGCGGCGGGCAGACCGTCTCGATCTTCGGCTACAGCTATTCCAGCTTCTACGTCGGCAGCAACGGGTACATCACATTCGGCTCGGGCGATACCGATTATACCGAGACGCTTGAGAGCCATTTCAGCCTGCGGCGCATCTCGGCCCTGTTCGATGACCTCAACCCATCCTCCGGCGGCACCGTCAGTTGGAAGCAGGAGGATGACCGCGCCGTCGTGACCTACCTCAACGTGGTCGAATACGGCAGCTCCAGCCCCAACACCTTCCAGATCGAGATGTTCTTCAACGGTGACATCACCGTCAGCTATCTGGGCGTTGCGATCACAGACGGGCTGGCGGGCCTCTCCGAAGGCGTCGGCCTCGACCCCGGCTATTTCCCCTCCGACCTTTCGGGCATGGGGAACTGCGGCCCGAAGCCGCCCACCGCGGAGAGCGGCATGGCGTCGACACTCGCGAACACACCCGTGACGGTCACTCTGATCGCCACCGACGACGGCCTGCCCGAGCCGCCGGCCCTGGTCTACATCATCGATTCGCTGCCGGGCCACGGAACGCTGACCGATCCCGGTGCCGGCGTGATCGAGAGCGCCCCGTATACACTGGTCGACGGTGGTGATCAGGTCGTCTACCAGCCCAATGACTGGTATCTCGGGTCCGACGGCTTCATGTTCAAGGCCAACGACGGCGGCACGCCGCCCGAAGGTGGTGACTCGAACGTCGCGGTGATCGCGATCGACGTGATCCCGCCCGACCCGGAGCTCGCGCTCAGCTTCCCGCTCGACAGCGACCCCGGCTGGTCCACCCAGGGCCAGTGGGCCTTCGGTCAACCCAGCGGCGGCGGCACGCACAACCACGATCCCGTCGGCGGCCACACCGGCCCCAACGTCTACGGCTACAACCTCGCCGGCGACTACCCCAACAACCTGCCGGAGTATTCGCTGACGACCACCGCGATCGATTGCAGCCTGCTCTTTGGCTCCCAGCTTCGATTCTGGCGTTGGCTGGGGGTCGAGCGGACGCCGTTCGACCACGCCACCCTTCAGATTTCCAACGACGGCGCGAGCTGGACCACGCTCTGGACGAACCCGGACGGGACCGTCGCGGACATCGGCTGGAACCAGGTGGCCTACGACATCTCCGCTGTCGCCGATATCGAGCCGACCGTGTATCTGCGCTGGGTGATGGGCACGACCGATGTCTCGACCACCTACCCCGGCTGGAACATCGACGACCTGGAGATCTGGGCGGTAGTGATGACCCCGCCTTGCCCGGGCGACGTGGACGGCGACCGCGACGTCGACCTGGCCGATCTGTCGCAACTGCTGGCGCACTACGGCATCACCAGTGGAGCGCTGTACGAGGATGGTGACCTGGACGACGACGGCGACGTGGATCTCG
>SDBT01013690.1_pt1 | contig 12980 bp, 3 predicted proteins | sample 2277101 | NCBI WGS metagenome assembly SDBT01 (sample SAMN10404973, study PRJNA504765) | marine sediment metagenome | isolation source: marine sediment core GS10_PC15, 103 cmbsf | place: Arctic Ocean: Southern Knipovich Ridge | collected 2010 | reverse complement strand
TGTAGGCTGGGCCGAACAGAGCATCGAATTCAGCCTCGAGGGTAACCGTGACTTCGCCGCCGCCAGGAACCTCTAAATAGTACCAGTCGGTATCCCTGGTGCTACCGTCGAACCAGCCGAGACCGCAGTAGGTATCACCACACGAGATAGGCGTGGTCGGCGGGTTGGCGGGATCGGTGTTGCAGCCACCGTTGGTGTCCTCACCGCAGGGTTCGGCCTCATCCAGGCCGTCCGGAGGGCACACAACGACGCACTCCTCGCACTCAGAAATGTCGATGGAGTAGTTGCCGAAACCGCTGGAATAACCGTCAACCACGATGTAATAGGTATGCCCTTCAGCCAAAAGTATACAATCCAGTTGTGAAACGAAGCCCTGACCGCCGGGGGCAGTGCAGGCATCGTCGTTGCAGGCATAGGCGGGCCCGGCACAATCATCCTCATAGACATAGAGTTTGGTATCGTAGTCTGTCTGGCCGACGCAGAGGGTAATGTCTACAAATATGTCGGCAGCGGGCGTGTAGGAGTAAACGACGTCGGGCGAAAGCGATCCAGTATAAGGACAGACTTCGTCGTAGTCATCTGTAAAGCCTACAGTCGTACCATCAGCGTAAAAAGGAATGCCCGGTATGGCGGTGGCCGTAGCGCAGTTGTCGCCACCCTGGAGGATGACGTTCTGGTCCGGTATATTCTTGGGACCAGTATACGGCTGTTTTTCGGCAGGTGGAAACGGATTCACATTCCCGAACAGAGCATGGTCTATTTGCTCCAGTTCGGATTGTAGTTCAGGTGAATCGGTGATCTTGTCGCTCTCACCAGCGAAGCTCGGCTTTGCAAGTTCGGCCTCTGCTTTTTTGAGCATAGCCGACGCGGCATTGTCCTTCTGCGCCTTGATCGCCTCGCGATCCTGATCGGGAACCTGGCTGCTGGTTGTGGGAATATTCGGAGTTTGATCCGCTCCCACAACCGCCCATGTACAGAGCATTGCCAGAACAAAAGTCCACAGAAAGAGTTTTTTCATATTACTTTCTCTCTCTCTTTAAAATTGTTTTTGATAGACCTAAAATCTCTTTCGATTAGTTACGTACTTCCTGGTTTCCTGAAGTTCGTTAACACTTAATCCATAAACTATCCACGAAGGTTTACGTTTACGAACCACCTCCTTTTTAAGACGGTTTAAAGTTAAAAGAACTGAATGTTTCAGATGTCGTTTACGTCAACTTCTATCAATACATTTGGGGAAGATCCCCCGAGCCGAAGTACTATGCGGGAATCTAAGCTCCCCGCAATTATTGATTTTTACCCCCCGATTCGCTTCCTGCGGATCAGGACACACCAAAATATAAGCATAGCCGGGAAAATTGTCAAGCAAATTACTCGTTTTTTTTACATAATAAATGATCGCCCTCGCTATCGATAATGTTAAGTATATTTGATATTGTGCGGGCTGTCTTAAAATAGCCTGTATATGACCCCGAGCCACTTTTCCCGGGTCTCTAAGTCCTGCCACTCCTTTTTCTTACGCTTGATATTTTAGATCGGCATCAGGATGAATAATTTCATTCCGACTCCATAATTATTCCCATATTCGGAGCGACCTGCCGCGGCCGTGCCACTGAAATCACCGATCTCTGCCATAACTTAATCCTGCAGTTCTGTAGAATCAACCATGTGCAGGCCACAAAAATACGCTTGATTTTTGGGGAAATCATAATATAATATTAAGGGCATATTTGGCTTCCAGGCTCACGCGATGAGTGGTGCTGCTACCACTCAGGAGAAGAGAAAAAATCGAAGATGATCAAAATCAGGCAGAGAAAGCAACGAGGCGGCTTTTCTTGTTTTTTTCACGCTTGCCGGTCTCGTGAATTTCGTCTCTGCTCTCACCAGCATAAAATGGAAAGGATCGAAAAATGAAATGCCGGTTTACACGAGAGGTAATTGCCTGCGTTGCCACGGTCTTGTTCGGCCTGAGCTCCGGCCAAAGCGCTGTCGTTCATAAGGATATAGGCGAGCTAAGCTCAGAATCAAATCGTATCATTATCGGCGATGTCATTGACGTTACCAGCTTCTGGAACCCGGAGCATACACTGATTAAGAGCCGTATTGTTATCGAGGTCGACGTCTATCTGGTTGGTGAAGGTACTGGGATCGAAACACTGGAGATGAGCGGGGGGACGGTTGACGATATTTCGCTCCGTGTCTCGGTATTGCCGACGTTTGAAACGGGAGATTATGTGCTTTTGTTTCTGGGCGATAGCGAAATCGGCCTGGTCGGAAGTTTCCAGGGAGCCTACCTGACCGATGGCGAGCAGGTTGCCCGTATGGAGCCCGGTTGCAGGCAGATTTCTTTTGATACCCTCCAGCCATTACGCGACCTATTGGATGAAATAGAGAAGAGCCTCGCCTCCGACATTTCACTGCCTGGGATTGCTCCATATACCGGTGATTTCGAGCTTCCGGGGGAGATTCCTCTCTATGAGTTGTGCGGCCCCGACTGGACATACCAGTCCAATCCCATGGGGGAGAATTACAAGATCAACGCTAATTGTGTGGATGGCCCGGCTGGAGACGCTAACTCGCAGCGCACCGTGATACAGAACGGTGCCAACGTCTGGAATAATGCGGGAGCCGACTTCCTGTTTACTTACGGCGGCACCAGCAGCCAGACTTATGTCAGTTTCAACGGCACGAACCTGGTATACTTTGACACTACGCCACCCGACGGTGGCGGATACCTGGCCGCCACATACTACTGGTCTAGCGGGGGCAACATGTTAGAATGCGATATGGTTTTCGATGACCAGCATTACACCTGGTGGAATGGGAGCGGCGGTTGCTATAGTTACTACGATATCCAGAGCGTTGCGGCTCATGAATTCGGCCACTTTCTTTGCCTTGGCCATAGCGCTTATCAGGCGGCCACAATGTATTATGCTATAGGTGCTTGCCAGACGCACCCGCGTAGTTTGTATTTCGATGACATCAATGGTATTCTCGCTATATACGGTGCAGAGGATATGACGCCGCCGAGCCCCGACCCCATGACATTTCAATCGCCCCCGGCGGCAGCGAGTACAGTGACCATCATTATGACTGCTTCGCTGGCAAGCGATGAAACGCCGCCGGTTCAGTACCAGTTCGATTTCGTTTCGGGTGGCCCGGGAGGCAGCGATAGGAACTGGGGGTCGACGCGTACCTACACTGATTATTCCCTCGATCCAAACACCGAGTACAGTTACCGCTGCCGGGCACGCGATGACGCCTCACCACCTAACGAAACCGCGTATTCTTCTATCGAAAGCGCCTTTACGCTGGCAACTGTGCCGGGAGCCCCGGCGCTTTCAAATGTGACTTCCAACTCAATCGATCTTGACGTCGATCCCAACGAAAACCCGACCTATACTCCCTTTGCGGTTCTGTGCGCAACGTCCGATCCGGTATGGGACGGTATGTTCGTCAACGCTTCGGGAGATCCTGTCGTCTCCGAGGAATGGCGGACGGACGACCAGTGGGGCACCACCACCATTCAGGGACTCAGCCCCGAAACAGCATATTCTTTCCAGGTTAAGGCTCTAAACGGAGAAAACATCGAAACCGAATATGGTCCTCAAAGTACTGAGACGACTCTATCGGGGGAAGCGGTACCCACCCTCACCGAATGGGGAATGATAATAATGGCATTATTGCTGCTGGCTACCGGAACAATTGCTATGATTCGTAGAAGAGCCATGACCATGGCAAAAGCTACTTAGTATGGCTTACATTCATCAGCATCAAGATAGGTAAGGGTCAGCGTATTTTTATTTCAACATAAACACTTTGACATTGACGCTGGCGCCCTCGCCCTGGAGCCGGACGAAATACATCCCGCTGGCAACATTACGGCTGTGCCGGTCTTTGCCGTCCCAGATAATCCTTCGTGATCCGGCTATAAAAAATCCTCGTTCTAGAACCCTCACTTCTCTTCCCAGTATATCGTAGACTAAGAGATCATACTCGCCATCCGAAGGCAGGTTGTAGCTGACCGAGACCGCTCCGTTAAACGGATTCGGATAGCATGAAACGGAGATGTGCGATGCGGAAGGTTGCGTTAGGGATGGTCTCGAGCCGGAATAAACTACATTGTAATCTATATCAATAGCCTGACCTATATTGTTTGAGAATTCCGCTTTAGTGACATCAAATAGCGGCTCTCCGGAGCCGCTGGATCCAGAATATATGACCGAGAGTAACCTGCCCGACGAAAAATACGAACCCTGCGAATACCAATCATAGACAGCGATCATCAATTTCCCCTCTGAGGACACACATGACATTTGTAGCGGCGGCGCCAGGCTATCCAGCAGGACGGCTATAGGCTCCACATCATTTACGTCGTATTCCAGGATAAAATGCGCACCCCCGATAGGCTCAGCCCCTTGAAGAACTATATCGAGTCTGCCATAGCCATCAACCGCTTTCATGAAATGGTTTCCAGAATCAGAATCTTCTTTTAAGGCCAGATTTTCCGCTATGGGTGGCGGAGGAACAACAAGGTCAGTATCCCCGCTAACGACAGCCAGAAGGTAAACCAGGTCGGCTATGCTGGCCTGAATGCCATCGCGATTGCAATCGGAGTTGGCATATTGCTGTTGGTTGAATTCCGTATAGCCCATGAAATAATTCAAAAAGGTTATGGCATCGCCGATCTCGAATGTGAATCCATTAAGATTGATGTCGCCGTATAGGGCGTGAATAATGAGAACATCGCCCTGGATCAAAGATAGATTGGGCGGAATAATCCAGGTTCCATCCTCGAGAAGGATTGAGTTATCCGGATACGGGGTATTCGGGTCCTCGTAGAAATTTATATGTGTAAGGAGATCGTACTCGAGATCCTGCGGTGTCACGCTGCATGATATCCAGGCAAAAATCGTATCGCCTTCGATCGGCGGGATCTGAGGTGGGGGCGGTAAATCCGTAATAAGATTTATATATATCCGTCCCGGAAAGCTGAGATCTGCAACAAAACTCTGGAAGAACATATTGGGCGCTACCACGTTGGGGGTGAGAAGACTCTGATCATAAGACAGGACTATATTAACTCCGATTGTCGGCTGGCTGACCGAAATCCTGATCGGAATCAGGAGATCAGGCTCTCCCGGAATAGCCTCAATAAGCGGACCAAAATTGATCTCGTAAGTATCGGTTGGCACCATAGGCAAAGGTATCGAGTCAACCGCCCGTGAGGTGGCGCTTGCGAGCAATAGAGATGTTAACAAAAGAACCCAGGTTTTACGCATGGCTCATCGCCTCCCTATTTCCAGATTTCTAAAATTCCCCGGGATTATGCCTATCCCTTCTCCACCCGGTGGTGACGGCGGCGGAGGAGGGTCGCCTACACCCCTGTAATAGGCGATAAGATAGATAACGTCAGAAAGATCGCCAATAATACCGTCGGCGTTGACATCGGCTCGTTCCGGAGGATCAGGAATCTCCGCCTCGCCCCTGTAATAGGCCGTGAGCAATATGACATCCACAAGATCCCCCACAACCCCATCGCCGTTTATATCGCCTCTGCGCCAGCTTATTACTGTAATATTCACTCGTGCCGTATCGGTCAATCCAAACATCTCCGTAGCAACCAGAGTAACAGTATAATCGCCACCCTGATCCATTGTGGGCACCCAATGTAATGACCCTATTCCGCCTCCGGAATCGGCAAATGACATTCCGAGCGGCAGAGTTCCAACATAGGTGAGAGTTATCGGATCCCCCTCCGGGTCCGCGGCGATGATTAGCACATCGAGTGTATCATCGGCGTTTACCTGCTGGTCCGGGATGAATTCAAACACAGGAGGATGGTTTCCGGACGTAATCACCTCTATACTCACAATCTGCGAATCTGCCAGGGATGAATCTATTTGATCGTAGCATCCAAAGGTGATCTGATGGATGCCTATATCTTCGAATCCCGGGCGCCAGGAGAACAACGCCGTACCATCGCCATAATCTGTAAAATCAGCCGAATCCGGCATATTCCTGTAGAATAGCAGTGGGATGGTTGAATCGGGATCGGTCGTAACGATACCAAGGTTCAGCATGAAGCCATCACCGATGGTTGTATCCGGAATCGGCGATAGCACCGGAGGACGGTTGATATCTTCAATTATGATAAAGACCATCACCTCAACTGATAATCCCGGATCGATTTCATCAGTTGCCCGGAAAAGAACTGAATCGAAGCCTGCCTGGAAGTAATCCGGGTTGAAATCGAAAGTACCCGTGCCATCACCGTTTTCGACAAAGGAGGAATTGCGCGGAGAAAGCAGGACTTCCAGAATCGGTATGGTGCTATCGGGATCTGAACTGATCACCGTGAAATTGAGATTCTGACCTTCCTGGACGGTGAACGGCCCGAGGGGATCGAACTGGGGCGGCCGGTTAACATCCTCAACGGTAATTGTAACAAGCTGGGAGTCCGCAATTGCAGGATCCTCCGCGTCAATAGCGAGAAAAGTTATCGGATATTGTCCCGATTGGAAGAAACTGGGATCGAATCGGAACTGTCCGCTTCCATCACCCAGATCGGAAAACTCGGTGTTTTCAGGAAGGTTATGAGCGTCCATTATCGGAATGGTCGAATCGGCGTCGCTTGCAAAAACGAAAAACTGCAGGACACTTCCTTCAGACACAGTCTGATCTGAAATCGGCTCCAACTCGGGGTACTGGTTGCCGGCATCTATCACCGTTAGATCGACATATTCAGAATCTGCCGCTCCCTCGCCATCATCGGCGATTATAAGCATGTTATAGACACCTGATTCATTAAAGAGCGGTGCATACGATATGACGGCGTAACCGTTTGAGGAATCCGTCAGCACCAGACTATTAGGCGCGCCCTCGATGGCGAAAGAGGGGATAGTCGAATCCGGATCGGTGGCTGATATCAGCACCTCCAGGGAGTCTCCCTCAACCACGGACAACGGGCCGATCGGATTTAGAACCGGCAGCCGGTTGCCCATATCGATTACCTGCACCAGTGTCGGTTTAGTATCAATGAATTCACCATCGGTGGCGGCGAAATATATGATATAGATGCCATCCTGCCAGAAATCCGGGTAGAAGATGAACTGGCCGGTGCCATCACCGAAATCGTGGAATTCCGAATTTACCGGCAGTGGATCCGGGCAGTCGCAATTGATAAATAGCACGATAGAATCGCCATCGGGATCGGTTGCGAAAAGATCAATTGTCAATGTATCACCTTCATTGACCGATCCGCCCTGCGGCTGTTCTAAAACCGGCGGGCGATTTTGGAACAGTACTGTAAAGCGTACCCATATCTCATCGGACATCGGGGGAATGTCGCTATCCACCGCATAGAAGTATGCTGAATCGACCCCCGTCTGCCCATAGTCCGGATAGAATCTGAACTCCCCTACTCCATTGTCCGTGATCGTGAAATCGGAATTCGGTGGCAGATAACCGTTTGAAAGTGTAATCGGGCCCGGCTCATAATCGCTGGAATCGGTAGCGATTACGGTGGCAATCAGGGTATCTCCCTGCTGCACCAGCGTATCGCCGACAAAGATTATGAACGGCGGTAAATTAGTATCGGTCACTGTAATGGGCACATCCTCGTAATCGGGTAGCCCACCGTCATCTATGGCTGTAAACCGGACTGTATCCACACCGGCGGAATAGAAATCAGGATAATATATAAATCGTGCTGTACCGTCGCCGTTGTCGGTGAAATATGATGAATCCGGCTGGCCGGAGACCAGGAGAATCAGTGGGAATCCCTCCGGATCGGTGGCGGAAATATCCAGAACCAGACTATCGCCTTCGGCGACGGTTTGTGGCCCGATAGGATCAAGTACAGGAGGCTGGTTCCCTTCTTCCGCCACATATATGATCGTTTGCGTCGAGTCATAATCTCGACCGTCGAAGACTCTGAATGTAACCGGATAGATGCCCGACTGAAGGTAACTGGGAGCGAAAATAAACAATCCGGTTCCATCTCCGTTATCAGTGAATGTCATATTTTCCACGAGCGAATCAGCGCTGAAAACCAGCGAGTCTTCTTCAATATCTGTCGCCCAGACGGGAATTACAAGCAGATAGCCTTCGGTGATATAGTATGAGGTATCGATTGGAGCAAGTACGGGCGGTTGGTTCCCGGCCTCAAGAACATCTATCCGGACCAGATCAGTGTCGGCATCTACACCATCGGAAGCTGAAAATGTAACGAGATATGTCCCCGCCTGCGTGAAATCCGGCATAAACTGGAAGAATGCTGTCCCGTCCCCATTGTCGACAAACGTCATATTGACTACAAGCGGTTCTGCTGTAATAACCAGAGAATCGCCGTCCAGATCGATTGCCGAAATATCCAGACCCAGCGAATCATCCTCGAATACGGCCTGGTTCCCTATGGGCGAAAGCTCAGGAGGCTGGTTTACATTGCTGACCGTTATCCGCACATACTCTGAATCGGCAAAAACACCATCCGTTGCAAAGAAGAGGATATTAAATATACCCGCCTGGTAGAAGGTCGGCGTAAAGGTGAAAGTGCCCACCCCGTTAGTAGAGTCGTAGAACGTAGCGCCTAATGGCAGGCTTCCAACCTGCAGGCTCGGAGGCCCGCTATCGTCGCTGCCATAGACATTGAACTGCAATAACTGGTTTTCATCTACAGCCCGGGGGCCGATGGGAGCGAGAATCGGAGCCTGGTTGCCGGCCTCGATTACCGTTATCTCCACATATTCCGAATCCGACAAAGCGCCATCGGTGGCTATGAACAAAACTGTATCAATCCCGGATTGTGTATAATCCGGACTGAACGTAAATAAACCACTGCCGTTCAGCGAGTCCTCGAAGACAGCGTTGGCCGGCAGAGGTCCCGTCACCAACTGTGGGATCGTGCTATCGGGATCGGTAGCGGTAACCACTACTTGCAGGATATCTCCTTCTGTGACTATCTGAGGACCGATGGGATCAAGCACCGGAGCAAACGGGAAATCTATGACCGTTATCTCCACATATAGCGAATCGTACAACTCACCGTCAAAGGCCTGGAATAAGACGTTGTGCACTCCGGATTGCGTATAGTCCGGATCGAAAGTAAACAACCCATGACCGTTGCCCGAATCGGCAAAAGCCGCATTGGCCGGCATATTAAGGGCCTGCAAAGCCGGTATGGTGCTGTCCGGATCAGAGGAGGTCACTACAAACTCAAGATGTTCTGCCTCCACAACCGACTGCGGAGCGATCCAATCTATCTCCGGCGGCTGGTTACCGGTCTCAAATACGGTTATAGTCACTGCTTCCGAATCGGCCAGATCACCATCAGAAGCTATGAAAGTAATAACATACTGTCCGCTCTGCGTATAATCCGGCGAAAAATCAAACAGACCACGCCCGTTCAGGCTATCTGTAAATGTGGCATTTGCCGGCAGGTTTAGGACACTGAGTGATGGAATCGTACTATCCGGATCGCTTGCGGTTACGATAAAGCTAATGGTTATCCCCTCAAAAACGGATCTATCGCCGATAGGATCCAGGACGGGCGCCTGGTTGGCGTCAGTAACCGTTATATCAAAAAGTTGAGTGTCTGCCATCACGGTGGAATTGGCGATAAATCTTACTTGATAAACGCCCGCCTGGTAATAATCGGGATCGAATGTGAAACCTCCCACGCCGCCACTGGAATCGGTAAATGCGGAATTCGGTGGTAGGAATTGCGCCGATAGCGTTATCGGATCGCCGTCGGGATCGGTGGCTGTCACACGAAGATCGAGATGATCTCCCTCCGCAATGGTCTGAGGAGGTAGGGGTGTCAGTACAGGCGGCTGATCTCCCGCTTCAATTACTGTTATATCGACGAGCTGGGTATCGGCAAAGCTAATAGAGGTTGCTATGAATCGCACATTATATACACTACTTTGAGTATAATCAGGATCGAAGATGAAACCGCCGACTCCTCCTGTGGAATCGAAGAAAGCGGAATTAGCCGGCAATAACTCTGCCACAAGAACGATGGAATCTCCATCGGGATCTGAGGCCGTTACACGAAGATCGAGATGATCTCCCTCCATTACAGTTTGTGGGGGGATGGGATCCAGCACCGGAGGAAGATCAACATTGGTGACTGTTATATCTACCTGCTGAGTGTCGGAAAGGGCGTTCGAAGACGCGATAAGCCTCACCTGATAATCCCCTGCTTGCGTATAATCGGGATCGAACGTGAATCCGCCAACTCCTCCGGTTGAATCGACAAAAGCGGAATTAGCTGGTAAGAACTCTGCCGTTAGCGCTATGGTGTCGCCGTCGGGATCGGAAGCCGTTACACGAAGCTCGAGATGATCTCCCTCCGCGACTGTCTGGGGAGCTATGAATGTCAGAATCGGCGGGCGATCAACAGCGGTAACTGTTATATCGACAAGCTGCGTATCGGCCAACGTGTTAGATGTCGCTATAAATGTTACCTGATAAGCTCCAGCCTGCGTATAATCAGGATCAAACGTGAATCCACCGACTCCGCCAGTGGAATCAACAAAGGCCGAATTGGGAGGTAAGAACTGCGCCGTCAGCGTTATGGGATCATCCTCGGGATCCGAAGCGGTTACTCTAAGATCGAGATGGTCTCCCTCCGCCACAACCTGAGGCGGGATAAAGGCCAGAACTGGCGGCGAATCGATGTCTATGACCGTTATACTCGCATACTGCGTGTCAGCCAACGCATTTGATATTGCTATAAACCGTACTTGATAATCCCCTGATTGCATATAATCGGGATCGAACGTGAAACCTCCCACGCCGCCGCTGGAATCGACAAAGGCGGAATTAGCAGGTAAGAACTGCGCCGTTAGCGCTATGGGGTCGCCGTCGGGATCGGTAGCTGTCACGCGAAGATCAAGATGGTCTCCCTCCGCTACAGTCTGAGGGGATATACCTGCTAGTACCGGCGCCTGGTCACCGGCCTCCAATACCGTTACCACAACCAACTCCGAATCGGATAAAACCCCATCGCTGGCCACAAAAGTCACATTATATACGCCGGCATCAGTGTAGCCCGGCGTCCAGTCAAAGACACCGGTGCCATCACCGTTGTCCGTAAAAGTTGCTCCCGCCGGCAACCCGGTAGCCGATAACGACGGTGTCGTACCATCCGGATCGGTGGCGGATACTCCAAAATTCAAATTGATATTCTCAGTGGTGCTCTGAGGACCGATAGCCGCCAGCACCGGAGCCTGGTTGCCTGCCTCCAGTACCGTGATCTGAACCACCTCGTTGTCCGTCAAAACCCCATCCGAGGCCGTGAAGGTAACATTATATACTCCTGCATCCGTATAGCCCGGCGTCCAGTCAAAGGTCCCCGTGCCCGTCAGGTTGTCCACAAAACTCGCTCCCAAAGGCAAACCAGTTGCCGTCAACACCGGCGTCGTGCCATCAGGATCAGTGGCGGATATCGTAAAGTTCAAATTCACAGCTTCCGTGGTGCTCTGCGGACCTATACCCGCCAGTACCGGCGCCTGGTTGCCAGCCTCACTGACCGTGATAGTCACAATTTCTATATCCGTCAGATCGCCGTCAGTGGCAATAAAGGTGACATTATATACTCCAGAATCGGTGAAATCAGGCGTCCAGTCAAAAACTCCCGTGCCGTCGCCGTTGTCTGTAAAGACCGCACCCGGAGGCAAGCCAACAGCCGATAACGACGGTATGGTGCCATCCGGATCGGTAGCCGACAGACCAAAGTTCAAATTCACATTCTCGGTGGTGCTCTGCGGCCCTATAGCCGCCAGCACCGGCGCCTGGTTGCCGGCCTCCAATACCGTGATCTCAACCAGTTCCGAATCCGATAATGCTCCATCGCTGGCCACAAAGGTCACATTATATACTCCGGCATCCGTATAACCCGGAGTCCAGTCAAAGGTCCCGGTGCCGTCGCCGTTGTCCGCAAATGAGGCTCCCAGAGGCAAATCAACTGCCGATAACGACGGCGTCGTACCATCCGGATCCGTGGCCGACAGGCCAAAACTCAAATTCACATTCTCCGTCACACTCTGAGACCCGATACCCGCCAACTCAGGCGACTGGTTACCGGACTCCAGTACCGTGATCTGAACCACCTCATCATCCGTCAAAACCCCATCTGAGGCTACAAAGGTCACAAAATATGTCCCCGATTCCGTATAATCCGGCGTCCAGTCAAAGATACCGGTGCCATCGCCGTTGTCCACAAAGGTTGCTCCCACAGGCAAACCTATAACCGACAGGGCCGGCGTCGTGCCATCCGGATCGAAAGCCGACAGGCCAAAATTCAAATTGACATTCTCCGTGGTGCTTTGTGCACCGATGGCCGATAGAACCGGCGACTGGTTGCCGGCCTCCAGAACATTTATAATAACGATCTCCACGTCCACCAAGATGCCGTCAGAAGCCACAAAGGTGACATTATAGGACCCTGCTTGTGTGAAATCCGGCGTCCAGTCAAAGACACCCGTGCCGTCACCGTTGTCCACAAAACTCGCCCCCACCGGCAAACCGGTAGCCGATAACGACGGCGTCGTACCATCCGGATCCGTGGCCGATATCGTAAAGTTCAAATTCACGTCCTCAGTGGTGCTCTGCGAGCCTATAGCCGCCAACACCGGCGCCTGGTTACCGGCCTCCACCACCGTCACCACAACCAGCTCCGAATCCGATAAAGCACCATCGGTGGCCACGAAGGTCACATTATGAACCCCCGACTGCGTGAAATCAGGAGTCCAGTCAAAGATACCGGTGCCATCACCGTTGTCCGTAAATGAGGCTCCCACCGGCAAACCAACTGCCGACAAAGAGGGGACCGTACCATCCGGATCCGTTGCCGACAGGCCAAAGTTCAAACTGACATTCTCGGTGGTGCTTTGTGCACCGATACCCGCCAACACCGGCGCCTGGTTACCGGCTTCCAGAACGGTGATGACAACCAGCTCCGAATCCGATAAAAC
>SDBT01013687.1_pt1 | contig 12983 bp, 12 predicted proteins | sample 2277101 | NCBI WGS metagenome assembly SDBT01 (sample SAMN10404973, study PRJNA504765) | marine sediment metagenome | isolation source: marine sediment core GS10_PC15, 103 cmbsf | place: Arctic Ocean: Southern Knipovich Ridge | collected 2010 | reverse complement strand
TGTTAAATCATTTTTAGCTTTTCCGGTTAGATTGTGTTTTTTGGCATATTTTTCTATATACGCTTTGCCTTTTGAAGTTTCAGACCAATCTATCATATCTTTACCGTAGTAATATCCGACCTTCCCAGACACATCAACATTACTTATATAGTTAATCCCAGCGTGAGATTTTGAATAAGGCCACATTCCCCATTGAACGGGTTTCAACAATGGTGGTAGATCCTCAAATTTTCTTATAGATAATTTATAAAATGTAGTATCTCTTATCTCGTCCATTACCCCTTTTGGAGTCAGCCAAAATTGAGCTTTTAAATAATCTTTAACTGGATATATGTTCATAAGTAACAATTTTTGTGTTAATAAATTTCTTAAAACAAGTCGAGGCTTCCCTGCAATAGCACCACCCATTAATCCTTGTCTATAAATATTAGATAAAGAACTTATAGGGTTAGATATAATTCTATTTAAAGGCTTTAAAAAGAAATTAATTACATCTGTTGGCTTTTCTAAAGTTTTATTTAACATTTGGTCAAGTTCTGTGGGGTAATTAAAAATATCGTGCTTTAAGAATAAATCTATTTCTCTTCTTAAACTTGCTGGTATTTTGTCTCCCAAAGCATTTAATTCTGCTCTTAAAATACTGTAAGGTTCGGATAAGTAAATATCTCTTAAATCATATTTAGCTAATGTCCTCAATAAAGCTCCTAAATCTTTTGAGAAGAATTTTTCTAAATCATCTCTTACTCGCCTCTCCATAGCAGTAGGATTATATACCTTTTTAGGCATATTTCTCCCTAACCAATATTTAACATCTTCAGGGAAAGGATATTTTTTATTTACTATTTGTTTAGCTAATTCATCTAAAAAATGTGGTATATATGTTTTTATATCTTTGATTGGTTCAAGACCTACCCTATCCCTAACTTCGTTAGTTTTAATTAATATATCTTTCGTAAAATCTCTAACCTCTTTAAATATTTCTTTCTCTTTAGGTTTAAGATAATCGGGAGGGTTTTCATATTTATCAAGCAAATCTCTCATCGTTGCAACTTTGTCTGTTGGCCTGTTAAACACTCTTGCTTTAAATCTTTGGGTTATTGTTGCTTCTTTGTTTATTTTTTTAATTACGTCATTAACCCACTTATTGATTTCACCTGTCTTTAATGAGAGTAATTCGTATGAATCTATTAATGGTTTTAGTAATGGCTCTGCTCCCAATATACGTAAATAAAATTTCTTAGGTGTGATTATTTTACTAATGTCCGGTTCTTTAAATTCTATTTCAAAAAATTCCTTTGGCACTATTTTTGTTGATAATGGTATGATGGGAGGCTCCCAAGGTCTTCTTTGGACTATACCCTTAATCGACTCTATAAATTCATCTGCTTCTTCTTTGGTCATATCTTTTACAGAGGTTTTACCTGTCATATTTTTAGCTAATCTTTTATAACGCAAATCTGACATTTTACCAGAAGGAGTTTTTGTAATTAATTTATGTTCTTTGGCAAAAATATCTGCTTCTTTGATCTGTGCAGGTGTGGCTAAATCTACTTTAGGTTCTACCTTAACTTCCATCTTCGCAGGTGCAGGTGCTTTGGGGGTTACCTTCGGAGTCGGTTTAACTACTACTTCTTTCTTAACTGCTTTAATATCTCTTATAGCAATGAGTATATCTCGTGGTTCTTTAACATCTATCTTTATTCCTTTGACTGCTTCGATATCTGTGATAGAGACCTTTTTCTTTACCATTTCTTCTGCCAGTTTACTTTTAGGGAGAGAAGGTTTTTTGGTATCAAATTTCAATAGTTCCATAGCTTCCTTTATAGTGGCAGGAACAATTTCCTTCTCGGCTATTTTAGGAATTTCCGTTATTTTGGGTTCTACTTTCAATTCAGGATAGTCGGCTAATACTTCAGGGGGTACAAGTTTACCTTCTCGTAATGCTTCAACAACTGATTGGATATGTTCGTTTTTAGCACTTTCTATATATGCTGTATCTCCGATATATTCTTTTTTCGTCATCTCCCACGGCTCTTTCACTTCTGCCTTCAATACCTCTTTCGGCTCGGTTGGGGTGGGTTGTCTGGCGAGTTCGGGTATTACAGGTGGCTTCTCTACTGCCTTCAAAAACTCACTTGCCAGTGCAGGAGAGGTGTTTAATAGAACTTGTGTAACCTGTGATACTTTAACAGGGTCTAACCCCTTCACTATTTCAGCGGTAACCTTGCCAACCTGAACGATAGACTTGGCTATCTCATCAGCAGGGAGGCCAGAGTATAGTTTAGTGCCAAAGGCAAAGCGGGGTTGTATATCTGTTATAGAAAAACCTTTCTTTAACATATTTACCATACTAATATTCTCTATATCAGCTTTTTCTATTAATTTGTCCCATATATGCCTTTGTTGAACAGTGGGTTGCCCATATACGCCAGGTTCTCTTACCTTATTCATAGCCTCTCTTCCTTCTGCATAAGGTATAGTTCTATTTGTTACCTTAACTTTTAATTTATTCCATAATTGAGGTGTTATATCAATAGCGCCTGCAACTGCTTGCGCACCGAATAATAAGACTATACCTTTAAAGCCCATTGAAGCTAAACGGTCAGCACCAGGGCTTTCCTTCTTAATTAGAATATCTTCAAAACCTCCTAACATACTTTCTGCCTGTCCATACTTTGTACTTGGTCCAATAAAAATAGTTTTTAATTTACCTTCCTCTTCCCAAGACTTCTTCCAATCTACCGGTGGGTTTATGCTTCCATATTTTTCTCTATTAGCCTGTATATCTTTTATGGTTTCCTCTATTGGAACACCTGCTTTAGTTTCGGTAGCAGTCAATAATTCATATACATAAGCTATTTGTGCGTCTTTATGGCTACTATTTATACCTTTCATACTCAATACTTCTCTTGCCAAATCCTCTGTTTTCTGTAATTCAGGATTAGCCGCCTTCTGTTCTTCCCAAGTTCCCAAAGCAACATCAATACCCATCTTCAAATCTTTTGGCTTTGTGATTTCTTTAGGCCTTGTTAATTCTAAAAGGGTTTTAGGTTTATCCTCTGGTTTACTTATCGGCAAGCCTTCTATAATAGGTTCTGCACCTATAGCAGGCATAGTTGTGGTGCTAACCGGCTTAATCCTGACTATTTTGGAGGGCTTTACTTCTTCTACAGCCTCTTCTTCTACTATATCAGGCAATACACCTATGCCCCTGGTCCGTTGTTCCCAGCCAAATGGATCTTCTTCTTCATCATCTTCTTTTTTCGATAATAGACTTATCCTTCTAATCATGTTATCACCTTAATAGTATATTTTTATTAAATCTCCAGCTTCTACGCCGCCACCTACGAATATACCAACCTTTATCTTCTTAATTTCCGATAATGGTTTCAGTTTCTTATATTGACTCACATCTATACCCTGCTTCTCTAATAATTTAATTAAGGCAGTATAAGACTCATAAACTGCTGCATACCACTCTGCCCCTGTCTGCTCTGTCACCTTACCGTCTATATCGTAGGAGAAGTTTTTGTCACCTTTTACATTTCTGTTATCAGGTGTCCCAGCAGTTATATCATCTAATACTGCAACTAAATTATCTAAATCAGTCACTTTGCCATCAGTCCAATACTTATCTACATCGGCTATACCAGAAGTATTGCCATATTTATTAATGTTATTTTGGTTGATCCTTCTTGCATCTTCGATAGTTTCAGCGTCAAGGATATCTTCCCTAACACCCTCTACTGCTTGTGGTGTCGGGGTTAGTGTAGTACCTGCACCTGCCCCACCCAATATCATCTTTTTAATTTCTTCGTTGGTTGCGTTGTATTTTTTAGCTTGTACAATTTTATTTTCCAATGCGGTAACATCTTCTGGTGTAATGCGTGTACCCATATATTTAGATAGTTGGTCAAAGCTAATTTCCCCTGCCTTATACCTATCTATCGCCCAATTATCTTTAGCACTTAACGGAGTGCCTTCTTTATCTGCTGCAAAATCAGGTATCCACCCTTGCGCCGTATGCTTTGGAGTTGCATCAGGATATTTGGCTGTAACACCTTCGGGAGTGGTAAACCTTTCAATCGGCGGTGTCTCTTTTTTCTTTCTTATCGAACTGTCCATAGCGTCGAAATACTTTTGTCCAGTAGGGCTTTTTATCTGTCCTCTAAACATTTCAGATATTTCCGATATAGTGTTCATATCAAAATCCAGACCATCTAACTGTTCCCTATAAGCCTTCACTGTTGCAAGAGATTGTTCTTCTTGTTCTTTGTTATAGCTCATTACACCTTCATAAGCACCTTTAAGCAACTCTTTAGCCTCATAGGAAAGAGCAGACCACGTTGCTATAGCCTCTAATCTTTCTTCTTCGCTGACATTATAGTCAGTATAATAGCTACTGAACTTTTTGCCAGTCATCGTCAGAGTTTCCATTAGGGCATCTTCTTCTTTTTTTATCCTTTCCTTTTCCTTTCTCTGCCAGTTCATTTCCTGAATCTGTTGCCCCTTTGCAAAACCAGAGGACAGACCCTGCAGAAAGAACCCACCAACACCTGCCATAATTAAATCACTTCCTTTCTATAAGTCGTATAGGCCTTTGTAAAGCCAAACTTGCCTATCCGTCTTTCTATTACTTTTTCGTTTTTATTCGCTATAAGATATAATTTTTTAGCATGTAACTCTTTCGCTTTATCATTGCTTAAATTTATAAATTCCCCTGCTAATTTAGGGTAGTGGGCGTCTATCCACACAAATAACATCAATAGAGATTTATCGCCATCCATATCATTAAATACTTGAAAGACTAAACAACCATTCATTTCCTTGTTATTATAACTGGCATAAGTAAAGGTATTTTTAACCCCTGATGCCATATAAGTATAAAGGGTATTAGCACTTAATTTGCAATCATCTACCTCTTTTAACTTATCACATATATTAAAGAATACATCGTTGGAATAGATTTGTTTTATCATAACTTTAATATGCCACCAACAGTTGTTCCAATTAATTGACCAAACCCTGTTGCTGCTGCCTGTTGATTTGCTGCCTCTAATTCCATCTCTAATAATATTTTATTGTTTTCAAACTCTGTTGCTACTGCCTGTTCTGCTATCTGCCCTGCTAATAACATATTATCCTGTGCATAAGCCTGATTTACTCCCAGTTTATATATGTCAGCCTGTGCAGACCATTGTGCCAAAGTAGCCGCCGATTGTACCTGAAATTCTGCTAAATTATAATTAGCTTGAGTTCCCCATTCTTCCAAACTAAACTGATTATCCAATCTCCACTTTTCAATCGAAGCAGTGCTATTCATTTCCCATTTGGCAAATAGGGCTTGTGTGTTCGCCTGCCAGCCTGCCAGATTATACTGGTTAGTCATCTTCCAGCCTTCCATATCGGCGTTAATTTGTGCTTGATACTGAATAAGGCTTGCCTGTGTCCGTGCTTCCCAAGTAGCCATCTTGCCTGTATAGACCAGCTTACTTTGTTCTTGTAAGTAGCCCAAGAACTGTCCTGCGTGTCCTAAAGCATTCTCAAAACTTGATATCTTCATTAAGGCACTGCTAATCTGTATATCGGTGATACTGTTGGCTATAGCTGTGGTAGTTGCCGACTTGATTTTCTGCTCGTTCCAGAATACCAACCCTGAATTAGTTATCCCCCTTCGTTCCATATCATTAGCCATAAGCCGCATTTTCTCATCTTCTGTTGCCATTAATACTTGAGTTGACTTGCGGATCATTAAATCCTGTGTTTCCTGGTCAAGTCCTCTTCCCTTTGCTGCTAATATATCCCTTATCTCACCGCCATATATAGCAGCCATTTCAGCCTCTTCCGCTATCGGTTGAAATTCAGGTGCAGCTTCTACTGTCGGTTTCGCTATGGTAGGTGTCGGTGTAACACCAGGCATAGTAGGCACAACAGGTGCTTCTACTACCGGTGCAGCCGTTACCGCAGGTAAAGGTTTTAATGGTGGTGCTGTTACTGTAGGTACTTCCGGCACTCCCAACACCTGTTCTTCAACGGTTGGAGGTTTAGTAATACCCTGTTCTGTTATAGCAGACTCCAAATTCTCGGCAAAATTGCCGAACCAAGCACCGCCTTCTTCAGGTTTAGTTGGTTTATTCTGTTGTAGTAGATATTGTGACCAAGCATCAACTGCCTCAGCATGAGGAAGATTGGGGTCTGTTATAAACTTCTCTTTATATTCTTCAAATGTTAAAGCCATATTAAATCACTCTCCTTATTTATCCCCTATTTGACATATTGTAAATTTTTATGGTATTATTAGTTATGAAAAAAATATTAATCCTTTTAATATTATCTGTATTCCTTTTAAGCGGTTGCGGTATTTACAACCTTAATTTTTTCGTTTTGCCTGACGATGCTGAATTTCTTGCCTTAATTCAAGAATTAGATACTCCTGAAAAGATTGGCGATTACATGTTAGATAATTTTGAATATGAACCACATCCCTATATACTTTTAACACCCTATCAATTATATATTACAAAAAAAGGTGATTGTGATGATTTCGCCAATTTCGCAAGATTTATTGCTCACTATCACGGTTACGAGACCTTCCTAATTAAAATATCTTATAATAATTATGCCTTTAATCATTATTTAGCAATCTATAAAGAAAATGGTTTATATAATTTCTCTGATAATCAACATTATTTTCTTGTTAATTATAATAATTTTTATGATATCGTTTTACTTGATAGCCAATGGGTATACGATCGTTATGGTTACATTTGGACAAAATATACTGTCTACGATTATAATAATAATATCGTTGAACAAGTAACAAAATAATCTCTTCATTTTTTATCTTCCTTGATTTCCTCTTTTTTCATTTCTACTCTATTTGTAAATTTATATAAAGATTCTAAAGTGTCCAAGTGGGAATGCATATCTTTAAGTTCTTGTAAAATCTCTTTTAATATTTTTTCATTCATTTTTTTACCTCGCACTTATATCCAATTTAATGGTTATTTGAACGCTTAATCTCGTCCTTGCGTTAGATTCAATTTTAATCATCTTACTTCCTACTGTATCAATTTTATTCGTAATATCCAGATTTTCGTGGTCTTCCGTATAACTTCCTAACGGAAGACTGTAGGTCAAGCCATTATCCCTACTAACATAAATCATGACTGTTGGACTTGTCGAGTCCTCAAAAATCCCATAAGTAATTCCGTGGGTATGCGCCCCCCCTGTATGAGTGTGTGCCGCTACCGTAACTGTATGGGCATGTGCTCCACCCGTATGAGTATGGGCTGCTATTGTAACCGTATGGGTATGATTAGCCACTGTATGAGTATGTGCTGGATGGGTGTGATTTGGCGTAGAATGATAATGATTTGGGTGTGTGTGGTTCGGTGTTGAATGATAATGATTTCCTATAGTAACTGTATGGGTATGGTTTTTAGTGGAAAGGGTGTAAGCAATAGAAGTAGTTATTACAAAACCATTGATATTTGCATCTCCTATATTAGCACTATAACTTGGAGCTGCTGTAGGTAAATAACCTTGAACAGTTCCATATGAATCTACACTACTCGTTGGAGTTGTTGCTCCACCTGCCCCACTCGTAGAACCACCACCACTTGCTGAACCACTTGCCCCACTCGTAGAACCACCACCACTTGGAGTTGTTACCGATGAACTGGTCTGACCACCACCGCTACTTGTTGTTGGAGTCTCTCCACCACCGCTTGCACTTGTTACTTCTCCACCACTGCTACTCGTCGGAGTCTCCCCGCCCCCAATTGCACTACTGACCGCCCCGCCACTACTTGCCGCTGTAGAATAAGCCCTGAAATTTAAGAACCAGAAGGAAACATTAATAGAAACTATCTTCACCATTTCAGGAATTATGTTAAAATGCACATAAAGGGGGTAATTTGCGTCAAGACTGTCTTGGGCGTTGATAACATAGGTATTCCTGTATTCCACCATATTTGCACTACGCAGACCACCCTGAAGGGTATCGTTAATAGTTTGTAATAGTTTTTTGATATTAATTATATCTTCGGGAGTTGCTTGCTCTAAAGTTTCTTCTGTTATATTAGGTAAATTGAGCGTATCTGGCATTATTCGATTTCCTCCACAAATGGATCTTCATCTAAACAAACAGCTAAACCGTGTGTTTCACAGGCAAATTTATCAGATATCGAAGGTCGTAGCCCTAAAGCTCTTCCCCTTACACCTTCTCCACCCAGCGAAATTCTATACCATTTAGTTGTATTGGCGAGTATAGTTTTAGTTCGGGAAGTAACCTCGGTTCCCCCATCTAAAGTGTAATTCATTGTAAGCGTGGTAGCTGAAGTTGACTTTATCTTTATAAATACTGACCAGAATTGTTTATATACTTCTGGTTTGCCAAAGTCCATTGGTTCTATATTATCATAAGCAGTTATAGCAGAACCATCATCATCCAAACCGCTTAAAACTTCATATATCTGCCCTATTGTGTTACTGCCACCAAATAACCTTAAACCATCTCCACCTTTGTCCCACTTACTAAAACAACTAAAGGCAAAGGAAAATATCCCATAGGTTTTTGTTTCAAAGTCATAATAGACACTTACATTTGGAACTGTATTCGCCCCTGTCGGAATACATACTATATATTTATTATCAAAATAGATTGCACAGGACAGGTCAGCATAACTATAATTAATATTTTCTCTTATATACTTATTTAATCTACCGTTAAAAGCAACATCTATCGTCGTGGCATTGACCCCGTCAAAAACATATATTCCGTTATAAGACAGGTAAACCATATAATTCTTACAGTTGACTACTGACCTTTTAGATATACAGCCGTCCTCTTGGTGAGCTGTCCTATATTCAAAGTTATCCTCGGCAGTCCCTACCAGACGTTCAATAGTATTCTCGGTAAAGACTGGTAAGGTGTTTAACTGTTCAACCAAGCCCTTTATACCCTGTCCGTTGCCTGTAGGGTAGTAGTTAGTTGAAGGAAAATACTCTACGCTTCTAAACCCTGTAGATTTGTCATAGTTTTTAGACACATACAGGTCATCGTCTATTGCTAAATTTATCCTGCTTAATCTTTTTGCCACTAAACTTGGTGCGTCAGGGGGTGCATTATGGTCGGTATGCAAGACGGTTAGAAGTGATATTACCGAGTCTGCCAGGATAGAATCATAGGTAGTAGTTGAATTGTCGTTTACCACACCATCATAGTAGTAGATAGATCCGCCTACAGTAGTCCTGTATATTCTGCGTTTGGCTATTTTGGCATCACTGGATACAGGGATATTTAACTTTATTCCGTCATTTGCGTCTGCTTCGGCTGCTATCGTAACAACTGCCCCGCCATTACTTTCATAACCATCTTCATCTACATAAGTAATTTTATATTTATAATTGCCGGTACTTAAAGCCCCATCAATAAGGCTGTTTTTGGTAGCAGCAACAGGCACGGTTATGCCTACAGTCCTGACAGTCGATATTTTAATACGGTTAGCTCCTGCATATAATGTACCAGTTATAGTAACCGTTCCAGCGGCATTATCTGCTATAACAGTCCATGTTCCGACTGTAGGAGCGCTGCTAACATAGGAAAATACATATTGCCCTATCAAAGAATCAACAGTCCAGGTTCCGGCAGTTCTTGTAAATATTGTAGGAGATGTTCTTGTTCCTGCAATAGCATCGCTGATAGTGCATTTAAGGAGTCCGTCAGCACCATTAGCTATATAAGAATGATTAGCAAAGTCAGCAAAAAAGGTATCACTATCAGCGGTTAACCCTGCTTTAATTAAAGTTGCCCCCCACGGTGTAACGTCTGATAATGTGTATATACCTTCATTCCAGGCAACCAAAAATTCCTTACCTGATGTAGTTTGCTTATAGAAACGGTGCATACCTACTATCTTATGAGCTGCACCTATCGAAGTTAGATTATACTTGGAAAAGCCTGCCCGTTTGACTAATTGCCCGTATTCGTTAAAATGAAGGTTATATAACCCATCGGGCTTACGAGGCAAGTCACGCAACTTAGATTGTGATGGACTCAAATCGTCCAAGAATTTTATTATCTTTTTAGCCATATCTCATCACCCTTATTTATTTAATCAAACTGGCTATGATCTGGAAATCTCTTTGGCTCAACATGATAAGTTAAACTGCTATCAGGTTGCATACCATAATCCTCATCTTTATCCTCTAATAATTCCCCCTTCATTTCTTTAAGCCCTACCCAGAAGCTACCTACTATAGGTGTAAGATAAAGTTTCCAGTCATCATCTCTTTTTTTCTTTAGGCACATACCCACTGCATAATCAACCAATAGAAAGCGATACCCTACCAACCTGTAATCATCATCAAAGGGTGCAACACTACTGTCAAGTTCATCAGGCATTTTACTGCCATACACCCTGACTGTATCTGCCGCAGAAATCTTGTTATCGAAGCCCAGCAAATCACCCCTCAAGTAATAGCGTGACGGTGTGCCTGAACGTTCCAACCATCTTTCATCAGTATCTTTTATTACCTTAATGGAAGCCGCCTTGCAGACTCTATCGTTATAATAGACACCGCCATCACCAATAGCGATAAAGGTGGAAGGCAACAGTATCTCTCTGTCATCTATAATTTGAGCTTCGCCTGTGCTTGCCGCGCCAGTGACCAACGTGACTGTCCAGAGCATACTTACCATCTTAATTTTTGCACTTGCAATCTGATGAGCCTTCCTTAATTGCACTGTTATATAGTCGTCACTCCAGAAGTCAGCCGTAGTTTCGTTGATTATTTCCCGCACATCTGCAATAAGATCGTCGAGGTCGGTTAGGATCGCCATAATCTATTTCACCTTCTTTGATCCAAAATCATCATAACTGCCATAACTTTGTTTGAAAAAATTCTTTTCGGCTTTTGATTTAACTGTTAGCTTTGGATGCATCTTATGTTTTTTCCAATACTTCTTACGTTTTTTAGGTAATTCTTCTTCGCTCATTTTCTTCTTTATTAACATATTATTTCACCTTCTTCACTTAAAATTTGTATGATCGTGAGTTACAGGAATTTTTAGTATTTCTTAAGAATGAGATACTTGCTTTGATGCTTTCATAGCTTTATCAAAATTCCTATTCTGCAATTCTGTATTAGACTTCACTAATCCAATCTGTTCTTCTATTTTGTCGAGTTTACCAAGTAACAGTTTCATCATAGGTAACCATTCCCTATCCCTATCAATTATAATAGACATAATAATCCCCCTTTCATTTAATTATTCGCCCTAAATTTATTAGCCAGATATTCTTGCTGGCACTCTATTCCTGATAAACCTTTATTTAGAATGCGAACCATTTTTAAAGAACCAATTAGAGACCAACCTCCGTGATTATATTGGTCTCCGATTACTGAAATACGGTTTAAAGCATCAATATTATAAAGATTCTGAGTACTGCTTCCATCTTCAACACCATCTATAATATTTCTAACTGTGGCAGATGTTTCTTTATCCCAAGTTACTATTGTGCAATAATAATTATTATCATCATATTCTGACGATGATATACTTGAAGGTGCTGTACTACTCCCATCAATGTCAAACACCACCTTACCATCAGCATTAAACACTAAAAACCAAGCCCCCTCTATACTGAATAAAAATTGTTTACCGCTTAATGCTGGTACTTTATGTATAAACATAACACTACCACCGTTAATAAAATCTGATTTGGCTAAAAAATTCTGTGCTAAATCAATATAATCGTTACCATCAAAATATAAACTATTCCTTTTCCAAGTAGGTGCAGCAGCTCCTGCTCCGAATGTACCATCGTTTCCTTCACGTGATTTATCCCTTACAGTCGTTCCACTTCCTTCTTTGAAATCAAAGATAAGTTTATCATTGCCTATGTGGCGGATAAAGTTCTCCTCGTTACCTACTCCCCTGTTTGAAAGAGGAGCACCTACTCCCGAAGCACCACCTATGCTTCTCATATCATTACCCCCTAATTATATCTCTTTCCTTATACTGGTTTGTAGACTCCAACCACTTTAATAACTGTATCATTTTTGAGCCTTACAGACACTCTATTAGTTGCACCTGTTCCATCTGACTTAAACTGGACCCGCAAACTGAAGGGTGCTTTGTCAATCGCATCTGCAGTTATCTTTAAATACCCTTCTAACCGTTTCCCTATGTATCCTGTAGTTGTTTGATATGTCTCTTCAGCAGACATAATTGTCCAAGTAGTTAAAGCTTTGTTCTTAGCCTCAGCCTTGTACGTCATTATTGGAGTATTACTACCACCCAAAATCTCAAACGAAAGATTAGCATAAACTTTTATCAGCTCACCTACGGAATGTGGGTAGTAAGTATCTGTATTTAAGCTAAACAGAGTTACATAACTCACCGTTTCGTTAGTAACAACAGTGTCGTACTGTACACCATCAGTCGTCAACAGAACCCTTACGGGGTAAATCCAATCGTCAAACTCTCTTTGTACTACCTTCATCATACTCCTGTTCCTCCTATATAAATTTCAAATTTTGAATTTTATTAATCCAACTTTTCTTCCTTAGCACCCATCGAGCTTAACTGCCTTTTAAAAGGTAACCTGTAACCTCTCCGTTCCCGCAGGTGGTCCATCACACTTTGCATTGTCCAACCTGAAGACTTTACTTCCTCAGGCTCACTTGGAAACGTTGATATCTTAACAGCTCCTGCCAATGCATCTATTCCATCAACATACCGACTTTTTTCAACACCTTGAAATTCAAGCAACTCTGTTCGAAGCTCTCCCATATATTCCTGAATGAACATCTGCTCTGCAGCGAAACGAGGTGCTAAGCCTTGAATACGCTCATCCTTACTTTCTCCTCTTGTAGGTTTGTCATCCTTAATAGAGAAGAAACAGTTTTCTCGTTTCTGCCGCTCTTTAACAACCTGTCCAATCGCCTCTTGATAAGCAACTGCCTCAACAACT
>SDBT01013686.1_pt1 | contig 12985 bp, 9 predicted proteins | sample 2277101 | NCBI WGS metagenome assembly SDBT01 (sample SAMN10404973, study PRJNA504765) | marine sediment metagenome | isolation source: marine sediment core GS10_PC15, 103 cmbsf | place: Arctic Ocean: Southern Knipovich Ridge | collected 2010 | reverse complement strand
ATTTCAAGGAGCTTACGTTATTCCTCCAGTTCCGGGTATTCATTTTGATGTAGTTGTTATGGATTTTGCGAGCCTATATCCTTCCATCATAAAGGAATATAACCTATCCTATGAAACGGTCCTCTGTCCCCATACGGATTGTACAGATAATCTCTTAAAAGACACTCCTTACCACACGTGTACTCATAAAATGGGGATTTTTGCCTATGTCGTAGGCTTTTTCCGCGATATAAGAGTAAAATATTTTAAACCAAAATCCGTAGATAAAAATTTAACAGAAAAACAGCGCAGTTATAACCATACAATTCAGCAAGCGCTCAAAGTTTTTATTAACGGAAGCTACGGAGTTTTCGGATCTTTAAATTTTCCCTTATTTTGCTTACCCGTAGCTGAAAGTACAACTTCAATTGGTCAATACTCAATAAAACAAACAATCAAGAAGTCAGAAGAGTTTGGAGCAAAAGTATTATATGGTGATACTGATTCCATCTTTCTCCTCAATCCTTCCAAAGAACAGATGAATAAATTATCCTTTTGGAGCAAAAAAGAATTAGATCTTGATTTAGAAGAAGAAAAAACGTATCAATTTTTAGCACTATCAGATAGAAAAAAGAATTATCTTGGTATCTACAAAGGTACTAAATATGTCGATGTGAAAGGTTTAGTTGTTAAAAAGAAAAACACTCCTGAATTCATTAAAAAAGCGTTTAACACCTTACTAGATGTCTTAAAGAACGTCACCAATGATGACCAATTTTTAAAAGCAAGAAATAAAGTAATCGAAATTGTAAAAGATAATTTAAAAAAAATTGGTAAACCTGATACATTCAACTTGGAAGACTATGCAATAAATATTTCACTTAAGAAGAAATTAGAAAAATATGATAAAGTAATTCCACAGCATGTTAAAGCTGCTCAAGGATTACAAACCGCAACTGGAAAAGAATTCCAAAAAGGTGAAACAATAACATTTGTTAAAACGAAAGGTGCAGCCGGGGCAAAAGCTCTTGAACTTGCAAAGCTTCAAGATATTGATCCAAAAAAATATAGAGAACTTTTACAATCCGCATTAGAACAGGTATTAGATGCGCTCGGAATTACTTTCGAAGAGATAAAAGGCATTAAAAAAATGGACGCTTTTTTTTAATTTCAAAATATTTAAGCATCAAAGAAGTTCAAAATTCTCTGAACATTACACAAATCTATGTTTTAATTAATTTTATAGTTAAAAAAAAATAAATAAATGAATTTTTAGAATATTAAGCTTAAAGCCCTTTTTTACGTATACTCGCTAGTAATTGTACTTTTTTTTCTCCTTTTAGGTCGTAGAATTTAAGCATTATAATGCCTCCCGTCACTAATAATATAAAGGGAATTAACCCTGTGTGCATACGAATTCCTAATAGTGCGAGTTCCGTTTGTTGAGATGCACCTGGCACATAACCTGTTGCAATATGTACCCCTGCTATTATAGAACCCATGATTATATACGCAATTCTATTAAAAAAGTTTCTAATTCCAACAAGCGTTGATTCTACGTGTCTTCCCACTGCATTAACTACACTATCATTAGAATCTGATGTCCATGACATCAGGACACACGCCCAAGCTCCAGCGGCAAGACCAAATAAAACATGTACTAGTATGAATCCTATTGCATCTGTAATCACCATAATAACCAAACAAGCTGAGGCCATTATAAATAATGCTGTAGTGGTAACATTTGAATGGGCGGTTCTTTTAGCTACCCAGCTCCAAAATAGTATAGAGGGAATAACTGTAATCATAAGAGCCAGGGAGGCTAGAGTTAATACTGAAATATCAAGGTGGAGAACATCCCGCATTAAATAAAGTGTACTTCCCATCCATAAGAAACTAGCAGTTATTTGGAGAGTAAACACTGTGATATAAATTACCCAATTTTTTTCCTTAAACGCAATTTTAAGTAATTTAAAATAAGGTAGTTTTTGAGCGTCTAAAAACTCATATATCTGTAAATATCGCTTCTTTATTAATTCGCTTTCATGTATCCCCGGAATAAATATAATTAACGCCACAGTTAAAAGTACACAGATTATCAGCACTAAACGAATATATGAACTAGGATCACCAAGGATAATTGTCATCGGTATTATAAGACCTACAACTAAGAATTGCCCGAAAATACCAAAGAAGGTAACTATTGTGCTTCCTTTCCTGCGTTGTTCTGGAGTACGAAATATATTCGCAAAACCTCCCACGTAATTACTATGAAAGATCGAATAAAATGTGTCTAACAGGCAAGTTATCAATACCATATACCAAAATAATGGCCAAGGATTAGATTTCGGGTCACCTATATCAGGTATCCAAAAGATAAAGAAAAGACATATAATTTGCAGAGCTCCTCCAAAAATTATCCATGGAAACCGGAGACCGTATTTACTTGACCATTTCCTGGGTTTATCAGTAAAAAAACCAAGGAGAGGGTCGTTCACCATATTCCATACCGCATATATTATAAATGAAAGTCCCACTAATGTGGTTGATAATCCTAATTCAACTTCGTAATAATAGAAAATGAGGTAGTTGTACACTAAGTACATTATCTGAGTAGTAAAAGGACCCATACCGAAAGAGAGTGCTTTTCCTTTTGAAAAAGAATCTTTTTTAAGGGGTTGGGTTGTATTTTCTGAACTCATTTTTTTTCATCCAATTTGATAAATTTTTTTTTAAAATTAATGTTCTATATGATAATATTGAAAAAACTCTATAAATAATAAAAATTTATGGATAAAACTTAATGACTTCAATTAAAAATAATACTAAGGAAAAAAGGGGCTTTCTTAACAAGGAAATTAAAGGATTTTTAGAAGGGAAAAGGGCTATAGGAGTAGGATTTGCGACGAAAGAAACGATGTACTCCCCAAAAGGGATTCCAAGTGCGGATATTACTTCTCTCTTACCGGAAGCTGAATCTGCCATTTGTTTTGCCCTTCCATTAGAAAAGGATAAGATTCGAGCTTATTTGAGAAAAGATTTACCTCATGGTAGAGTTGACCACAACAAGAATAACTTTGATACTTATATAAAAATTATAAAAATTTGTGAAGAACTCAAGAAAATATTAAAAAAAAGAGGGTATAACGCCGCCTTAATCCTCCCAAACTTTGATTATCGAGGTGAAGGACTGCGTTCTAATATTTCTCAAAAACCATATATCTCATTACGTTATCTAGCCGTGCGTTCCGGAGTTGGAACTTTTGGCTGGTCTGGCAATGTCCTTATGAAGGGATATGGCGCTCCAATACTTTTAGGAGGAGTAGTAACTAATGCTAAACTTGAACCCACTGACCCTTTACCTGAGTCTGAATCTGTATGTAATAATTGTAAACTCTGTACTAAAGTATGTGCTTTCCGTTTTATGTCTGATGATGAACAGACTACAGTAACCTTAGGTGAACAAACATTTAACTATTCTAAGCGTAAAAAAATTGCTCGCTGTTTGATGGTATGTGGTGGATATTCTGGGTTAGATAAAACCGGTAAATGGTCTACTTGGTGCCCTGAGCGTCATCCGTATCCAGAGACAGATGATGATGTTTATAGAATTTTTGCAAAAGAGTTAGACAGACCTATACGTTTTCATGTTAGGGAGGAACGTGAAGGTTTTGATAGAACACAACTTAACCAAGATCCAGTACTGAAGGAAGTATTTTCTGGAAAAGAACATGCTGCAAGAGTATTTAAATTTACAAATCTTTCTTGTGGAAATTGTCAAATGATATGTTGGGGAGATCCAGAGCAAACCGCGGAAAATTACCGTATACTTATTAATTCTGGATGTACCATTCGGGATGATGAGGGTTATATAGATGTTAAAAGTTGTGATGAAGCTAAAAAATATTATAAAATAAAATATCCAGATACAGATCAAGAGCTTACACCCAAACAAAAAGAGTACGTAAAATTAATAAAAGAATGTAATGAAACTTAATATAAATAAAGAGCTTGATAATGATGACTAATGAAATTACAGAACCATCAGATTTATTTGATGAGAATGGGATACTTATCCAAGATGGTTGGGCCCGAAAACCAATTTTGCGATACAACAGGGATAAAATCCGCGCGAAGTGGCACCGATTAAAAGAATGGGATAATTATGTAATTAATCATCCTGATTATAATTTTGGAGTGACTATTGCCGATGTCGGCTATATGGGGCTTGTTACTTTTGAACTGAATGATTATAAAGAACAAAAGGTCTATAATGGAGGGTTACAAAAATTCTTCACTAAAGGAACTTGGAATCTGCCTCTAAGTTCTGAACAAGGAGATATTGAATTTCATCATGAAACATTTGATCTTTATATTAAAAAACTTTCTGATAGACGAGAAATCACCTTTGATTTTCCCACCTTTGCGGAAAAGGGCTTGAAAGGAAAAATTACATTGTACCAAGATCCTAGCCGAGATTCAATTGTGAAAGTGAATCGGTACAAAAAGAAAAAGCTATTTTATTATTCGGATAAAGTTGTGTGGATGCCTGCCGAAGGAACTATATATTTTGGTGATAAACCATATGAATTTTCAACCCAAAATTCCTATGCTCGTTTAGATTGGGGACGTGGAGTATGGCCATATAAAATTAATTGGTATTGGGGTGCAGCAGCAGGAAAAACTCCAGATGGACAAGATATTTGGTTTTCACATGGACATTCTTATGAAGACCCTTCCCTTCATGATAAAAACATGGTTGGTTTTGATGGAAAAGGTCATAAATTAGGACCGATTAAGTTCCATGTACCGACTAATCCAATGGATGAATGGAAATTTACGAGCGAAGATTCTCGTTTCGAAATGACTTTAAAACCTTTATTCTTTCACACTTCTAAAATGAATTTTGTAATATTTACTTCGAAGTCATTGATTGCATACGGATATTATTCTGGGCATGTTATTTTAGATGATGGAACTAAAATTGAAGTGAAAAATGTTTTAGGACATGCTGAGACAATCCGATGGCGTTGGTAAGTTAAGTTAAAAGGGATAAAATAAGCAAATTCAGTAATTATAAAATTAAATCATTCTTTTCAAATTATAGTAATACTTAATATAATCAAGATAAAAAATTAAGGTATAAAGAATAATGACAACACTCAACAACTCATCTAAGGAACAAAAAAACACTCTTAATAGTGAAATTGAAAAATTTCTTCTAGATAAAGGAGCAATAAAAGTCGGTTTTGCAACTCAGGAAACAATGTATTCCCCAGAGGGGATTCCAAGCACGGACTTTACTAAAATTCTACCAGACGGTCAATCTGCTGTTTGTTTTGCCTTTCCCCTAGACAAGGAAAAAATCCGAGCTTTTTTAAGAAAAGACCTACCAAATGGACGCGTAGACCATAACAAGGATAACTTCGATTTGTACGTAAAAATAATAAAGATTTCAGAAGAGTTAGTGGATATTTTAAATGAAAAGGGGTATAACGCGGCACAGATCATACCAAATTTTGATTATGCAGGAGAAGGCCCAACTAAGCCATTATTAAGTAAACCACAATTCTCCTTGAGATATTTAGCGGTACGCTCCGGATTAGGACATTTTGGTTGGTCTGGAAGCGTCCTCATGAAAGGATATGGGGCTACTGTTCTTTTCGGTGGTATAGTTACAAATGCAAAGCTCGAACCTACGGACCCTTTACCTGAATCTGAATCATTATGTAACCAATGTAAACTCTGTACAAAAGTATGCGCTTTTAGAATGTTCTCAGATAATGAACCGCAAGAAATTACTCTAGGAGGCCATTCATTTAAATATTCTAAACGTATAAATCACTGTCGCTGTTTGATGGTATGCGGAGGCTTTACTGGGTTAGATAAAACAGGAAAATGGTCAACATGGTCTCCAGATCGACATTCCTATCCAGAGACAGATGATGACGTAATGCTAACATTTGCGAGTTCAGTAAAAGCAGACACTAGTCTTCATGTGAAGGGAGAAAATGAAGGATTTGATAGGAAACAATTTAGACGAGATCCTATACTGAAAAAAGTGTTTTCTGGAAACAAAAAAGACGCCGGAACTATATTTAAAGGTGTATATCTTACCTGCGGAAATTGCCAAATAATATGTTGGGGTGATCCTGAAGAAACAGCTGAAAATTTCCGCATTCTCACTAATTCGGGCTGTACGGTTCTAGATGATGAGGGTTTTGTAGACGTTAAAAGTTGTGAAGAGGCAAAAAAAATCTATGATGAAAAATTCCCGAATGGTCCCATAATAACAGAACAACATAAAAAATTAGCGAAATTATTGAAAAGAGCCCTTAAAAGTGAGTAATTAACCACTCTTTCTAGACTTCTTATTCTTATTTATTTTAAAGAAAATAATATAAAACTCCTATTACTACTGCACAACATATTGGATTTAATATATTATCATCAACTTTAGGGCTCCAAATATCAATAATAAGAAACATAAAAGCTCCACCGAAAGACAATATTATGATTTTCACCGTTTCTAAATTGGATTCAAATATCCACAATGCTAGAAAACTTACTCCAAAGGAAGCTAAAAAGCCAGCAATATAACCAACAACTGTTTTCCCGCTCTTTTTAAGAAAATTCCGTTTACCGAATTTCAATCCAAATAATGAAGCAGCGGCATCACCTATGGCTGCTATTAGAGCGGAAGCTGCAAATATTCCAATAGGGAAAAGAAAAATTGGTACAAACGCTAGGCATAAAGAAGTCGATTTTGCAAATTCGTAAATTTCATTCTCCTTTAAACTCTTAGCTAACAAATTTGATACAACATCTGGTAGAAGATGGTACAAACTTCTATCATCAAATATATAAGATAATCTCAGGTAATCTAAACCCGCAAACAATAAGACTCCCGACATTCCAACAGTCAATACTAAAAATCTTCCAAAATCCTCTCCCGTTATTCCCCATATCTGGTCTCCGCCCCACATTCCTGCCCATATATATACTGCAAAAATATAAAGTAAAATTATAATTCCGGCTGGCAATAAATGCCATGATTTTCGATATACATCAGTAAATATATTATGGCTTGAATGAACTCTTATTTCGCCTTTAATTTTATTAAATTCTTTAATAAATGCTTCAAGACTTCTTCTTTCCTTAAGTTCTGGCTTTCCTCTAGACACAAAGAGATATTGATAGCTAATTATAAGAAAAAGAATAAAAGGTGTTACTCCGCAAATAAAGAAAGTAGATAACATTTGAAACCATTCAAGATTCTCACTATACTCAGAATAGAAAAAAGGATATAACACACCCGTAGCTATCCACAACGCAACAACTATTATCGAGTTATTAAAATTATGTTCTTTCGGGTATCGTTTTTTTAAGATTATCGCATATAATAACTGTAAACATCCAAGGAAAATAAAAAAAACCGACACTGGTAATGTAATAATATTATACCCCATAACAATCTCATATAAGTTATTATCTCAAAAATATTTTTGGAATTTAAACTCGATAATGCAATATTTTCAAAGATTTAAATAATTGTAAACACCACTTGTAAAATATTCAATACAAAAATATTACAATAAAGAATCGATTCTCATGAAAGCAGCAATATATCAAGGGAAAGAAAAAATTGTCATCCAGGATATTCCCAAACCCGTCCCTAAAAAAGGTGAGGCCTTAGTTAAAGTGAAATATGCTGGAATTTGCGGTAGCGATTTAGAGTTCTTTAAAACGGGATTGTGGCCCGGTAGGGGAGTACTCGGTCATGAAGTAACGGGAACTATAGCAGAACTAGGTTCCGAAGTGAAGAAATGGAAAGAAGGAGATAGAGTATCCATCGATTGTACCTTAAATTGTGGTAAATGCGTTTTTTGCCAAAAAGGATACACTAATTTATGTCGCAACGGAGGAGCGATTGGATTAGGGCATGATGGTGGATTCGCAGAATACTTAATCGCCCCTTACCAAAGTCTTGTTCACCTTCCGGATTCTATTCCTAACAAATATGGTACTGTTTTTGATCAAATCGGGACTGATCTAATTGCTTTAAGGGAAGTTAATTTTGTAATTGGAAATACGGCAGCCGTTCTAGGCCTTGGTACGTTAGGACAATTTATGCTTCAACTTTTAAAAGTTGCAGGGGCAAGTAAAGTTGTTGTAGTCGATAAAAATCCCCATCGGCTTGAAATTGCAGAAAGATTTAAACCGGATCGAGCTTTAAGTAAAATTTCCTTACACAGAATAAGAAAAGCTTACGGAAAGGAAATTAATGGCGCCGATTTTGTATTTGAATGCACTGGTGTATCAACCCTAATAAATGCATCTCTTGATATCGTCCGTAGGGGAGGTACTATAGCGCAAATCGGAATCTGTGATAGCTCTATTGAAACTTATCCTCTCAAATATACCATGAATCATAATAGAATCCAAGGAGTATTAGGATATTTAAGGGAAGATTTTGAAACCGCAGTAGATTTAGTTGCTCGAAAACTTATCAATCCCGAACCAATTGTAACTAAAATTATCCCCCTGGATGATATAGTTGAGGAGGGTTTTAAAGAAGCTATTAATCCCGAAACTAAAGAAGTCAAAATAATTGTAGAACCATAATTATCACAAATTATTTTAAAAAATAGGAGGAAATTTCCATTTTTTTACATTTTTTTATAATTAAAATTTAATAAGAATCAAAATTCTAAGATACAATCTGAGAAAATTATACTTTAAATTGTGCGAAAAATATGGGAGAAGAGAAAAAATTTATTAGTGGGGGAGATGTGTTAATCAAATGTCTCCTTAAAGAGAATGTAAAATATATGTTCGGAATCCCTGGCGGCCAATTTCTGCAAATGTACGATGCAATTTACCGTTGGGGTAGAGAAAAAGGGATTAATACAGTTTTATTTCGACATGAGCAAGCAGCAGCTCATGCTGCTGACGCCTACGCGAGAGTTACCAATAAGCCGGGAATTTGTTTTGGGACGGTAGGACCGGGAGCAACGCATCTAGTTCCTGGTGTTGGTGCAGCGTGGAGTGATAACATTCCCGTTATCGCAATTGTACCGCAAGTACGCAGCGATATGGCGGATACATTTACTTTACAGGGAAACCTTGATCAAGTCACAATGTTCAAACCCATAACGAAATATCAAAAAACCGTGCGAAAAATAGAAGAAATTCCCAATTCTGTTCAAAAATGCTTTCGAGAAGCCACAGGAGGACGACCAAGACCTGTTTTGTTAGAAATTTTCGAAGATGCTTTTCTTGAAAGGATTGAGGAAGATAAGATACAAATTCTGTCTTCCGAAGCATATAGAGCAACAGGAAAACCCGCTGTTGGAAGAGAGGCAATAGAAAAATCATTAGAACTTCTAAAATCAGCCGAAAAACCTTTGATAATATCTGGTGGTGGTGTAACTCGAGCTGGAGCATGGAACGAGTTGCAAGAATTTGCGGAATATTTACAGATCCCTGTAATTACGAGTTTAATGGGAGTCGGATCGATTTCAAATCAATCAAAGAGTTTTGTTGGGAGTTCTATAGCTGGTGGTGGTTTTCAGGCTGCAAATGGCGCTGATGTGATCTTAGCGTTAGGTTGTAAATTTTCACACACATTAGCCCATGGAAGAGGTCCAATTTGGAAAGATTCTCAAAAAATGATTCAAGTTGATATTGATCCATCCATTATTGGAAGAGCAAAACCTATAACATTAGGAATTGTAGCTGATTGTAGACAGTTTTTAACACAAATTCTTGAGGAGACCAAAAAAACAGGGAAAATTGATAAAAGGGATTGGTTGGACACACTTATTGCGGGAAAACAAAGAGTTAGCGCAGGTTATATAAAAAAGGCTTCTAAAGATAAAGTTCCTATCATTCCAGAAAGAATGATAAAAGATGTTTTTGAATTTATGGATGAGGATGCTATTTTAATTTTAGATGGTGGAGATATTGTAGCATATGCAATAGAACAAATAGATATATATAAAGAAAGGAAACCGCTGTCATTTCTGCAATCTATTGGTATGGGACACTTAGGTACTTCAGTCCCTTATGGAATTGGAGCAAAGCTAGCAAAACCAGATAAGCAGGTTATTTCAATCTCTGGAGACGGGAGTTTCATGATAAATGTCCAGGATCTAGAAACGGCATCCAGATTGGGTTTAAAGAATCTAATTTACGTCATTGGGAACAATTCATGTTGGGGAATGATCAAGTCAGGGCAAAAAATTGCTCTAGGAAAACGATTTATCGATGTTGATATACCTGATTGCGATTATGGAACAATTGCTAAAGGATTTAGGTGTTATGGTGAGGAAGTCACAGATCCTAATGAGATTAAACCCGCTCTAGAACGAGCAAAGAATTCAGGTAAACCCGCGGTAATTGATGTGAAAATAAAGTATGATGTACCTGACATTACTAAACTTTTAATGTCTATGGGTTCATCCTAATTTTTTTTATATTAGAAAAAAAAATGAAATAATAAGAGTTATAATACAAATTATGGCAGATTTAGAATTATATGAAAATTTAAGGGTACTATTAAAAGGCGGGCTTCCTAAGCATGATGTAACATATAAATTAGTATCAAATATGTATACGGAAGAAGAAGCGAAGATTTTAGTGTCATCATTCAAAAGAGCTGGGAAAGTAATACCCTTTAGAGAAATAGCGAAACTTTCGGGAGTTCCCAGGGATCAACTGAAAGATATTCTAAATAATATGTATAATAAGGGAAAACTCACGAAATTAGGTTCTTCCTATTTATTACTACCCTATCTTCCAGGAGGATTTGAGTTTTATTTTACCATTGGTAAAGATGATCCAGAAAGAATGAAAAAAGTAGCTGAGGCTCATCTCGAATTATTTAAATTAGGGTTTGCCTTAGAATTAAGTGCAAGTGAACATACGGTATACAGAGTAATTCCTACTGTTGACCCGATAGAAAAATCAATTGAAATAAATGAAAATTTACCTATTCAACACCAAATTATGCCTTATGAAATTCTAAGGGAATATCTCGCAAATATTAATCCCAAAATTTACACAGTAGTTCCGTGTAGTTGTCGAGTTGCTGCTAAATTAGCTGGAGAACCTTGTAAACAAACAAATGATAACTTTTGTGTAACTGCAGGCACTCTTGCACAAATAACAAATAAACAAGGGGTCGGTCGTGAAGTTACCTTAGATGAATTAATGGAAATTATGGAGAGAGCTGAAAAAGAGGGATTAGTGCATGAAACATTTAACATGCAAGATACAGCTACGTTCATCTGTAATTGCTGTTCATGTTGCTGTGGTTTTCTAAAATCAGTCAAAGAACAAAGTAATTATGGGGCCATTACAAAATCTAATTTTGATCCTATAATTAATAAGGATTTATGTACATTATGTGAAACTTGCATGAATATATGCCCAATGGATGCGATCTATCATCATTGGCCTCATAAAAAGGATCTCACTGATGATTTTATGAAAATTAGGCTTGATCTCTGCATAGGATGCGGAGTTTGTGCTTCTAATTGTCCATCTGAAGCAATATCGCTTGAGAAAGTTAGGAATTTCATTCCTATTAAGAGTCAAGGTGAAATGAGAGTAAAATTAACTGAAGAGAGAGTTCATTGAAATAAGTTTTTAAATAGAAATCCATTTTTTTTCTTCCATTTTCCTAAGATTATATTTAACTGATATTAGAATTAGTTAGTGTAATGATATTACTATAAACCAAGATAAAAAAAATAGTAAAAAAATTAAAGTAAAAATAGATTAATAAAAAAATCTTAGAGCCCAAATAATAAAATTTCGTCAAGAAAATCGTGGACTTTTTTCATGTTTTCTTCTCCAATCGCATTGTCCACCTTCACTTTAAGATCTAATATTGTGCCAATACTTTTTATTAAGGTATTTTGAACCATATTATTGAAAACTGAGTTTTTCGCATTTTTTTTCGCAAAATATTCAACTCGATGCATCATAGCTTCTTGATATTCATCGCCTGCATTCGTATTTAACTCGACCAATTCCTTTACCTTAAACTCTTCATCTGCCATTTATCTATCACCTCTTTGTTTAATCCTCTTTAGGGATTCCCCCATTGCGAGCAATTTCTGGCTCAACTTCGGGTGTTTCTAATCCCGTAGTTGTATCGAATTCATTTTTCATTTTCGCTGTAATCTTCTTTGCTACAAGCTTTTCTATCTCTGGCCTATGTAAAGAATTCATTGTACAGAAAGGAATCTCACATACAGTTCCGTCAGGCATAGCTACACCAAAATGTACTATACATCGCTTAGTTCTTTCAATATCCATGTTATAAGCATCCTGGAAATGCATAGAACTAATCAAAAGGGTTCCATGAGTAAATGAACTAATACTCTCCCAATCTGCATTTAGCAATACTCGGCTAAACATTTCCATTAGTTTACCGGGCTTTTTGGTATATTGCAACATGCCTATAAGAAAGCGTGCCTTCATTTGAGTTTTATCAAGGAACGTAAGACCCTTATCTAAAGTTTTTCCGAAATCTCCTAAAAGACTTGAAAAGATATTAATCGGCTTTTTCTCCTTAATTTTCACTCTTTCCCAAAATTTATTCGCGAAATCTACTATTTCAATCGGATCTAGATATTCAGTTATTGGAATCATCTCATTAGTCTTAGGGTCGATAACCAAGTACGTGGCAAAACCGCAATCGGGATGGCAAGTAAATTCCACCGGATCGACGTCTGCTAAATAGGCGACGAGCCGTCCAAACTCTACAACTGTTGTGAGGGGATACCACGCAGTATCCATGGCTATCTTACCTCCCGTCTGCCTTTCAACCTCTTTGATAACATCTGCATTAGTTATTCTTAAATCATTCATCTCTTCAGCAGAAATTCGACCACATAACGAGACAGGTTGGAATGTAATTCCTCTAATAACATCTATGTTGTCAATACAGAATTGAATGATATTTCCAATTTCTTTGTCGTTTACTCCATTTACA
>SDBT01013685.1_pt1 | contig 12986 bp, 18 predicted proteins | sample 2277101 | NCBI WGS metagenome assembly SDBT01 (sample SAMN10404973, study PRJNA504765) | marine sediment metagenome | isolation source: marine sediment core GS10_PC15, 103 cmbsf | place: Arctic Ocean: Southern Knipovich Ridge | collected 2010 | reverse complement strand
AAGAGGAAACTTCTCAAAGTCTTACTATCGAACTGCACCTTCGATAGCGGAAAGCTTTCTCCAACCGACAATAGACCATTTGATTTACTGGTCAAAAGCAAGAAAAATAATGACTGGCTCCCCCAATGAATCTCAGTTGGAACCGCCTACAGTCCGAAATGTTGAATATATACAAACTCAAAGAATTACTGCCAATTCCCCAATTTCCATAACCTAACAACGACTATTGGTCTGGCTCTTTGACAATGCTTATTTTACATCCCTTACGCTATTCTAATTAATTATGTTCTTGTGTCAAGAAAAACCTCTTAGGACGGAAAACAATGTATGGATTAAACTCAGCACTTACGAATCTGGGTTTTGGAGGGAGTTGTGGAATAGTGTTTTTCTAAATTATATTGCACGGTGTGTCTTTCATTCTTTTTCTGGGGTATGCGAAGCGAAATTGGTCAGGAGACGTCGAATTGATAGTTATTTCAACAACTACATCAAATGGCCTTTGGGAAACATCATATCTTTCAAGCAGTGTGGGCATCTAATTTTTGACGATGGGAGCCTCTCGGTATCTGACCAAGGTTTTATTGTTACATGGAGATTAAACATCATACCACAGTTTTCCCAGGGGCAGGTAGTGACAAACATCTCTCCAGCTTCGTTTACATAAGGGCATGAGAAAGTTTGTCCCTTTGCGTATTTCTCGAGGACACTTCTCAAATATTCAAATGAAGGTCTGCGTTCTAGACTTACGGTGAGATAGTTATTAATATATGGCATCGGAAAATTGATCAAAACGTCATCACAAATAGCCCACACATCAATTGGCTTTTCGCATGCTAGTCCAATTTCATAGGCGATCCAATTCTGAGTGTATCGCCACTCGGCGCCGTTCGAAGCCTGACTTTCTACTAATTTACGTCCTACTAAGAAGAACAAGGCAACAGACGCATCTATTTTTCCCTTGATTGTCTTCCAAGCGGGTACTTCAATTGTCTCGAATTCGGAGCGAAAAGACCCAACTCCTACTACTCGTGCACACACCCTGTCAAATGCATCGCAGAAGTTCTTATCTTTCTTTGTATGAGAGAGAAATACTCGTGCCATTGTGGCCTCCTGTTTTAGGTCACTAGAGGGAATCTACCAGGTCCGCTTGCCGTCTCCTAGAAGTACCGCCTAATGGTTTCCTCTCGAAAAAGCCTACAAAAAATCTTGGCACTTGTCAATTCATTTGGAGGACTTAAGTGGATTAGAAGGCGGGAACGGATAGAGTGACACTAAGAGATATAGGAGATTCTGACTCAATGCGTAACAAGAGAAATAGAAAATTGGTTTTGGCTGAGACCCGCTATGGTTCTTTGATAAAACAGTTTTGGGAGTTCTTTGTTTTTAGGTGAGAAGTAGAGGGCGAAGGCTCAAGAAAAAGTTTTTGTTCCCATCCTAATTTTCTCGGGGAGAACTGGGGCGGGGAATACCCACCCCAGTACCGCTTTTACAAACGGCCTATTACATGGAATGTGCGGGAGACCGTTTGACGGAGTTGCGGCTTCCGTTTTAGCTATCCCGCGCATGCAATAATTATATATTATTATTCTGATTTATCAAGGATATAATTTTGAAGTATTTTAGGAAAAGAGATTTCTCTTTCTCTTGGAAAGTGTAAAGTGTCAGTTCTCAAACTTGACACAATGGAATTGTGTCAATAAAGAAATGTAGGTTTTATAGTAGTTACAGGAAATGAGCCTTGCTTATTCTTGAAAGGCACTTGACATTTTCTATTTTTCTGATATAATGTAAAGTAGTAGTAAAAATAGAAAAACAAGGGGGCAATAAATAGAATGACTGAGGTAAGGCCGATTAAGGATAAGGCGAAGATAGGAGCTATAAAGGATTACCTGAGAGAGAAGAGCTTGAGAGACTACCTGCTTTTTGTAGCCGGTTGTAACCTGGCCATAAGGGTATCGGATCTGCTTTCCCTCAAAGTGAGTGACGTCAGGGACAGCCAGGGAGACATCAGAAGATTTGTCAGGCTCACGGAGAGCAAGAACAAGAACAAGAGGACATTAGCGGTTAACAAGACATTGGAAGAGGCTTTAAAGTTGTTCTTTAATGATAGTCCTATCCTGGAGAAAGGGGCTTACTTGTTCAGAGGAGAGGGAAGAGATAAGCCTATGACCAGGCAAAACGCTCATCTGATAATAAGTGGAGCGTGCAGTCAGGTGGGGCTAGAAGGTGGCGGTTATGCCTTCCACAGTCTTAGAAAAACTTGGGGATATTTTGCGTTTAAGCAGAATGTGAAGCTGGAAGAGATTATGATAAAATTTGGCCATAAGAGTCCTGGGGTAACATTGCGTTATATTGGCATAGAGCAGGAAGATACTCACAGATTAGAGACAGAGATATGTATATGAGTGAATCTTCAAAGGAATAATCAGAAGAGCAGCAATAGGCTTATATGAGTCCTGAGAGCAAAATAAAGGAGAAAAGATGATCTGTGACCTAAATAGCGTATACAAAAAGAGAAATAAAAATGTCAGGTTCTACGAAACGGAGTCGGGAGCTGAGTTCGATAAGAGGGGGTTTCTGATTGGCCTCAATAATGAAGATTTATCTGATGGCCTTCGAGACAAAATTATGGACTTGTCTCCATTCCTGCAGGAAGTATTTGCCTCAATTCAGAAGAACATCCATTATCAGAGGAATGAAATAGAGACAGCCAGAATGGAGCGCGAGGCGTATGAGGAAAAGGGGTTCGTAGAGGACAGGCCCGGGTACTGGAAGCACAGGAAGAGCGGTAAGGTTATCAAGGGCATGCTGGACTATCCGGTGAATCTGGGAGAGAAAGAAGAGGAAATAGTTGAACCTTAGAATTAGAAGCCATTACAGGCGTTTGGCTCATTTCCCTGGTATGAATCATCAAATAATGAAAGAAACGGCCTATATCAAGCCAATAGAATTAAGCCAGTGGTGGGATAGGGAAAATGGTGAGAGGAGAAGAAGAAATGAGAGTAATAGTAGGAGCGTTAATAATTATCTTGGTTCTAAGTATAGGAGCTTCTAGTTCATCGTCACTCAGTGAGGAAGAGCATGCAGGATATGATGGCCTGCTTTGGGGGGATACTCCCGCAAGAAATATGGTTCTTGAGAAAGACATAGGCTCAACAAAAGTATATTCTAGACCGTACGACACTAAGGAAATAGATTGTGAGGGAATAAAAATCCCTCTTGTAAGGACAGAGTATTGGTTCCATAAGGGCGGGTTTCGGGGGATTTACCAGATATTCACAGGAATACAGTATTTCTATCTTTTGCGAAGGACTTACTTTCATAACCACTCAAAAAAAATTCCCCTCCAAAACTCGTACGCAGGTGGAATGAGCGGACTGAATATCTCTTACGACAAAAAAGAGAGAGAAGGGTATCTTGCTATTTATAAAGTAGGTATGGAATGACAATAAGAATAAAAAATGCCCTTTCTGTTCGGAAGTAGAGGCAACGGGAAGCTCGGAAGATAGCTCGGGATTGTCTATGTGGATGGGGTGAATATCAATGTTGAGATGATGGAGAAAGGGCACGCTGAGGATTATCAAGAATGGAGACTATAAGATTAAGAAGAGATCAAAGGAGGAAAAGGCAATGGACGTCTATTTTAGAAGTACATGTGTAGACCAAGAGAGAGCAGCAAAATGGATTAGACTTACAAAGCAATTAGCAGATAAGTTTGAAACTTTCTTATTGGACTGGACGCTTGAGATTTCTTGTTTCGAAGAAGAATTAGGTTTACCTGATTTTTTGACTAAACATAAAAAAGGATTATTTAGAAAATGGTATCCGATATCAATGCTAGATAGCTGGGAAGAAGTAATAAAACGTGAAAATAAAGATATTCATCTTGAATTATGGTGTAAAATGACAGAAAGAGAAAAGATAGACAAGCTTGTAGCAGACTTAGAAGATATTCTCAAGAAAGAAGGAGGAATGAAAGAACGTAATTACTTTGGGAATAAGACAACGACAAAAATTTTAGAGAATCTACCAAAGGAGATAAAGGTGTGTTACGAAGGACTTTCAGAAGGTTATGGGGAATGGTTGTGTCTTAGGGATCCTCTATTAAAAAATTTTGCAGAAAAAGATAAAGGATCAAAGATAGACAACTAACCACTATAAGATCGAAAGAGGGAGGATCGTTATGAGTGCAATAGAGTGGATTACATTAGTTCTTGTGTTGGTAACTGGTGTATATGCTACATTCGTCTTTATGCAAGTTTGGCAGTTTAGGAAGTTTACCTTGAAACAAATCCGGTATCAAGTAGAAGGCGACATAACTCAAATTCGGATTACGAAAGCTCAAGTCTTAAGAAATAAAGCAGAGGCATGGAAAATTCTTGAAGAAAGAGAAAAACAATGCAAAGAAACGGTCGATAGAATAGAAATAGAGCTGCAATCCTCATTCCTAAAGAGAAGAAAACAGAGAAAGGAAACAAGCAATGGCTAAATCAAAAGATAGAGAGAAATTATTCCTAGAGGATTAGCAAAAAGGAAAGAAAATGAAGAGTAAGAAGTTGTTGGCTATTATTTTATTGAGTCTGAGTTTTTATTTTGTGTCCGGGGTGGGGTATGGGAAAGTTTTTATTCCAGGAGGGGAGCTTCTAACATTGGACTTCCAGGAATCTAAATACGGAAATGAACCATTATGGCCACTTATTAAAAGGATGCGCGAAGACATAGGGCTCTTAGAACTATACAATAATCTCTTAACGGCTAGGATTAGTTACATGATGCGTAACCCGACTAGTTTTGAGAATGTTACTATTTATTACGATTCGACTGGAAATCTTGGAGAATTGTTTCCTAAAGATATTAATACAAAAGAAAAGATTTGCATATTAATTCACGATATCAGAGGGTATTTTTCTGATAGGTCAGGCGTAGCTTTAAAGGAGGCATTTAAGGCGTATCTGGATATTATATATTCATTCATAGAGCCCTGGGGAGTAGTTACGGATATGAATACTGATATTGTAGCTGAATTTCTTAGTTTGGGGAACATTCCTCTAGGCTACTTCTACGATGGCGAATATCACTTGTGGGAAGAATAGGAGAAAGAAAGAAGCTCACAAGGAAAATTATAAAAAAAAGAGAGAGAGGCGGACTCCTAAGTTCCTTTATTCAAAGTGATTCGGGAGTCCGGAAGGAAGGAAAAAAAAGACATAGGAATTATAAAAGCATTCCTGCCTGAATGTCCTTCCGATTAACAATAACAATAAAACAGACTTGGCTATAGAGCAAATCTCGCTTGAGGCTTCATTTAAGCTATGAATTAGGGCTTTCAATTTGATTATAGTAACACATAAGGGGGCGGTCAAAATTCCACAGACATGGAGATCGAAGGAGAGCTATATTTCTAAGGATATAAGCAAGCGGGAAAATCAGCTCAAGAATCTGAAAGGTCAGAAGAAAAAAGGTAACAACTGGGGCAATCTGGCTAAGTTCGAGGGTGCAGATGGTTTTAAGTTATTCATGGTAACTCACTGCAGGAATCTTGAGGGAAAGGTAAGCCTGATTATTCCCTGGTATGACGAAGTTATCAAGTCAATTTTCAATGAGGAAGAAGAGGAGAAGGTTGACCTGGCAATAATATCGGTTCACAAGAAGGCGGGCAAGTCATTTTTCGGGGCGTGCCTGGCAATCTACTGGGCTATATTCATTGATAGTCCCTGCGAGATAGTAATTGCGTCTAACAGTAAGGATCAGTCGAGAGATATTCTGCTCTCATACTGCAAGAAGGTCATCAAGAAGAATCCTGCTCTCAGGCGGATGTTCAAGATCAGGGGATCGGATATTACCTGTATTCCTACGGATAGTGTTATAAGGGCAGTCGCCTCTCTCAACGCTCCGGCGGTAGCCGGAAAGAATATCGGATTACTGCTCTGGGACGAGTCTGCTTTGCATGACAGGGACAGCCAGGAAGAGTTGAGGAATCAGCTGAAATTAAGCCCTACGAAGGCTCACGCTATAGAGATACACCTTAGCACAGTCGGATTTTTAGAGAATGAGTTCAGCCGGTTAATGAAGCTGAGTCTTGAGAATGAGGAATTAAAGGAGAGGGGGCTCGACTATGATCACTCGCTCTCTTGTGTTATCAAGCAGGGAAAAGAGGTTCTGGCTCCCTGGATCAGCGAGAAGTTCCTGGAGAGGCAGAAGAAGCATACGAAGAGCCAGGTATATTATAGATTGTGGGAGAATACCTATATTGCCGATGAGGAGAAGATGTTCGCTACTCAGGAGCAGATAGAGGGAATTGTCAATCCTTTAGCAGTCAGGGGAGTCAGGAGAAGGGCATCTGTGGTTATTGCTATAGACGCCTCAGTCTCAGGTGACACTACTAGCCTGGTGGCGGTTGAGTATAGGGAAGATGATGAGATTTATAGGCTCATAGACCACGCTATAACAGTCCCTACGAAAGAGAATCGTATTGACTACCAGCAGGCGGTTATTGATAAGGTCAATGACTTTGATGAGGTCTATGACATTAGAGCTATCTGCGGGGACCCATATCAATTATTGGCCATTCTTCAAGGCTTTAAGAGTGTAGGGTATAATACGTTTGAGTTTAATCAGACAATCCCTAATCTGACAGCTATGAGTCATTTTCTCTATATATTGATAGAGAGCCAGAAGCTAGAGATATACAATGACCCTGACGTTATTGCTCACTTGGAAAATTGTTCCACAAAATTAGTAACTGGTGGAAGTGGAGAGAGGTACAGGATAGTAAAGGCAGGGGTCAAGAGACACGTGGATCTGATTATATGTCTGGCTATGGCCTGCTATGTTATAGCACAGGGCTTGCCGGAGGAGTCGTCAGGGGACATTGAGGTATTGCCTGGGAATTGGTCGGGGCTCTATCCAGGCGGAGCGAGCAGGGAAAGTGTAGAGGAGCTCCCTGGCTTTGTAAGCGACATTTTCAATTTGCTTGGTCGCTAATTGAGAAAATGGCTGAAAAGCGGTATAGACACGAAAAAATGGAGTCTATAGATAGGGCAAATAGGGGCTTAAAAAATGATAATGATGAATCATAAAGGGTAATAATAATAAGGAGATGAATAATATAATGGCAAGAGAAATGAGTAGGGTTGAGTTGAGGAATTGGGAAAGGGAAATGAAGGAAAAGGAAGCGAGGCTTACAGGCAAGAGCACATACAAGGGGAGTAATATGGAGGAGCTTATGTCAGAGGGTGCAAGCGGAAAAGTCTTTTTGAAATACAAAAGGCAAGAGAAAGAGCGGGCAGAAAAAAAGGCTGAGTTGGCTAGGATAAATACTGACCTATCGCCTTCTGAGAAAAGCGCGATATTTAAGTCAATTAGTGAGGCTTACGGAGCAAGCCTAGCTCCTAGAATGTCCTGGATTGAGATTGAGAAGGTCACTAAGGCAACGTATGACAGAATGCTGGTTGAGAGTGGAATCAAAGAGATAGATGTTAAGAGCTATAAGAGGTATGAGCCTATTTCTGAAAAGGGAAAGGGCAAGGGAAGCAAAGAATACTTTGAGGAGAGGAGAAAGAGGAAAGATTTAAGCGTTCCTCAGAAATTTCTTGAGCAGGACAATTGCGATCCTGCTGAATTGGAGAAGTATTTTTGGGAAAATTTTAGTACAGAGGATTTGTTAGAATAATATAAATTGCCTCCTGGGTCTCCTCCTTTCGCCTGGGAGGCATATTTTCTAGTGAGAAGGGTTGACAAATCTCCCGCCGGATACTCCATTTCTGAAAAATTAAATTGGTCAAATTTCAAGCAAGGTATCTCCTAGAGATTGATGAAATAAGGGTTTCTTATTCTTGTTAGTTGCAAAGAATGGCACTTATAAAGGGAAGGAAAAATAAAAAGTATTTTCAGAGATAAGCATAGGTTGACAAATAAATTTTTGATAAAGTTTAGAAGGAGTCGAATATGAAAAAGAGAGAAAATGAAAAGGTTAGTATTTCTGAGTTTTCCCGGAGGGTAGGCATCAGCCAGGCAAGAGGATACGTTTTGCTAAGGGAAGGCAAGCTGTCTTTCTTGGAGAAGGTCAAGATAGGCCGGCAGACGTGGTTGTTTTTCGATGAGAAGAAAATCGCTAGGGGTATGGTTCCCTTCAACGATTCTATAAAGGTGGACCTGCTCAAGGCGAAGTATTTTATTGATAGAGTTCTTAATAGGCTGGTCAGCGGGGATCTCTCTATGGCGAAAAGGCTTATCAGCAAGAATAAGAAATTATAGGGGAGTTTCTTTTTCTCCCTTTTGGGTCGCTGTCATTGTGCTAGTCCTCATTGGATTGGTAAAAGCGGTCTCAATAAAGTTTGTAGCTCCATACCTATTAGTCAGGAAAGCAAGCCTCTATGATGTTCGAGAGACTTCATATACTTGTCTCTCCTGGCTGGTAGAAAAATAAATAGAAGCTCTTTTCTGGTTCTGTCGTCCATTGCTTCAGTTTTAGCTGAGGTGTTTCTTCAAGGCATAGCAGAGGCAGTCTTTTGAACTACCTTACCTGCTTCTGCTCTGCCACAAAAAGAAAGGAAAGAGCAAAAAGGAGAAATATGGTAAAGCTAGAGGTCAATTTATCGAACAGCGAGAGAGTAGAAAAAATTGAGACGGTCATTGAGCAAAGGTTGGAAGGGGGGGCTGAGGACAGTCCCGCCTTCAGGAAGATAGTATGCAAAGCTCTTGGATTCTCTCCTGGTGAAATGAAGAAGGCGAAGGCGGTAATAGACACTAATAATCCTGATTTTATCCTCAGAATGAACAAGGCCGGACTGACAAGCGGTTGGAATCAGGTCAAGCCAAAAGAGGCCAGAAAGAGGGTCGAGAGGAAATATAGCCTATCGGCAAAGTCATCTGATATTATGCGGTTCGTGAGGCATAGGTATTACAACGGACAGTCTATAGGAGATGTAATCGAGATGATGTTCAACGATTGGGCTGAGGACTATATAAAGGAATATCGGAGCTATACAGCAGAAGAACTTATCAAAAAGTTTGACTATAAAAATAATGGAGATGAGGGTCAATGTTAGACTTTATCAGGAAAAAACGAAAGAAGGGCATCAGGGAAGAAGAGGCAGTCATTGAGGTCGCTTTAGGGGTCTGGTCGGGATATAGCAATGAAGATGATTTGGACTCGGATCCCTGGGATAGCAAGCCGGAGATGATAAAGGGCAAAACAGTCACAATTAAGTAAAAGCGAGAGAAGGTGAAGGCAAGTTGGAAGAGTTAGAGGTAGGAATTGAGGTCACAGGAGAATGTATAGAAAAAAATAAATATGGTTACATATTCCTTAGTCTAGATGATAAGGGAGAAGCGGGCATAAGAGACGATCTCTTTGTACACATAAGCGAATTTGAAGAAGGAGAGTTCAATGATATCACACTAGGCACAAAGATAGTTTGCAGTATCGGCAGGGACGAGATTAACAGGGAAAGAATAAAAGGGGTCTCAGCAAAAATAATAAAATAATAAAAGGCAGGTGATAGAGAAAAATGAGTATAATTGAGGGCGTAGTTGTAGAGGGAAAAGTTCAGCGCGTGATGAGTGGCAAGGGATATTGCTTCGTAGATGTGGAGGATCAAGGTGACGTATTCTGCCATATTTCTGGTTTTTCTAACAGGTCGAACTTTGATTTATTGAGGGAAGGCGATTTGGTGGAACTAGAGTTGGAAGATACAGAGAAGGGAATACAAGGAAATAACGTTGTCAAAAAGTAAAGGGGGTAGAATTAAGATGAGTAACAGCAGGTTGGAAGAACAGCTAAAAATAGAACAAGAGAAGCTCGAAGCTATCAGGGAGCAATCACCTGAGAGAAAGCAGGAGCAGGCTATAAAGAAACTCCGGGACAAAATAAAGAAGAATGAAAGGAAAACTCTCCAGGGGCAGATCAAGGCGAACAAGGCAATGATCTCTAAGGCTCTGAAGAGTGGACAGCAATTAAAGGAAAAAAAAGAGGCTCTTCTTGAGGAAATGGAAGGGGTAGAAGAAGAGATGAAGGCAAACAGGATCAAGCAGGGAGAGGCGGGAGCAATGGCGGCTGAATTGACTCTGAGGCTTGACCGCTTTGACGCTCCAGTTAAGATGAGAAGGCCTAGAGTTGAGGGAATCTACGAGGAAGAAGAAGAGTAGGTTAATATTTGTCAAGTATTGACTTTCTGGAAAAATGTTGTATAATTATACTGAGAGGTATAATTTATGGAAAACGAAACGCTGGAAGAACTATGCAATGAATGGAAAGTTGAGAATTATCAGAGTGAAAAGAATTCGTATGTAGAGAAGAAAACTCACTTTCTACACAAGCCCCTATGGACGGCGGCGAAACTGAGAGCAATAGTCAAAGACCTTACCTACAGACAAATAAACGACTGGGATAGCAAGAATCTAATATACTGCTCCAGGAGGGCAGGAGTCAAGGGATGGCGCATGCTCTCTATTGCGGACATGATAAGACTCTGCATTGTCTCTGACCTACGAAAAATTGGCGTGGCTGCTCCGCAAATTAGGACCGTTCTCAAAAGAATCTCAACTGATTCAGTCCGCTTAGCGGACACCAAAACAGGTATAGTAAAATCTTTCAGATTCCTTTTACTTGAACATGCCATTATCTCGTGCATAGTCGGAGTGAAGATGCTTCTCCTAGTGGCAAGGAATGAACGGACTTTCCTTCTCGATGAATATAGAGCAGTTCTCTCACACTTTTACGTGGAAGATACTTCTTCTCCAATTATCATTCTACCTTTCTTTTCCTACGTCAAGCAAGTATTCGCACTCCTAAGAAAGGATAAGAAGTTACATACTAGCAGGTTTTGGACATTCGCATCATTACTCGAAGGCCTTCCAACAGAAAAGGAAATGAAGATTCTGGACATAATTAGAAACAAAGCATTTCAGAAGATAGAATTAGTGAAGTCCGACAACGAACAATTCACCGTCAGTGGGATTTCTCACCAGCAAGGTATTTTTTCGAATAAAGATGTTATTGAAGCCATAGAGAAAGGTCTATATCAAAATATAACCGTCATTCGTAAAGACGGGAAAAAAATAGGTCTCGTAAGAGAAGAAAAGATGAAGATTTAGATTATCGAGATAACCTCGAAATCTATCTCCAATATTATCTTGACTTCTAGTAGGGAGTATCAGTATAAAGCTGAACTCTTTGTCTCGAGAAGACAAGGAGAAACTGATGCTGTCTACCACTGAGTGCAGGAGGTACCTCAAAAATTGTGCCTACTCAACAAAGGAGGTTGAAGAAATTAGAGATTGTCTTCACCAGTTGGCAAATCCGTTGGTAAATGATTATTTGAGTGATGAGGAAGAGGCGAAATCAAGAATGAAGGTCAATGGAAGAGAATAGCGTTGTAGCAGATAGAAGAAAAGGACGAAAGAACACATGAACTGTATTATCTATACACGAGTGTCGACGACAGACCAGGCAGAATATGGCTACAGCCTCAAGGCTCAAAAGCTAGCTTGCGAGAAATTTGCTCTAAATAAAGGATACGAGGTTGACCGTGTTTTTGTAGAAAAAGGAGAGAGCGCAAAGACTCAACAGCGCACTGAACTACTAAAGCTCATAGAATACGCAGCTCGGAACAAAAAAAGACTTTCAACATTAATTGTCTGGAAGTTTGACCGTCTTACTAGGAATCTCGCAGACCTAATGGAACTGGGCAAGAAATTCAGCTCTTTGAATATGCTGATTCTTTCCGCAACTGAGAACAACGACAACACACCAGGTGGAAAACTAATGAGGAATATAATAGGAGTATTGGCCGAATATGAAAACGACATCAAAAGTGAAAGAACCGTGGAGGGTATGAAACAGGCAACCAGAGAGGGACGGTGGTGTTGGCCTGCCCCCAAGGGCTATACGTTCTCAGAAGACAACCTGGGTAAACCCATTCTCAAACCGACAAAAGAGAGCGTATTCATAAAGGAGGCATTTCGTCTTACTGAAACTGGTCTATATAAACAAACTGAAATCGTAGATAAAATCAAGCGAAAAGGATTTATTATATCGAAATCGTTTTTGAGTAGAGCTTTACAAAACCCGCTTTACGCTAGTCTCATAAAAGTAGAGTGGTTTCCTGACTATATAGAAGCAATACACGAACCCCTTGTTTCTAGGGATGTCTTCTTCAAAGTCCAAGTTATCCTCAATGGAAAAAGGCCTAATATAGCTCCCAGACAAAAAAACCACCCTGACTTTCCTTTGCGAAATTTCGTCAAATGTACAAAATGTGGTCAAAAGCTTACTGGTAGTTGGTCTACTGGCAGGAAAAGAGTCAGATACGCATATTATCATTGCCGAACAAAAGGTTGCCCCCTTACCGTCTCAAAGAAGATACTGGAAGATAAATTCATCGACCTATTAGAATCCATTCAGCCTAAAAAAGAGATTTTGGACTTATTTGAGGCAATTATTGTAGACGTTTGGAAGAATAAACAGAAAGATAGTTTTGGGGAGAAATCAAAACTCGAAAAGAGACTGGAAAAGCTCAAACTAGAAAGAAAAAAGATTGATAGCTTAGTAATTGGAGAGGTTTTTGACAAAGATACCTATCGAAGAAATGTGGAGAGAGTAGAAGAAGAGATCATGGTAGTGAAGATTGAGCTCAATGAGGCAAGTATTGAACTAAATGATGCCGAAGGCTGTCTTAATTACTGCAAATTCTTTCTCTCGAATTGTGCCTCACTTTGGGTAGGAGCCGAACTTAATTTGAGACAACGATTCCAAAACCTCATTTTCCCGCAAGGGATTTGCTACGACGGAAAAGCTTTTGGAACCACCCCTTTGGCCTTTATTTTCAAGTATCTCCAACAATTACGAACCAAAGAATTGCATTTGGCTCCCCGGGCAGGACTCGAACCTACAACCTAGTGGTTAACAGCCACCCGCTCTACCATTGAGCTACCGAGGAAACTATTAACTATTGTACAATAAATATAAAAAAAGGCAACCTCACTGG
>SDBT01013683.1_pt1 | contig 12987 bp, 10 predicted proteins | sample 2277101 | NCBI WGS metagenome assembly SDBT01 (sample SAMN10404973, study PRJNA504765) | marine sediment metagenome | isolation source: marine sediment core GS10_PC15, 103 cmbsf | place: Arctic Ocean: Southern Knipovich Ridge | collected 2010 | reverse complement strand
AGCATTTGGAATAGTCACTTTTGATTTTCTAATATTAAATCTATTAAATATTTCAAAAGTTATTCCAATATTTTGTTTTATTTTTATATCTTTTCCTGATTCTGGTTTATAATAATCAATAAACCCTCTAACAATATCTAAATCTTTATCTGTATATTTTGTTGTCAAATTTATACTTGAAACCATTGGTTTTATATTGATCAAATCAAAAGGTAACAATATAACACCTTCAACTGGTTCAGGTTCTGTTTCATCATCCTTATCACCCACCCACCTGTCTCCATATTCATTAGAGGAAAAGGTTTTCATAATCTAGTTGGTTCGTTCGTTCGTTAAATAATGACCATAAATAAATATATATTTTTTAAATATTATTTAATTTAATGAATTTTTTTTTATTCAATGAGACACATAAAATAATAACTAAAAATTAACATAAATCTCACTAGGAATTGAAATATATACCCACAACTTATGACAGATCAAAAAGGGGATATGTCTGATGTTAAGTTAACCAATATAGGTCCAAATCCCCGTGAATCAAAGTTGTATGAAGCAGGGATCCCCTTTCCTAATCATGAAATGTTATTGAAAGTAGCTAAAATGGTAGATGGAACCAATAAACAAAATATTATTGTATGTGCTGGCGCAGAGCTCAATAAGGTAACATTAGGCCATGCGATTAAACCAACATATGCGCATGAATGGTGTGCGTCACTAGAAACACGAGGGATTCTAAAACGAATTTATACTGAAGGACCATGTGATTTATTCACAAAAGTATATGTATCACACGATAAACTTGTTGAGGTTAACCAATATGAAAATATGGATAGCCTTTCTGCCAATTTAGAATTCTCATTATTTAATGATTTTATCAGATATATTCAATATCCGCACAAATACTTTCAAGAAGATGAATGTGATTGTATTATTGTTCTGGGGTCCACATTGCAAACCGCGCCCTTTTGTGCTATTCCTAATATGGTGAAACAATCCTGTTTGAGAATCCTTGTACGTGATAATGTGAATCTTTGTTTTAGTAACAGGTGGAGTGACAATAAAAAACACAATATTGTAGATTGCACCAATCAAATTGATCACAATTACAAACCATGCATTAATACATTCATCAAAGTGAAAAAACAGAAAATATCAATTTTACCAAAATGGAGAAAGAATGAAGGAACCAAATACAAACAGCAAATGATTTTTGATACAAAACCTGAACATTGGTGTTTCATTATTATATAGTTCGAGAGAGATAATAAATATTTATTCGTTTATCGATTGATTGACTGATTTTTCAAATCATACACCTTCTTCTTAAGTTTCTTTATCTTTTTCTTGTATTTTTTGATTCTTAATTCATCCTCATAACGATCCATTTCTTCTAACAGCAGCATTATGGGACGTAACTCTTCAATTTCATCAGAATAACCAGCTGCCAAATATAATGCGTCTGACCATGAATCAAGTAACCAATCTCGATTGTTCACCATTAAGTTACCATCATCTTCATACAACGTGCTTATATCCTCGCTAGGGCCTTTTGGTAGAAATTCAAATTGTTTCAATGTATCTTTGATCTCGTTTTGGTGCTCCTCGGATAAAACCAAGAACCCGTAGTTATGTTTCTTGTATACGCGATAAAAATCATCTACTTCCATGGCTCTCTTCATCTTGTGTGTTTTTTTTTTTGTTCATACCTACGACTATCGGTAATAAAAATAAATAAATTTTATTTATTTATTTCATTTATTTTTTTATATTATTTAATAAATATTAAATACAACAAGGTTAGTTAGTTTGAGCCCAGTACATTTGATACTTCATTCTGCTAGATGGGTAATAGTTTAGGGTCTTCAAATGTTGATGAAAATCATGGGAGTTCATATAAACTTGGAACACAAAAACCATTCTTGGAAGTCTCCAATCAATTTTACGATTTACGTAAAATAAATAAAAAAACGACAGATGAAAATATGTACAACTTCCTTAATGCAAATATTATTCAATATTATAACTACCAATATAAGGGGCTTGGTGCATTACAGCAATTTAATCATGTCCTTTTGATATGTGGTAGGAAGGGTGTTGGAAAAACATGGAATTTTAAACAAATTATGAATGATCATTTAAAAAACAAAGGTTTTGGAGTAGAATTTAATCATTTTTATCATGATAATTTTGCAGCAGATTTACCTATTTTCAAATGTGATGAATATTTGGAGGATAAAAAATATTTGAGTTCAAATTACCCAATCAATAAGATAAATTATTACCATAATTTTGGAGATATTTATAAGAAAAGAGGGGATATTGTTAGTAATTTAATGGTTAATATCAAAGAAATTGAAAAATTTTATAGTAAAATAGAATCAATGAATAATTTATCGTATCATGAATGGCATAGAATAAAGCCACCCTATATGTGGTTTATTTTGGAAATTGATAATGTTATTAATATGAACAATTTGATTGATACAGGTATTTTTAAATGTAAGAATCATATAACATTTTATATGAGAGTTCCATATTTTGAATTGAGAAAAAAATATATTTCAAATAGTATTAAATCCTACATGTTAACTCCATTCTTCGATAATAAAAAAAACGAAAATGCCTTTATTGAATTGAACAAATATCAAATTAATCTTTTTGCAATAGCAACAGAGTTTGCAACAATATTAGAAATTAAAAAATATATTGTTGAATTTTTCAGATATATTATTATTAAAATCAATAATATTGGAGATGAAAATATAAAAATTGATTTGAATGCAGAACTTGCAAATAAAATGTTCATAAGTAACGATGGAAAGGTAATAACAATACTACCCTACAATAATGATGAATTAAAAAAAAAAACTTATCCATTTGATTATTTTTTTGGTAATTATGATAAAAACATTTTTTTACACAATAATTTATCTATCACAAGAGCACCATCCAATAATGACAATGATGATAATGATGATAATTTATCTATGAAAAGATCATTTCCAAATAATGATACCAATGTAAACAAAAAAAAACAAAGGACCATTTAAATAAATATGACATATTATCCAAATCTTTTATTTTGTTTTTTAACCATATTTATAGTACCTATATACTTATTTCTTTCTGATTGTAAAAATTTTGCAACATTTTTGTACATTAGTTCTTTTTCCATTTGATTATTATTATTTAAAATTTGTAGTTTTTCGTTTTTTTCTTTTATAATTCTCCGTTTATCTTTAATTATACAATCTTTATTTTTTATGATATCATTCAAACTTTTTAGTTTACTTTTGTGACTTTGTTCTAAACATCTCATAGCAAAATTAATACTACCATTATATAATGAAAAAATTTGTTCTTGACCATGCAGTATATCACCCAATGAATCGTTAAAAGTTTCTAACAACATAGAAATGTGATCTAATGTTTTTTGAATACCCCCAATTTTATTATTCATCCTTTTTTTTAAACTGAAATCTTTATTATAATTATCAACAATACTTCTCATCATATCTTCAATTTTTATTAGTACAGATGTGGTCCTCAAATACTGATACTTTATTTCATAATTAGAAATTTCATTATCATTCAATATGTTTTTATCTTTTGGTTGAACGTTTGAGTAATCCCTTTCCATATTATTATCATCATCATTGTTGTTGTTGTTGTTGTTGTTCACACTTTGATGGGGGTTATCTGAATGTCTATAAGATTCAACATTAAAATCATAATGATCGTCAACAAACCCTTCATCTTTATCTCTATCGACAAGAGAATTTGATAAATATTGAAAAACTTTTGTGTTAATTGGGTTAGCTTTATTTTTTTTTAAATGTTGTACAGGATCCCCATCATCTTGGTTTTTTGTTTGATTTTTAGAATTAAACATATATAAATTTTCACTTTCACTTTCACTTTCACTTTCGCTTTCGCTTTCAATTTCACTTCCATCATCACTATCATTTTCATCTTCTGATTCACATGATCCCGTAAAATTTTCGTTACGAGATGATCGAGAAGTTAAAATTTTCTCAATATCCTGTGCATCTTGGGTTCTATTTAATTGTGACATATCAATATGAAAAGGTGTAAGTTTATTATTATTATTATTATTATTATTATGGTTTGTTTGATTGTACATTAATTTTGAATTCGAGGTAGAATTTGAAACAGAACCTGAATTTGAAACAGAATTCGAATTCGAATTCGAATTTGAAATTGAAATTGAATTTGAATTTGAATTTGAATTTGAATTTAATGGTGATATTGAATGAGAATTTGAGCCTGGGTTCATGCCAGAATTAGAATTAGAAATTTTTTTTTTTTCTTCAATATTTGATCTCGACCCAAAATGGGGATCATTTTTGGCTACCTCTCTTACATTTGATGAATATTGGCCATCTGACTCAGAAATTCTTGTTTTTAGACTTTTGGACGTTTTTCTTTTATGTGATCCTCCAGTGAATACCCAATGCGCTGATTGTGATCTCCCTCTCAATTTTTTTTTGTTAATATTATTAACAATAGTATTTTTGTTTTCCTCTTCTTTAATATCACGGAAGGGATTGGTACTATCATTTTGAACATCCTCCCTTAATTTATATTTTTTTTTTGGTGTTTTTGGTGTTTTTGGTGTTTTTGGTTCTTTTGGTTCTTTTTCTTTTCTTGGTGTTTTAGTTTTTGGTTCTTTTGGTTCTTTTGGTTCTTTTCCTTTTCTTGGTGTTTTAATTTTGTTTTCGTCTTGTTTTCTAGGGGTTCGCAATTTTTTTAACACAGACATAATTATTTTACTTTACTTTACTTTACTTTACTTTACTTTACTTTACTTTACTTTACTTTACTTTATTATATTTTTAGTCCATTTATTAAAATATGATATCAAGATATTCAAGTAAACGTAATTATTGTTTATTATGATATATAATAAACAATTCATTATATATCCATATTTTATTCCTAATCTACATTTTTTTTTTAGTATAACAAAATAAAAATCAATATTCTTTACGATGCACTAAAACAGAAAAAGGCGCTTTCGTTTGTTCAGATTTTTGTTCAGATTTTTGTTTCTTTTTCAAGTTATCTCTGAAAGTGTCTCTTCTTTCGCTTAATATTGATACAACACCACCAAAAATTAAAATACTTAATATCCATATATACCAAATAGCATAAAATGTGACCAACTGACTTGTAAATTTAACTGTTTCAAAAGGACTACCAACACTGTATACCTTGCCTTGAAGATAATATGATATTAAAAAAATTATATGAAAATGTTTTAATGTCGCTGAACTATCAATAATAGCTGCATCTAAGGTTGTATCAAAACTGGAAATAAATTCGAAATTATCTATTAAATAAATTCCATATAGAATTAATACTATACCACTGTACCCTGTAAAATAAACTTCCAACATACCACTAATTGTTATCTCTTTTTGATGAATATTATCAGGTCCCACTTTGTTCCACCATGATTTTACGAAAAGTAATAAATATTTTTGAACAAAAAACCATATACTCACACCCAAAAATAAAAATCCAATTATTAATGATATGACACCTGCAGGAACAGATTCTGTTCCAAAATTTATAAATTCATAAATAGTGACTAAAATTATTGTTATTAAATTAAACGACAGTGGAAGAACAATCTGTCTTATTCCTGATATTTTTGATGATTTTGGCATTTTTTTTTTTATTATTATTATTATCAATGTCAGTTAGTTAGTTAGTTAGTTAACGAAAAGTGAGGTTACAATACATTCTTATTATTTACTTTTTATTTCTGATATTAACACATTTACATCAAATATATTATTTTTAATCAATATTATAATATTGATTGATGATTAATCAACATGTTGTTGGTTTTTGTTTTAGTTTGTTTAACATATATATAATTTTATTACATGTTCACTGTAAAATTTTTTGTTGCAAATAGCACATTTGTTTATACGCTTTATACACTCATCACAAAAAGGGTGTCCACAAGTTGAAATAACACTATTGATATCATTATTAAAACATATTTTACAAATAACATTTTCAGATTTGTGTTTTTTCCTAACTGGACCTTCAATGCATTCGTTTGCTGTTAAATGGATCTTCCGTTTCTTTTTAAAAGCATCAATTATTATTATTTTAGGATATTGCAATAAAATGTTTTTTTGTTCTGATTTTTGTTTTTGGATAATATTTAAATCTTTTTCCCTCTGATTGATGTCAATATCAACTTCTTCTTCTCTTTTTTTAACTATTTCCTTTTCATCTTCATCCATTTCAAGAGCGTCTTCTATATTAATAATTTGTAATTCCAAGTGTTCTTTTAAATCATGCATTGTATGTAAACCATCTGTCAATTTATCTATAGAAATATCAATATTTCCTTTTTTTTTGTTGAATTCTAAAACAGTGTTTAAATTATTTTCAATTCTGTCTGATAATACTGTCTCTTTCCTATTCAATTGCTCCTTCCATAAATATTGTAGGTTAATATATTGTTTAGCAATATTTTCCTCTTTCATCATTCTTTTCCACTGTCTTAGAGCGTGACCGCAACTTTTCTCTATTTGGTTAGGCTTAAATAGATTATCTTCTTCTTGTGTTTGTTCTTCTAGTTTTTCTTCATTATCGTCATCGTCATCGTCATCATAAGACGATATTGTCAAATCAAGAGTAGGTCTATTGTTGTCATCCATTGATTAAAATTATGTATCCTCGTATTATTCACTTCTTTGAAATGAAATGAAATGAAATGAAATGAAATTAAATGAAATGAAATTAAATTAAATGATATAATAAACAAAAAACATTTGGGTTAATAACCATTTCTTTAATTTATTCAAAAAAAAAATATTTTTTTATATTATGAGTATTGAACATAAAAATATTTGGAATGAAGTGCAATTGAATGAATGATTGAATGATTAAATAGTTAGTTGTTAGTAAAAAATTAAGTAAATCTGTTTTTAATAAAAAAAAATGTATAATGATAGGAATACAGTTGAACTAAGTCCTTTTGGTGATCAAAAATATAAACATCTAGGTAATGGTATTAATAGTAATGGTAATGGTAATGGTGATAGTGATACTGATGCTGACGATAATCCTACCCAAAAGTGGGTTTTCAGGGTTTGTATTATAATCGGATGTTTTATTGTTGTTGCTTTACTTGTGGCATCCGTGGTTATGAATGCTATCATTTTAAATAGAGAATCTAGTAGCAGTGCAACAACTTTTAATGGACATTTAAATAAAATGGAAGAACAGGTTAAAAAATTAGAAAGTGAAATTGATAAATTTGGAACAGTGAATAATGGTTTTTCTGTTAAATTGGATAATTTTAAAAAACAATTATCACAATTGAATGATTTAACTAGTTCACTTTCTACATTAGATCCTGATCATGAAAAGGCACTTTTAGAAAGTATAAAAAAAATGATGGCAGATTTGCAGAAAGAAATATTAATAACAGAATCTAATGTTCTATTGCTATCTCAAAAATTGTTACGTGGTAGATTAAGTCCAGCAAGTTTAGATCTTGACACCCAGAATTGTTCCACAACCTTTAATGAGACCCAATGTAGAGAAAGAACTTTTTGGTCTCTATCCAAAACATTAAATACAAGTTCTGAAATCAATCTGCAACATCCAGATAATATTACCTCTGATTTTAAATTTGATATAAGAGTGATTGAAAAGGGAACAACAAAATTGCTTGTAGGAAGCATATCTGTTATTATTACAAACAGTGGTGAACAGACTGTTCAAATTTCTAGTATTGTTTTAAATTTGGAAAAACCAGCTTTCCCTTTGGGGACTGGTGATGCTCCAGGTGGTAGTGGTAAAAATTGGAAAATATTATTAACTGCCTTAGAAAATTTAGCAGGGGATTGTTCTGGAGAATCAAATATATGTAGTAAAAAAAGTCCATTCAATATCATTGATTCAGGTAATACAACATTTATTTTGATTCATGATGAATTTTTTAATGATATTATTGCTATTGGAGATATCTTTGTACCACCTAGTGCTAATTTTTCTAATCCATGTGTTGATGCTACCGTGATAGGAATTAAATTTGAATTTAATATTACTCAACTTTGTGAACAAGATCCAATATTTTTAACTGAATTACTCAGATTAAATCTATTGGTTACTTTTGTTTCTGGAGGTAGAAGAGGTGGTATTTGCTCAACTGATGCAAATTGTAATGGAGTTATTGATGATGAAGAAAAATATACAAGGACCGTACAACAAAGAAAAGAGTTTAGAATTGGACAATGTTTACCTCAATGTAAACATGTTGACCTTGTTGATCCAAATGGACCCATTATAGTAGATCAATTACCTCCACAACCTTTCGATTGTATTAGTTTAACAAATATTCAAAACCCAATTGGAACTGTTTTACAGATATGGGGACAAGGTAATGAAGGATTTGAAACAAAAGTTTGTGTACAGGGGACAGTAAATTGTATTGGAGAAAATTGTAGTGCTATTATAAGCAATACAGCGCTTTTAACAGGTGATGGATGTGATGAAGTAAATGCAATTGAAGGTTCACCATCATCAAGTAGTTTTGTGGTAAATTGTGCTCCATCTCCAGAGGACTTACCTATTTTACCTGGAGATCATTGTTCATATACACAAGGGGGATGGGGTTCTCCATGTAATATTCCAAATGTTAATTGTCAAAGCCATACTTGGGGTAATCAAGAGGCACAACCTGGTTGTATACGAGATTGTTTTGTTGAGGCTATAGGGTGGAATAAAAGAATTGGCTTGGCAGTTTTCAATAGTATGATTTTTCCTGGTGGTGACCCACCAGATGCAAACACTACAGCTCAAGCGATTGAAAGATTTTTACCACAAGGTGGAGGAGCTTTTCGTTTAGCAATACCAGGAAGTTTACTTACTAATCCAACATTTTCTTCTTCTCGTGTTTTTGGAGGACAATTATTAGCATCAACATTAAATTTTCATTTCTCTTTAGCATTTGGAGATGCTAACAAAACACTGGCATTAAGATATTCTGAAAATTGCACAGATATTGATCTTAAACAATATTTTAGAGGAAAATTATTATCAGAAGTTATTTTTGTTGCAAATACTATCATTTCTACCGCTTTTATCAATGTATTTATTTCTATTGATAGTCCTCTGTCTGCTGCACAAAAATCTGATTTAGAATCACATTATTTTCCACTTTTCCCAGGTTCTTTATATAGTGATTTTAATCATGCTCTGGATTTGTATAATAAAGAATTTCAATCTTGTAGTACAATTGCAACTGGTTGTTTTACCTTATAAATAACAATAAATATATTTCATTTCTTGCTATTGTTGATTTCCTCTTTACTTGTTTCCCCTTTTCTATTAAACAAGCATTTTTTTGTCAAATTTGATAATATTATAAACAAAGAACAATGCATATAATTTCCCTATACTCCTGTAGCTCAATGGTAGAGCGGCATGCTTATATCTTGTTGGTCGCGAGTTCGAATCTCGCCGGGAGCATTTTTTTTATATTTATTTATCAATTAGTCAATATTGGAATAGAATGTTCTAATATGTGTTAATTTGGTTAATAGGGACAAGGATAGGTCTTCAATTTTTTCATATCCAATGAGGTCGATTTTTGTCAAGTTTGTTAATAAGGAAACAGATTGGTTTGTAATCTTCTTGTTATGATTAAGTTCCATGTAGGTTAACTTTGTTAACAAAGAAACAGAATGGTCTGTAATCTTGCGGTTATCATCTAGGAAGATTTCAGTTAAATTGATCAATAAAGATAGTGATTGGTCCGTAATTCTATTATTCTCCTGAAGCCGAATAGATCTTAACTTAGTTAATGAGGAAAGAGCATCGTCCGAAATCATATCATTGCGATCAAGGTCAAGGTGTGTTAAGTTGGTCAATAGGGAAATGGATAGGTCTGTAATCTTCTCGCTATATCCAAGGTCGATGTAAGTTAAATTTGTCAATAATGAAATGCCACCATCCGTTATCTTCTTCTTATTAAAATAGAGGCTGATCGAAGTTAATTTTGTCAATGATGAAATGCCATCATCTGTAATCCTTTTATTACCACAGAGGTCGATGGAAGTTAAATTGGTTAATAATGAAATGCCATCATCGGTAATCTTATTGTTCGTATCTAAATTGATTAAGGTCAAGTTGGTTAATAGGGAAATAGATTGATTTGTAATGAGGAGATTACAACAGAGGTCGATACATCTCAATTTTGTCAGTGACAAAATGGCATTATCCGTAATCTTATTGTTCTCATTTAGGTTGATTGAGATCAAGTTAGTCAATGATGAAATGCTATCATCCATAATCGTATTATTTAATTCTAAGTTGATTGAGGTCAAGTTAGTCAATAAGGAAATAGATTGGTTGGTAATCTTCTGGTGGTCATAATAGAGGTCGATGAAGGTGATAGCATCAGGACACCATCTTGACCACTGCCTAGAGACACTTCGCCATTGAAAGAGATCATCAATACAGCAATATGGGAAAATTTCGTTTATCCATATATCCTTAGTGTTGAGAAATATCCATCTTGTTTTGTTAGGGTCTAGGATTTGATTGCTGCTATAAGGATGATGCTGTCCAGGGTTTTGTTTTTTGCCAGCATTCATGTATTCATTTTGATTATGATCGTCTTCCCTTGTCCGCTTCATTTTATTTCACACAAAAAACATCTTTCTACCAAAAAATCAAAATATTTGTAATGGACCAATCATTGAAGGTTTTACGGTTTTTTCCGATTTTTGGAATGTTCATTGAACATTCCATCTGTAGATTGTCTATGTGGAAAATCAAAAGTAAAAACACGATTGGATTCTGTTAATTAATACAATTTATTTACCATTGTTTTTGTTAAAATATAAATATAAGTTATTAAAGTCGAATTGATGAGCTGGTTTCCACCCATGTTTTTGCATCTTCTCATGAACTTCGATATCTAACACAGACTCCATTTGAACTGACGTTATTCTGCCACCGTAGTGGCGAAGTATTTTTTTGATTGTTTTAGTAAAAATCAGCTTCCCCATATACTCTTTTTTCAATTTTATGGTTTTTACAATGACCATCTTGTTCATTTTCCACCATTTCATTTGTGCTTCGCCTTCAGTAAATTGCAAAGTTTCAGTAGTCTGCATACTGCTCATTTTATCTTCATTTCTTTCGAACCAATCAGTTACCACATCAAACATTGAATCCGAACCCCCAGGTTGCATTTTGCCACCAATGAAATTATTTGAAAATTTTGTGTTATTATTAGTGTTGTGAGCAGCATGTACACTTTGACATACTTTAGAACAATATAAATTTTCACAACAAGAACACATATAGAGTTTACCACGGGTTATTTGGCAAACACAACAGTGATTCATTTCTAAAATGATATAATTAATATTTATGAAAAATACTCGTTTAAATATATTTATTTTTTAAATTAAATAACTTTTGATAATTAAAAAAAGTTATTTTGATGAGAAAATAAAATGCTATTTGTAATTTACGATTGACATTAACTTACTTTTTGTCTTTAATTTTGGTCTTTTTTTCAAAGAGTTGTATAATTATGATGCATTGTTAATATTGAAAAATTATTTAGTATTTATATTTATCTTTATCTTTATCTACAGTACATTTGTTAGAATAGCACTGTTTTAGGATGATAGGATCTGGGCAATGTTTTCCATATGCAGCGCAGTTGATACTCTCTATGGTAGGTGTTAAAAACACAGTGGTATTGGTGCATGGATATGTCAAATTATCTTCATCACCTCTATTTAAAAACATTATCATGTCTGGAGCAGAAATAGGGTTTCTTCATGCCTGGGTTGAAATAGATAATAAGATCGTAAAGGATTGTGTTGGGACATCACCCAGAGAAACTGAATTATCACAGTACACTGCATTCATATGTTCAGGGACCCCCATAAAAAAATATACTTCTGAAGAAGCACAACAGAATATGATAATCACGGGTAAATATGGTCCATGGGATAATAAATCATTTCTACATGATATGATGCCATGTAGTAATGAATTCTTAAGTACCAACATTAATAATAACCCCCACAACATCTGTGATATATGTGGGATAATAACCACAAGTTTTTGTGGCGTATGTGGCAGCGTATTTTATTGTTCAAAAGAATGCCAAAAAAAAGGGTGGAAAGACAGATATCACTGGCTTGAATGTACCACGATGAATTTCAATCTATTTTGGGATGATGATCCACGTACATTGATGAATATAGGTGAATTACTTGGTCAATACGCGCGGTCGGGTGGTTCTGATATTGATTTGGACCGGGAGCACGGTCTCGTCGGGTCTGGAGGGTCAAGGAAGAGAGGGTTAGGAAAAAGGGAATTGTTAACCACTTCAAAGGCCAAGAAGATACTCCGCGATGGTGTTATTTTGGGCAACCCGTTAAGGAGGAATGATATATTTTTTTTTAAATGGGTTGTTGATGGACGAGAGGGGGGATTAGAATACACTTGATGATGTGGTTAAGTTAGATTAAATTGTGAGGTAAATGTCTTTATTTATGACAGTCAAGTCAAGTCAAGGAACTTTTTTCCAGTTTTATCATAGTAGAACTTGACAGGAACAGGTGACCTGCTTTCATCATCATCTTCTTCTTCATCTTCCTCCTCTTCCGTTGCCATGGAATTTGATTGTGTATCATAAAAGTACATCTTCTTTGAAAAGTCTTCGTCTTCATCTCCACTCTCTTCTGATACCAAATAATCATCAATATTGAACGACATACTGTGTGCTTCTTTGGAAATGTGAGGGCTTCCCGGAATCGCGGAGTAAATCCCGTAATTGCGGAGTAAATCCCGGAATCGCGGAGTAAATCCCGGAATCGCGGAGTAAATCCCGGAATCGCGGAGTAAATCCCGGAATCGCGGAGTAAATCCCGGAATCGCGGAGTAAATCCCGGAATCGCG
>SDBT01013682.1_pt1 | contig 12987 bp, 10 predicted proteins | sample 2277101 | NCBI WGS metagenome assembly SDBT01 (sample SAMN10404973, study PRJNA504765) | marine sediment metagenome | isolation source: marine sediment core GS10_PC15, 103 cmbsf | place: Arctic Ocean: Southern Knipovich Ridge | collected 2010 | reverse complement strand
CTTAGCTTGCGGTCTTTAAGATATCGAATTGAAAAGCTTGGAATTGAAAAGTAAAAAAGAGACTTGTGACAATTTTTGTAAAAACCATACAATTTTTGCCTGCCGATTATCATCTGTTTTTTAGCAAATCTTAAACTCCTTTTACCTCATAGATAATCTTAGACAAATATAATAGCTATAACTTTTTGAATTTGTTTGAAATTATGAATTACACCTCTAAGTATTTTATTAAAAAATATTTTTGGCATGCTCTTTGCTCCCTAAAAAAGCAAAAAGTAAATATGGAAGTTGTAAATTATAAACCAACAAACTTAATAATTTTACTCTGAGCAACAAAACTTACTCTGAGCAACAAAAATTGATAACTTATAAATTAAAAGGAGGTTCAAAATGATTAGGAAACTAAGACAAAGGAAAGCAAGGAATGAAAAAGGTTTTACACTCATCGAACTGATGATCGTTATCGCGATCATCGGCATCCTGGCAGCCATCGCCATCCCGAATTTCCTGTCGTATCGTACAAGGGGGCAGGATACTGCTGCTCAAGCCTGCGCCAAGAATTATTACAATACAGCCATGGCTTATTTTGCAGAACAATCAGGCACAGGCGCTATAACATTAGGCACAAGTGGAGCTCCCGCTTTTACCACAGATGATAATGTTGCCATTACCGGCCAGATTGTTGATACCAACGGCGCAATTACTACTACTGCGACATTTAGTCACAATAGATCTGACACAACCTACACACTCACCACTGATGGCAAATTTTAATAACTTATTATATTTTATTACCATAAAAAAGGGAGGCCCAATTACCTCCCTTTTTTTATATTTTCTCCAGAACAACAAATATACGAAAAGCCAAAACGCTGCTTAATGGTTTTAATAACTTTTTTAGACGATCAAAAAGGTTATACATGAATAGCGGGCATAAGCTTGGGTTATTAAATCCACCGCTTAGCGGATAAAGGATAAAATCTGAACGCTCCTGTCTGATGATTCTAAGATGAGGATATGCTTCAATAAAACGTTCTTTATATTTTTCAAACATCAAAGTCGTTACAGCCTGATTACCCCTAAATGGGCTTTTTCCTTTTACAGAACAATCAATTTGAAAAGGATCTATATTCCAATCCATCCCCTCAGAATGAATAAAGCGGTAAACTAAAAAAGAAGCCCAGGAAACATATGGCTCCATTATTAGAATCCTCCCGCCCTGCTTCAAAACCCTTTGTGCATCAGAAAAAAAGGAAACCGGTTCCCGGAGGTGATGAAGAACATCAAACAGCACGATATTATCCAGACTTCCAACCTTAAATGGCAAATGGTGCGCATCTGCCACTACATCCAGCCATGAAACGAAAAGAATATCAGAACTTATCGCATCCGGAAAAAACTCTTTAAGATTTCCGCTTCCTCCGCCGATTTCCATAATTGTGCCCGGATTTATGGCATCTCCGATAATGCCGTACCACCTATGATACAACCTCCTTACAATTTCCTTGGATTGCCAGACTTCTCTTCGCTTATATAACATATCAGAATATTGAAGCATTGTTTTACAAAGCTTGTATTTATATAGCCTTAATTTTCCTATATGCAAATATGGTCATTTTTAACAGCAACCATCCATGACGAAAACGACTGATGTTGGTTTGACCGTAAGTTCTTTCTCTATAACGAATGGGGACCTCGACTACTTTGAGATTCTGTTTAATAGCGCCGAAAATAAGGTCAAAATCTCCAAAAGGATCAAAATCTCCAAAATAGTTCCTGCCCGCTTGAATTTTCTCATAATCTGCTCGAAAAAGCGCCTTTGTGCCGCAAAGCGTATCCTTGAATCTCTGGTTTAAAATCCATGTAAACATCATGGAAAAAAATTTATTTCCAAGAAGATTCAATAGTCTCATTGCCTGTTTTTCCATGGGATAGATAAGACGACAGCCATTAATAAACTCTCCGCGGTCCTCCACTAATGCCAGATAAAATTTGGTCAGATCTTCCGGAGGTACAGTTAGATCAGCATCGAGTATCATCAGAATATCTCCCCTTGCCGAAGCAAACCCTTTTCTTACAGCATCTCCCTTGCCTTGACCGTCCTGTACCATAAACTTGATATCTTTATCTGGATAGGCTTTAATAACTTTATGTATTTCTTCCTGTGTATTATCTGTTGAATGCCCGTCAACAAAAATGATTTCCTGATGCCGTCCAAAGTCCGGAATCCGTTTTACAGCCGGCTCAATATTCCCTTTCTCATTTTTGCACGGTATCAGGATCGTGGTTGTAAATTCCTTCTTCTCTTTTTGTTTTATTGGTCTGGCGACTATATATTGACACAGACACAACCTTCTTAAACCCAGAAAAGAGGCAAGGTATCGATTGATAAAACTGCTGAGCCACGGGATTCTCTTTGGAAAAAGCAGTCGGGATTCGGTTTTTACAACCTGGAAACCGGCCAGAGAGAGGAGATTGCAGATATCTTCAGATGAAAGCCAATTCTGATGCTGCTGGGGCATCTTTAACCCGAGTGTTTCTCCTGTTTTGAGAATAGGTTCCCATAGAAAATTATAATAGGAGACAACAATTCTGGTATCAGCACGGCAAAAGGTCTGGAGCCGCCTTAAGGTTTTTTCTATGTCCATAAGATGACCCACGACATCGGCCAAAATCAATATATCAAAGGTTTCTCCCCATCCGTTTATCTGTTCGATATCGTCCAGCCGAAATTCTAGGTGAGGATATTTCTTTTTTGCAATATCCATCATCTTGACACTAAAATCTATTCCAACACCACGTTTGGGCTTTAAACCATTGAGAAGATCTCCGGTTCCACATCCAAGCTCCAAAATTGACAGCCCTTCGGAAACCAAAAAACGGAAATACTTTTTTTGCTCATCATAATAGTATCTATTACGGTTTATCCAGTATTGACGCTTATCCGCCAGAGCATCAAATCGTTTTATAATTGTTTCTTTTTTTGTCATCATTTATAAACTCGACAGTCCAAAGTTTTCTAAAAAAGCTTTCAAAGTCCCCCTTTGAAGGGGAATTAAGGGGGATGTAATTTCGTGGTAATACTACTAAAACACCCCCCTGCCCCCATCAAGGGAGGGAATAAGTTGGGATTTAATTATTTCAGTATGTTACGAGAACTTATGACTCATCATTTATAAAGCTGGGAAAGTAATTAATATAATGCTTCATTAGCATTAAAATCCAATCTTTACAATTACATCATTATCTCCTATGATTTCAAATAAAATGAATCATAAAACCCTTGAAAATATAGCGATGTTCCTTTCTGACGGCAATGGAAAAAGATGAACAATACCGATAAACATAGAATAGTTAATATTCGTTATGATGTTTTGATCTGTCTTTTTCTCGTCATAGCCACACTAGTCGCCTATTGGCAGGTGAGAAATCATAATTTTCTTAGTTTCGATGACCATTTATATATTCTGCATAACCAGCATGTTAACAAAGGTTTGAGTTTAGAGAGTATTTCCTGGGCTTTCAGCTTTACAGACATTGCATACTGGCATCCTCTGACATGGCTTTCTCACATGCTGGATTGCCAGCTCTATGGATTAAATCCTTCCATGCATCATACAACCAGTCTGATTCTTCATATAATAAACTGTCTTCTGTTATTTCTAGTGTTTAAAGGAATGACCGGCGCTGTCTGGAAAAGCGCCTTTATTGCCGCACTGTTCGCATTGCACCCAATCAATGTAGAATCGGTTGCCTGGGTAGCTGAACGGAAGAATGTCCTTAGTACTTTATTCTGGATGCTCACTTTATTGACCTATGGTTATTATTCTTTACAACCTGGTTTCTATAGATACTTTTTGACACTTTTTTGTTTTTTACTAGGTCTTCTGGCTAAACCAATGCTTGTAACTCTGCCGTTTGTTCTTCTTTTGTTTGACTACTGGCCACTTGAACGTCTCCGGTGCAGATCAACAACAAACATAGACAGATATAAAAAAGCGTCTTTACTTCATCTGATTCTGGAAAAGATTCCTTTTTTCTTACTTGCCGGTGCTTCGATATATATCTCATCTTTATCGGTTCAACATCATGGAATAGTAGTATCCACAGAATCTGTTTCGATGAAGCTTCGGGTTGCAAACGCTCTGGTATCATATGTGAAATATATTGGAAAGATGATCTGGCCAAAAAATCTGGCGGTTTTCTATCCATTCCCTGATACTTTGCCTCACTGGCAAATATTGGGAGCTGCTTTGTTCCTGGTATGTGTATCTATTCTTGTATTTCGGGCTTTAAGATCCAAACCTTATTTTATGGTTGGATGGCTTTGGTACATCGGAACACTTGTACCGGCAATTGGATTAATTCAGGCGGGCTTATGGCCGTCGATAGCAGACCGTTTTGCTTACGTGCCGCTCATAGGGCTTTTTATTGTTATTGCCTGGGGGGTTCCTGATCTTGTAGCTCAATGGCGCTACAAAAAAATTGTGCTTGCTACAACAGCCACAGTACTTCTTTTAATCTTTACGGCAGCATCTCGGTCGCAAAACAGGTATTGGACCAACAACATTGCCCTTTTTAAACATTCCCTTGATGTGACGAACGATAATGATGTTGCCCACCAGAAGCTGGGTGAAGCACTGGCGGCTCAGGGTAAAACTGATGAAGCTGTCAGGCATTATTACGAGGCATTGCGAATAAAACCTGATCTTGTTGCAGCGCATCTAAATCTGGGCGTTGCTTTAAGAGAGGAGGGCAAGATTAATGAGGCCGTAGAACATTTTTCCATGGCGTTACGGGCGAAACCTGATTGTGCTGAAGCTTATTATGAGCTTGGTGTTACACTGGAAAAACAGGGTAATTTTGATGCGGCTGTCAGACATTATTCTGAAGCTCTGAGGATAAAGCCGAAGTTTGCCAAGGGACATAACAACTTAGGAAGTGTTCTGGCTCAGCAGGGAAATGTTAAAGGAGCCTTTTATCATTATTATGAAGCGCTTCGAATAAATCCCAATTATGCAGGGGCATATTACAATTTAGGCAAATTTGCTGCTAATCAAGGAAAGATTGAAGAAGCAATATTTTATTTTAAAAAAACATTGGAAGTTAGTCCGAATATGCCAGCGGCATTATATAATCTGTCGTGGATCATGTCCACGAGTAAAGAGGATAAATTTAGAAACGGCATTGAGGCGATTAAACTGGCAGAAAAACTCTGTAAACTTCAAAATTACAGTCACCCTTTGTCTCTGGATGCGCTTGCTGCAGCTTATGCGGAAGCAGGAAGATTTGATGAAGCAGTTGCCACAGCTCAAAAGGCACTTAATCTGGCATTAGAGCATGGCCCGAAAGAACTGGTTCCGGATTTAAAAGAGCGACTGCACCTATTTCAAGCAGGACATCCCTATAGAGAAGGTTGCGCCAAAAATGAATAATACCGATAAACATAGAATAGTTAATGAAGCCAACCGCTTCCAGGATTTCTTTGAAGAAAGCAAATATACTCTTCTGAAAAACTATCTATACAACTATCTCCTCCGGAAAATAGCTGTGGAAAAAAGCCTGCGGCACGAAAACATAAAATTGATATTAGAGGTTGGAAGCGGAATATCCCCCGTGATGACCCGTACCAACCTTATCATATATTCGGATTTATCCTATACTGCTCTTCAAATGCTTAAACATGCCTATGGGAATAGATTGTATGTGGTCGCCGATTGTATGAACCTGCCGTTTAAGTCAGGAGCTTTTTCTCACACCATCAGCTCAGAAGTACTTGAACATCTGAAAGATGACCGCTTTGTAAATCACTTTCGCCGCTATGAGCTTTCTGAGATGAAGACTCGATTGATAGATGCGGGATTTAGGCCGATTAACATACACAAGGTATTGGGCCCCCTGGAAAAGATTACGATGAGTTTTGTAGTATATTGTTTCTCCTTAATACAAAAAATCAGAAGCGAAAAAGTAACCCAGACAAATACCTCTGGGTTAATGAATGTTTTTGGTCAATTTTTCAAGTGGGCCAATCGATTTTATATGTTGCTTGTATGGCTGGATGCGAGAATTATGCCTCGCTCTTTGGCGGCGGTCTTATTGATTAAGGCAGAAAAGAATGAAGTGGGCGATATTTCATCTCCATAGGCCCAAGCCTGGGTTACACCTGGGAAAGCAGAAGAGAATGATCAAAAAAGACTGGGACAGTAGAACTGTAACGTTCTTGTTATACATGACGATTTTCGGGTTTGCGATTACCGAAGTTTTGCTTAATCTGACTCCTCCCATATCAAGGGACGCCCTGATCCATCATCTGGCCATTCCCAAACTCTGGCTCACGCATGGAGGATTTTATGAGATTCCCTGGGCGAATTTTTCGTATTATCCCATGAACATTGATCTTCTTTATCTCATCCCTCTCTATTCCAAAAATGATATAGTCCCAAAATTTATCCATTTTGCATTCGGTCTTGGGATCGGTCTGCTGGTCTATAACTATCTCAAAAACAAGCTGGGTAAAAACTGGGGGCTTCTGGGTTTCCTGATTTTCTTAAGCACGCCAATTATTGTTCATCTCTCAACCACAGCCTATGTGGATCTTGGAATGACTTTTTTCACAACGGCAAGCATCCTTGCATTTATCAAATGGCGTGATGGAAATTACAAAGATACAAAATGGCTTCTCATATCAGCCGTCTGCATGGGACTGGCGGCAGGATCTAAATATAATGCCATGATTGCATGGCTCTTTTTGAACCTGATGATGATTTTCTATTATTCAAGGGATACAGAAAACGGACTGCCGGCATTAAAATCCGGCGCGGTATTCTTTGCAATTGCTCTTCTAATTGTTTCGCCCTGGTTTATTAAAAACTATATCCAGACCGGAAACCCGATCTATCCGCTCTTTGACAGCTTTTTTAAAGCCCTTTATCATGCAGGCGATGGAAGCGGCGGCCTTGCTGTGACTGCTAAGAACAATTGGGCATCCAATATCTTTCAGAGAAGAGAGGTTTTCTTCAGCGAGGGTTTCCTGGAAACACTTTTTATTCCAATTCGAATGTTTTTTCAGGGAAAGGATGGTTCTGTTCAGTATTTTGACGGTGTTCTGAACCCAATTCTCATAACCATGCTTCCTTTCGCTTTCCTGAACAGAAAGCTGAGCCGCGATAAGGCGCTTTTCCTGCTCTTTTCGGTCTTTTTTCTCTTCATGGCCTACTTTCTCACAGCCATACGTATAAGATACATCCTGCCGGTAGTTCCGTTCCTGGCCATTCTGAGTGTCATTGGAATAAAGAACGTTGCCGAATGGATTGGCAAGAAATCCAGCCAAGTTCGCCGCGCCGGTCTGATCGGCATATTTGCTGTTACGATAATCTTTATCGCTTTTAATTTCCTGTATCTAAAGAATCATTTTAATGAGATAGGACCTGTAAAATACATCCTTAATCAGGAAACAAAAGATGAATTTCTGAGCCGCCACGTAAGAAGCTATCCTGCAATGCGGTATATCAACAAAAATCTTCCACATGATGTCAAGATTTTTCTGATGTTTCTCGGCAGACGGGGTTACTATCTAAACAGGCCATATTATCATGAAGGATCATTTGGCATGAATACCATAAACAACTTGGTCAAAGCTTCCCCAGATAAACAGCATTTGCAGGCATATCTTCAATCTCTGGATTGTACTCATATACTGATGCGAACCGAGCTTGTTAATAACTATTTGCGTAACAATTTTCCGGAAAAGACAATTTTCCGTTTCCTGGGTCTTGTGAAAGAATGCTGGAAGCCTGTTTATGAATCAAATGGATATGCGGTAATGGAAATAACTCAAGTTTCGCACCACTGAAACAAAGATTGCCGGACTAAACTATATTATTCCTAAATTGAGCGATTGTTGAGGTTACCGCAGATTCAAGGCGAAGCGCATGAAGCCATAGTGTACTATTGCGAAAGCGCTTCAACGCAGAAGATGCGGTAAGATCGGCAATCCCGAAGGGTTTTAAATTGAGCTATATTTTTTATCCTTCAAATCCACCCATTGGGTTGTAAACTTAACACATGAGGATATTTGACAACCCATTGAATTTCTATCTATTTTTATGATATTTTAATTCCCAGCTCAATTTGAAACGCTCACTTTAGGTTATTAACTGTGGCATCTAGTTTGATATTGGTATATGTAATGACTGTTTATAAATATGAAAAACTTATTAAAAATAGTTACAGAATGCATAGATAACTTTTCGAGAAAAGAAAATATTACCAGGCTCGCAGCTTAAGGACATGCAAATAGAAAATGAATAAAGATGTCTCAATAATCATCCCGGCTCATGATGAAGCCCAAACAATCGGTGATCTAATATTAAAAATCAGAGCCCTTTATCCTGATTTTGAGATTATTGTGATTGACGACGGCTCAACAGATGATACATCTGCTGTCGCCAGAGACGCGGGCGCCACTGTTTACAGCCACCCCTATAATATCGGCAACGGTGCTGCCATTAAAAGTGGTATAAGGATTGCTTCCAGTAATATTCTGGTGTTCATGGATGGAGATAGCCAGCATGATCCTGAAGATATAGAAAAACTGCTTGAACATTTTCCTGAATTTGACATGGTTGTAGGCGCCCGTTCGAAAGGAAATCATGCCTCTTTAGGGCGTACTTTCGGCAACACAGCATATAACTGGCTTGCATCATATGTTGCAAAGTTCCGTGTTGAAGATCTTACTTCCGGATTTAGAGCGGTTAAGGCTGATATTGCTCATAATTTACTATATCTTCTTCCCAGCACATATTCATATCCCACAACTTTGACGCTAAGTGTTTTGAGAAACGGAAGAACGGTAAAGTATGTTCCTATCAAGGCTAAGATGCGCAGATCCGGGAAAAGCGGCATAAGCATGTTCAGAGACGGCGTCCGTTTTTTTATGATCATAATAAAGATCTGCACTCTGTATTCCCCTTTCAGGATATTTCTTCCCGTAAGTTTTATTATATTCCTTGTAGGTTTGTTTTATTACCTTTATACCTTTTGTATGTGGGGGCGTTTTACCAACATGAGCGCTCTTTTGTTTACCACCTCCATAGTCATATTTATGATGGGGCTTGTTTCCGAGCAGATTTGCCAGATGAGATTTGAAAGGAGCGAAGGGAAGAGGTGAAGTCTCGTAAACGGTTGCTTGTGTTGACATCCACATTCCCACGATGGAAGGATGACACTGACCCGCCATTTGTTTATGAATTATGTCTTCGGCTTAAAAAGTATTATGATATTCATGTCCTTGCCCCTCATTATCCTGGCACTGCGATAGAAGAACAGCTTGCCGGATTACAGGTAACGCGGTTTCGGTATTTTATGTCTTCATGGGAATGTCTGGCTTACGGCACGGGGGGCGGAATACTGGCCAAACTAAAGCGATTTCCGGGCTATTACGGCCTGATTCCTTTCTTTTTTGCGGGTGAGCTTATTTCTACAATTCGTATCCTGCGCCGCTGTCGATATGATCTGATTCATGCTCACTGGTTGATACCCCAAGGGATTATTGCACTTATAGCCATTTTTTTGACCAACCGCCGGATACCGATTCTGTGTACTTCCCATGGCAGCGATCTGTTCGGTCTTCAAGGCACGCTCATTAACAGGATAAAACGTAGGGTCATATTAAAGTCCGACGCTCTGACCGTCGTCAGCCGGAGCATGCGTGAAGAGGTCAAAAGGCTGGGCGCTGACTATGAAAGGGTTCATGTTATTCCAATGGGAACTGACCTGAAAAATCGATTTGTTCCACCAGAAACAAGGCAGAACAACGGTTCCCTTTTATTTGTCGGACGTCTTGTTGAAAAAAAAGGACTTTGTTACTTGATTGATGCCTTGCCACTGATACTGAAAAGACATCCGAAAGCATTTCTACGTATAGCCGGAGATGGTCCGGAAAGAGAGAATTTGGAGGTCAAGTGTGCAGAATTGTGTATATCCGACCATGTTCTGTTCCTGGGGGCTATAAAACATGAATCTCTGCAGACTTTATACAGGACTTCGGATATGATGGTGTTTCCTTCTGCAGATCGGGAAGGTTTTGGCCTTGTACTAGTAGAAGCTTTGGGGTGTGAATGCGCGGTGGTAGCTACCGATATTCCTGGAGCGCGAAATATTATCATTGATGGAAAAACAGGCTTTGTTGTTCCACAAAAGAACGTACAAAAGCTTGCTGAAAAGATTGTTTCTCTGTTGGATGACCCGGAAATGGGTCGGTCGGTGGGTAAAGAAGGTAGGCGGTTTGTTGTAGAACGCTATGATTGGGATAGAATTGCTAAGCAGTATGCAGCTTTGATTGAATCTATCACTCGTTAACCTAGCGCTTCCTCGAACAGTTGCTGATATTCATTCACCATCCTTGACATTGTAAATTTTTCTTCTACCCGTGTCCGATTAAATTCCCCCATCTCTCTGCGAAGAGCCGGCGACGCTGCAAGCTCGTTTATCCTGGCAGCAAACTCATCCACATTACCCAACTCGCATAAGTAGCCGCCCTTGCCTTCACTAATCAGTTCCGGTAACGATGAGCAATCTGTTGCAACCACCGGCAGACCACAGGCCATGGCTTCTGCTATTACCAGGCCAAATCCCTCCCTGACGGTCGGGGAAAGCAGGATGTCTGCATCTTGATATACTTTTGGCATATAAGAATATGGGACAGCCCCGATATTTTTCAGATTAGGGTGAGCTGGCAGCTTTTTTTTGGTACGTAGACCGGTGGTATAGAGTATTTCAATATTTGCATCGAGCTTGTCGGCAATAAGCGGCAGCAGGTCCACTCCCTTACGCCGGGTCAGGTTACCGCTGAACAACACTTTGATTAAAACCGTCTCTTTTTTTTGTTTCGTGAAGTACGTATTTGTATCCACTCCATTATAAATAACCTGTACGTTGCCACGATACCCTAACTCCTTCTTAACCAGTTTGGCTGTAAACTGGCTGACAGCCGTGACAACTGTTGCTGCAGAGAGAGCTTTTCGGGTAAAAAACCTCAGATCTGTTTGATGATGAATCCGTTGCAGCAACGTGCTATAAACTTTCGTCTCTTTATCCAGGACAAAACTGTGAAAAGTAATAATAAGAGGAACCTTTCCACGTTTGAAAAAGGCAGCATAATCCGGCGTTGTATGGATAATATCAGGGATACCCTGCCGACGGCATAAGAAAGGCAGCGCAGGTGGAAACAGTGTCCAATAGGGATTGTAACCACAGATATGGTAATTGGGGATTTTATTGCCTAAAATCTGGTGGATGATATAGGCCCCATTTCCCGTGGCCATTGGGCTGGTGATCTTCATTGCCTGATCCTTTAACAGCATGCTGTCAAAAAATATTAATATAACGTAAGAATATATATTATGGCAAGAAAGAAATTTATTGCAAACTGGATAGTCAAAAAACCGGCGCTCATTATTACTGTTGACTTCGTGGATGAAGACAATGAGGTAGAGTAGATAAAAAACTTTGCGGGGTAAGCCTGTTCTTGCTGATTCTTCTACGAATAAACGTTATGATTTGTCTGAGCATGAGTGTATCAATTTATTTGAATTATAATCTTGATGTCTTAGTGCCTTTGTGGCTGAACTATTATTTTTTGCTCTGTGGTGAACATATTCTTTGCAATTCACACCATTATTTTTTATAAATAATTATGCTTAAAGACAAAAAAGTTATAGTTGTTATGCCTGCATACAATGCAGCTCAGACCCTTAAAAAGACCTATGATGAGGTTATGGAGCAAGATATAATAGACCTTATCATAGTGGTCGATGACGGCAGCCAGGACGAAACAGTAGCTATAGCTAAGTCACTGCCAAACACTAAGGTCTATAAGCATAAAAAAAAGGGGGTACGGTGCAAACCAGAAGTCATGCTATCAATTATCTTTAGAAGAAGGCGGAGATATTATTATTATGGTTCACCCGGATTACCAGTACACGCCCAAACTAATACCAGCAATGGCCTCAATGATAGATAGCGGTCTTTATCAATGTGTGCTTGGTTCCAGGATTCTTGGGGGATATGCTTTAAAGGGTGGAATGCCAATTTGGAAATATATAGCAAATCGATTTTTGACCTTTGTGGAAAATATCCTTATTGGCGCTAAACTTTCTGAATATCATACCGGATACAGAGCATTTTCCAGGGAGTTGCTGCAAAAGCTTCCTCTTAAAGTTAACTCAGATGATTTTGTCTTTGATAATCAGATGATAGCTCAGATCATCTGGTTAGGACATACAGTCGCAGAAATAAGCTGCCCGACAAAATATTTTGCCGAAGCTTCATCAATAAATTTGTTTCGAAGCATCAAATACGGCTTTGGATGTCTGTCCACAGCAATGCTTTTCCGCCTTGCAAAAATGAATCTCATATCCTCAAGGTTATTTCCTGAAAACAAAAAATGATTATTAACGAGGCTAACCGCTTTAAAGACTTCTTTGAAGAAGATAAATACATTTCCCTGAAAAATTATCTCCTCCGAAAGATGGCTGAGTCTGCATAGATTTCGCCAAATTGCTCTATATATCATAGTACAGGAAAAACTCATGCGGATGGGGGCGAAGTTTTACGGCATTTACCTCTTTCTCTGTCTTGTATTTTATCCACATATCTATTACATCTTCTGTAAATACATCGCCCTTGAGCAAAAACTCATTATCTTCTTTTAATGCCGAAAGCGCTTCTTCCAAAGATCCTGGAGCTGATGGTATCCCGGCAAGCTCCTCTGGCGGAAGACCGTATATGTCTTTGTCTAATGGCTCGCCTGGATCAAGCTTATTCTCTATACCGTCTAATACCGCCATCAATATCGCTGAAAATGCCAGATATCCATTGCAGGACGGATCGGGCGTGCGAAACTCTATCCGTTTAGCCTTGGGCGATGTAGAGTACATGGGTATTCGAACTGCTGCACTGCGGTTGCGGCTCGAATATGCCAGATTA
>SDBT01013681.1_pt1 | contig 12988 bp, 13 predicted proteins | sample 2277101 | NCBI WGS metagenome assembly SDBT01 (sample SAMN10404973, study PRJNA504765) | marine sediment metagenome | isolation source: marine sediment core GS10_PC15, 103 cmbsf | place: Arctic Ocean: Southern Knipovich Ridge | collected 2010 | reverse complement strand
ATCCTCAGGATTTAGGCCACAAATCCAAAATTCGTGCGTTCTACAAAGGATTTACCTGAATCCTGAGGATTATGAAATCCTGAGCATAAAGCAAGTAATCCTAACATTAGGATTACTTGCTGAGCGGGATCTCAGCATGGGACTGCTCGGCGAGAAAGCTCTCTATCCCCGCGGCCATGAACCCCAGCCCTAACTCCTCCATTCGAAGTGAGATGGCCTGCACATCAAGAGCGGCACTCATATTCGCGCTCCTGCACCAATTAGCGACTCGTAGAACACAGGAGAGCGAACCTCAACTTCAGGATTCGCCGTGTGGTGGTGATTTTTCCGGCTCATCGGTTTCCGTGCTTCCTGCCGAGCTCGGTCCTTCTCCCACCTCTCGTTGAGGGCCTGCTTGTCTTCGGGCAGATAGATCCGTAGCCTGCTTCCGCAAGGGGCGAGAAAGAGCGTGCGGATCGAAGTACCCCGGTACAGCAACTCAGCGTTCCGCCGAAAGGGGTCGATTTTCATCGTCAGTGTCTCTCCAATGTACCGTGGAGGGACGCTCTAGCGATTGGTTTCCAACTGAATCGTCGACTCTCGGCTGACGATGAGCTCAACGACTTGTCGAGAGTCGAATGGCACCGGCGGTAGCAGGGCGAGACACGACCTTTCCCGCTCGAACCTTTCGGCTCTGCTTTCTCCCAGATCACTGATGGACTTTGACCGTAAGGCCCTTCCTTCGCCGGATAAAAAACGACCCGAGCTTGACCAGAAATATGTCGCTCCCAGTGATGAGTTGGAACAAGTTCTTTCAAAGATTTGGTGCGAAGTATTGAAACTCGATCGTGTCGGAATTCATGACAATTTTTTTGAGCTCGGTGGAAATTCACTTTTAGCTCAATTAGTTGATAGAAAATTCACTTGAATAATGGGTATGGCTCAACTTTCCAACCCGTTGGCTGTTACCACGCGGGCGAGCTGTACAACATCACCGAATCCCTATGAGTTGCCTATGAATGTTTGCGTTATCGCCTATACCTTTTACGAGATAGATCAACGGGTGCGCCGGTACGCGGAGGTGCTGACCGCGCGTGGGGACAGGGTTGATGTGATCGCCCTCCGTCGAGATGACCAGGGCTCGAGAGGCTCGGTAGCGAAGGTGAATGTCCGCCGCATCCAGCGTAGGAGCTACGCCGAAAGACGGGTTTTCGACTACGTGGTCCGCATCCTTTTGTTCCTGATCAAGGGGAGCGCTATTGTTACCATCCGTCACTTGAAGCGTCACTACGACATGATTCACGTTCACAACGTACCCGATTTCCTTGTTTTCATGGCTCTCCTGCCCAGAGTTCTTTGCGGGACCCGGCTGATTCTAGACATTCACGACATCCTTCCGGAGTTTTTTGCCCAGAAGTTTGACCGGGGTATGAAAACACTGTCGGCCCGTTTCCTGCTTTTCCTGGAAAAGATCTCGGTCCGGTTCGCGGATCACGTGATCGTGGCCAACGACCTGTGGCGGGACAAGATCATCGCCCGAGTGGGAATTCCGCCTGAAAAGTGCACGACGCTACTCAACTACCCGGATTTAGAGGTCTTTGGGAAGGCCTCCCATCGAAGCAACGGTCGTTCCCTGACGCTAATCTACCCCGGGACGGTGTCCGAGCACCACGGCGTGGACGTGGCCGTGAGGGCTGTCGGTATAGTCAGGCAACAAATCCCCGATGTGTTGCTGGCGATCTATGTCCGTTCCAGCAACCCAGCTTCCCTGGACCGTGTTGGCGCCCTTGTGAGCGAGCTGGGCTTGGAAGACAATGTCCAATTCTACGATCCGGTACCGACGGAGCGACTATCGGAAATCTACTCGGAAGCAGACATTGGGATTGTTCCAAAACGTGGCGGGATTTTCGCGGACGAAGCGTTCAGCACCAAGATCCTCGAATTCATGGCAGCGGGCATCCCGGTGATCGCCTCGAGGACGCGAATCGACGAGTACTACTTCGACGATTCACAAATCCTTTTTTTCGAGCCCGGCGATCATGAGGGACTCGCCCAATGCGTGCTCGAGGCAGCGGGAAACCCGTCCCTGCGGAAGTCTTTGGCAGCGGCCGGAAAAAGGTATGTTGCCGAGAGTAACTGGGAACGTAAGAAAGACCTCTACTACCAGATCGTTGCCACTCTGCATAAGTCGCGGGGCGCGTACATTTCCCCGGGAGTGCAGTTGTACCGGCTACTCAAGCCACTACTCCCACGGAGGATGCAGATCAAACTGAGATCGCTTCGCGCCAGATACTTCAAAAAACTCAACCGCGATACCTGGCCCATCGATCACAGCGCAGACCAGCTCACACAACCCAGGCGGAGATGGCCGCACGGTCGGAAGTTCGCCTTTGTCTTGACCCACGATGTGGAAACGGCACGTGGCCTCACGAGGTGTCGACACCTGGCAGATCTGGAGCGCGAGCTAGGTATGCGCTCTGCTTTCTACCTCGTTCCCGAGGGTTATTCTGTCCCATCAGCTCTTCGACAGTATCTGGTCACGCAGGGGTTCGAGATCGGCCTGCACGGCTTCAATCACGATGGCCGTCTGTTTATAAACCGAAAAAAGTTTGATGAGCGGCTACCGCTTATAAATGCATACTTAAAGGAATGGGGCAGCGTCGGTTTCCGCTCCCCATTCATGATCCACAACCTATCGTGGATCGGCGAGCTGGAGATCGAATACGACGCGTCTACCTTCGACACCGACCCTTTAGAGCCTCAGCCGGATGGCGTCCGCACTATCTTTCCGTTCGTGTATACTTGCGAAGGCGATCCACCGCGATCCTACGTGGAGTTGCCGTACACGCTCTTCCAGGACTTCAACCTGTTCATAATCCTCGGCGAGAAAGACAACCGCATCTGGCGGGAGAAACTGGACTGGATAGCTGAAAAAGGGGGAATGGCTCTTCTGGATACCCACCCGGACTACATGCACTTCGGGAAGGGCCGGAAAACCGTACAGGAATACCCTATTGAGCTCTACATGGATTTCCTGGAGTACGTAAAATCCAGATATCAGGACGCATACTGGAACCCACTGCCGCGGGAGCTGGCGGCGTACTGGCGGTCACGGTCTTCCGGTCCTGAGAAGCAATAGCGGCCGTCAGCTTCGCTACCCGCAGTTACTGTCGATTAACCGAGTATATTCACTACTTTGCACTTGCTAGCCCCATGCTTCGTTTTCCAAATAACAGCGTATTGTTTGTTCGATTCCTTCGGGAAATGAGGTAGCCGGCCTCTAACACAGCTCCAACTTGATTTATCCTTTCACCGATTTCAATATTCTGTTTTCCTGCAATAATATATATTAAACGAAATCAACAACTCCAAGTATTATTTTATGATAGGATCTTAAAATTCAACATAAATCGAAGGGAATATAATATGGATACGAGCCTCTTGATCAAACAGTTTATTGAAACAGAACTTATAAGCAACGAGGAACAACAAGAATTGTCAGTGAACGACGAGCTGATTACAACAGGAATAATAGATTCTCTAGGCATTATTAAACTATTACAATTCATAACAGAAAATTTTTCTGTAAGCATCGATGATCGAGAAATAGTCCCCGAAAATTTTACTTCCATACAAGCGATAGCAACTTTGATTCAGGGGAAGATGGGATGAGTAAATAGGTGTTTTCATTTTTATTGTTTTGTCAATTATTTTAAGGCGCAATCATCAAATTTCTAAATTTATTGGGAAATGAATAATGCTCAAGATTTTTTTTCAAGTGTTAGCCTTCTTTTTTATGAGCCCCATAAATATCTGGTTGCACCGCTTAGCGGGTGCTAAAATTGGCCGGTATACATCGATTCATCCGGGCGTCCTTATTATGGTAAAAAACCTTCATATCGCCGATGGGGCAAGCATCAAGTTCGGCGCCATGATTAATGTGCGGACCCTTAAAATTGGCAGGAAAAGTACGATTGGATTCATGACGCTGATCAAAGGCATCTCAGATTTAGTTATTGGTGATGCATGCGTTATTGGAGCCCGGAATATGATCAATTGTGAAAAACCGATAATCTTTGAAAATTACTCGGGAAGCGGACCGGGGTGCTATCTCTATTCACACGGATCTTTTTTACCGGTGACGGAAGGATACCGGAGTAGTTTTGCACGGATCGTGGTCAAAGAAAAAGTGTGGATCCAGATGAATTGTAAAATCGGGCCTGGCGTTACCATCGAAACGGGGTCTGTTCTTTTACCCGGTACCGTGCTACTTGAAAATGTAGAGCCAAAACGTCTTGTTGCAGGCGATCCCGGAAAGCTATTGAAAATTCCTCTCTTACTTCAGCCGGTTAAGAAGGAAGATTTGGGAACGTTTGCTAATGATATTTTACGTGAATACTGTCAATGGTCTGACGAGTACAAGGAAACGCATTGGCAGATAAATAATGATTCTTTGAGAATCAAGCATCGGGGGAAGATTATTGATGTTTCTGCTGATAATTCCGGTAAAATTTTGATTTCATCTAAAAAAAATAAAAAGGGTGAGGAAGTATTTTTGAACCTTGCCGACCTGAGTACCGATGAATCAAGGCATCCGGTTAAACTGGAGTTAGAAGAATATTTGCGACTTCACTATGGTCTGGTATTCCTAACAAAGACTGAAGTAAATAGAAAATATTAAAATATTATAAAAGTACTGGGGGCGAGATGGACTTTTCCTGGTCGCAAGAGCAACGTGAACTAAAAAAGGCAGCAATAGAATTCGCAAGTAAGGCGCTCAATGATGATTTAATTACTCGAGATGAAAAGAGTATGTTCTCAAGTGAGTTCTGGAAAAAGTGTGCGGATTTTGGCGTTTTGGGATTGCCCATTCCCGAAGAATACGGGGGACTGGGGAAGGACATAATGACAACCATTCTGGTGATGGAAGGGTTAGGCTATGGTTGTAAAGATGTGGGTTTGCTCTTTGGACTAAGTGCCCATTTGTGGGATGTGGAGATGCCGATCTTAGACTATGGTTCAGAAGATCAGAAAAAACGGTATCTCCCCCGGCTTTGTAATGGACAATTTATTGGGGCTATCGCCATTACAGAGCCGGAAGCCGGGTCAGATGCGTTTAGCCTCACAACGAAGGCAGACAAACAGGGTGATCATTATATATTAAATGGCACTAAAACCTTTGTTACGAACGGTCCAGTCTCCGATGTATTTTTAATATTTGCGACCGTAAATAAAAAACTTGGTTTCATGGGAATCACTTCTTTTATCGTTGAAAAAGATTTTCCAGGTGTCTCCATCGGTAAGAATATTAAGAAGATGGGATTAAGAACCAATCCATGGTCCGAGGTTGTTTTAGAAGATTGTGAAGTACCCATTGAAAATCGATTGGGAAATGAAGGGAATGGGGTGGCCATTTTTAACGATTCTATGGAATGGGAAAGGAGTTGTATTTTGGCCGCGTTTATTGGAAGCATGGAGAGACAGATTGAATCATGTATTACATATGCAAATGAAAGGAAGCAATTCAATCAACCCATTGCTAAGTTTCAATCCGTATCCAATAAAATCGTGGATATGAAGATCAGAATGGAGACTGCACGATTATTGTTATATCACAGTGCCTGGACAAAAATTACGAAAGGTTCGGCTCCAATGGATGCGGCGATGACAAAATTATATCTGAGCGAAGCATGGTTTAAATCATGTATCGATGCCGTACAGATCCATGGTGGCTATGGTTACACGACGGAGTTTGAATTGGAGCGGGAATTAAGGGATTCACTGGGAAGTACGATTTTTGCCGGTACTTCAGAGATCCAACGAAATGTAATTGCCAAACATCTTGGTTTATAAAAGTTAGATGAGGCTTTGTAATGATGTATTTATTACAACACCTTTTAATAAACTCTGCGCATCAATTTCCTGACAGGCCAGCGGTAGTTTATAATGGAGAAAGCATCAGTTATCGCGAACTGAATCAGGTGACTAACAAGCTAGCCAAGGTATTATTGGAAAATGGAATTAAACGAGGGGATCGGGTTGGAATTTGCATGGATAAGAGCATCCCTTCGATTATTAGCATATACGGAGTTTTGAAGGCAGGCGCAATATATGTCCCATTAGATCCCAAAGCCCCGGCTCCCAGAATATCGTATATCATCCAAGACTGCGGTATTGAATGTTTGATTACTTCAACTCGAAAATCAAATACGATTAAGAAAATTGTTGAGGCTCAGGTACCCTTAAAACTACTAGTAAATACCGATAGCAAATATTTTGAGTTAAAAGGTTTTTCAAATATAAAGAAGATTCAGTGGGAAATGGTTGCTAACACGGAAGAAATTCAGGTCGGAGAAAAGTCCGGAATCGAAACGGATTTAGCCTACATTCTTTATACTTCAGGATCGACGGGTGTCCCCAAAGGCGTGATGATTTCTCATTTGAACGCTTTTACATTTTTGCATTGGGTGCAGGAAACTTTCAATTTCTCGGAAAATGATCGATTATCAAATCACGCTCCTATACATTTCGATCTTTCCATTTTAGATATTTTCGGAGCCGCTTACTCCGGCGCCGCAGTGGTATTGGTACCGGATATGCTTTCCACGTTCCCAATAAAGCTGGCCGATTGGATTGAAGAAAGTGGGATTTCCGTATGGTATTCGGTACCTTCCATTCTGACAATGATGTTACTTCATGGTGAATTAGAAAACCATAAATATAAAAAACTTCGTACCCTAATCTTCGCAGGAGAAGTATTTCCGACGAAATATCTAAGAAAATTAATGGATTTGATTCCAAGCGCCAAATACTACAACCTATATGGCCCTACTGAAACGAATGTGATAACGTATTACGAAGTACCTAAGATCCCTCCACAGCAGACTCAGTCAATACCTATCGGCAAGGTATGTTCTAATATGGAAGTCTTTGCTTTAATGGAAGATGGAAAGATTGTTGGCATTCCGGGAGAAGAGGGAGAATTATATGCCAGAGGATCGTGCGTGGCTCGGGGATACTGGGGCGATATCGAGAAAACGAATAATAGCTTTGTTATAAATCCGATTCAGAAAGATTTTAAGGAGATTGCCTATCGGACCGGAGACCTAGTTACCCTGGATGAAAAAGGTAATTATATCTTTAAAGGTCGGATTGATACCATGATAAAGAGCAGAGGGTATCGCATAGAACTGGGTGAAATCGAAAGCATCCTTTACAGTTGTCCTGATATAAAGGAGGCGGCGGTGATTGCTGTGCCTGATGATATTATAGGGAATCGCATTCAGGCTTGTGTTGTTATGCACGATGAGAAGAAAATGAATGCTAAAGAGTTACGTACATTTTGTGCAAAAAAACTTAGCCAATATATGATTCCAGAAGTATTTGAATTCAGAGATGTATTACCAAAAACTTCCACAGGAAAAGTAGATAAAGTAGCACTCAAAGATATGCGTTGAGGATTTACACCAAATGTTGTAATGGATACAGAGTAGTAATACGATTTGGGGTCAGATTAGCGCAGACGCTGACCTTTGAAGATCAACGCAGTTTTTCTGGGAAATGCCCCCAAGTGTTCTCCAGGAACTCTTGTACTGATATGTGGGTTATATCGCAGTTCTACCTATTATCGTAGTTTTTATGGAGCCAGTTCCTGTACTCGCCGCTCTGTACCCGCCGGACCAATTCTTGGTTTTCCATATACCAACGGATTGTTTTATCTAGACTTTCCGAAAAGTCGAGACTGTAGCTCCAACCCAGTTTCTCTTTGATCTTGCTGCAATCAATGGCGTAACGGCGGTCATGGCCTGGGCGGTCTTTGACAAAGGTAATAAGCTTCTTGTAGTGATCTTTGTGCTTACTCATCATTGCAGCGATCTTCTCGCAGAGCAGATACACGAGGTCGATGTTTGACCACTCGTTTTCACCGCCAATGTTGTATGTCTCGCCATTTTCCCCTTTATTAAGAATGAGCCATAGGGCTCGGCTGTGGTCGTTCACGAAGAGCCAATCTCGTACGTTCTTTCCATCGCCGTAAACGGGCAGGGATTTTTCTTCCAATATGTTGAGGATAATCAGTGGAATCAGCTTCTCTGGAAACTGAAAAGGGCCGAAGTTGTTAGAGCAGTTCGAGATGGTGACGGGAAGACCATAGGTATGGTGAAAAGCCCGGACAAGGTGATCTGAGGAGGCTTTGGAGGCGGAATAGGGGCTCTTAGGGTCATAGGGAGTTGTTTCCGTAAAGAAACCGGTACTGCCGAGGGAACCGAAAACCTCATCGGTACTCACATGGTGAAAGATAACATCGTTCCTGTCTTGCCATGATAGTCGGGCGGTTTCCAGCAGGGTAAAGGTACCTACGATGTTGGTTTGGATAAAATCTTTGGGACCGAATATAGATCGGTCTACATGAGACTCCGCCGCGAAATGAACCACGGTATCGACGGGGTATTTCTGAAATAGTTCCTTGATTCTATCGAAGTCGCAAATATCGACTTTTTCGAAAAAGTAACGTTTTCCGTCAAAACGTTCCTCGATATCGGTCAAGTTTTCCGGATTTCCCGCATAGGTAAGCTTGTCGACGTTTATTACCGTGCCAGTAAAATCGGGGAGGGAGAAGAGATAACGGAGGAAATTTGAGCCGATAAAGCCGGCCCCTCCCGTTACCAGTATGCTGGACAGTTTTCTCATGTTGCTTTTCCTAGCTCGTCGATACATTCTTGCAGCGCTTCTTGCCAGCTTCTTATTGAAATCCCCAAGGCTTTTTTTATTTTCTCTTTCGAGAGGTAAGAGTACTTGGGGCGTTTTGCCTTGGTTGGGTATTCTTCTGTGGAAATTGCTTGGATCTGCATTTCATTGTTCACCAATCTTGTCCGCCTCGCTAGACGGTAGATCTCTTTGGCAAAGCCATACCAATTGGTTTTTCCTTCATTGGTGTAGTGATAGATTCCGTAGTTCTTCCGATTCACGTTGATAATATGTAAGAGCAACCCCGCCAGATCTTTGGCGTAGGTCGGGCTTCCCCACTGATCTGCAATCACCTTAACAGTATTTTTTTCCTGAAAAAGTCGAAGCATCGTGCGAACGAAATTGTTTCCGCGAATCCCGTACATCCAGGCGGCACGCAGGATATAGTACTTCGTTAAAGTGCTTTGGATGTATTTTTCGCCCTGGAGCTTGCTCATGGCGTAAATGCCGATGGGTGAGGTCGGATTTTCTTCGGTATAAGCGGAGCTGTTTTCACCATCGAATACGTAGTCTGTGGAAATATGGATAACAGCGGAATCGAGGGTTTTGGCTATTTTAGCAATGTCCCTATATGTCAGCATAGTTGTCGTGTGTAGCCTTCCCCGTATAGGTAACCCCGGGGGGGAAATTGGATGGACTATAGACGATCTTACCGATCGAAAACATAAAGCTTTATCATAGTGAAAGGATGATTTCTACCGGGTTGTCAGTAAAAGCATATCAAGTTTTCTCAGAAAATTCCATTTCGAAATTCATGGCAAGCATTGTCATTTTTAAATTGTTAGAATGAACCGAATTGATTTATCCTGGCCTGTCGCTTCTGACGCGGCGGTCCCCGGCAGCGATGAAGTCCACGTATGGTCTTCTTTTCTCGATCTGTCAGATTCCCGGAGAGCAGATCTTTTGAGTCAATTGTCTCAGAACGAGCTTGAGCGAGTGGGCCAATTCAGATTTCCCAAAGACCGAAATGATTTCATCGTATCTCATGGCATTCTTAGGGAGATATTAGCAAGCTATCTGGACATAAACCCGGCAGGCTTGAGATTTACTTACAATGCCTATGGAAAACCTTCGCTGGAGGTCGAAGGAAAATCTACCAATATTCACTTCAATCTGTCTCATTCGCAGGGATTGGCGCTCTTTGCCGTTACTCAGGTTGGAAGGATCGGCGTTGATGTAGAATATATAAGACCTGAGGTTGCTGCAGATAGAACCGCGGAATCCGCATTTTCACCTTCCGAGATTGAGTTGCTTCGAAGCCTTCCAGAGGACTTACAGGCCAGAGCGTTTTTTCAATGCTGGACATTGAAAGAGGCATTTATTAAGGCCAGGGGACAAGGATTGAGCATTCCTCTCGACCAGTTTGATGTGTCTTTTTTACCGGGCCAACCGGTTCGTTTGCTGAACACACAGTGGGATACGGAAGAAGCGGCACGATGGTGCCTTCGTGATTTGGATTTCGGAAATATATACGCAGCAGGCATCGCGGTCGAGGGACGAGGTTGGAATATGAAATGCCGGAGTTGGTCAAACTCAACCACTATGCACTTTTAGTGCATAGTGGTTGAGTTTTTCGGCGTACAAGCAAAGATCAAAGGTTTCCACGGGAATGCCCAAATGGGCTGCCAGTTGATAGATTTGGGTTTTATACAGATGCGTCGTAATCGGTTTTACATCGGCGGCCCCATAACCAAGCATTCCTGAAGGGAAAGCAATACAAGGACAAAGATACTAAAACCCATGGATGGAAAGATCTGTATGGTAACTGGTGGCACCTCAGGTATTGGTAAGGCAACCTCGCTGGCCCTGGCCCGGATGGGAGCCACTATAATTGTTGTGGGGCGTGATCAGAAAAAGAGCAAGCAGACTGTTGATAAAATGAGAACTGTAAGTGGTAATTCTTTAGTTGATTACCTTATAGCTGATTTGTCCTCACAAAAGGACATCTATGAATTAGCCAAGCAGTTCAAGAATCAATACAATCACTTGGATATTTTGGTGAACAATGCTGGAGCTAAGTTTGTTTTGCGTAAGGTTACTGTTGATGGTTACGAAATGACCTTTGCCCTTAACCACCTTGCGTATTTCCTATTGACGAACCTACTTTTAGATGTTCTTAAAGATAGTGGCAATGCCAGGATTATCAATGTCTCTTCGGGTGCACATAGGGGTATTTCAGGGATAGCTTTTGATGATCTGCAAAGCCAAAAAGCATATATTGGCAAGAGGGCCTATGCTCAATCTAAGCTTGCAAATGTAATTTTTACCTATGAGCTTAGCAGACGCCTGCAAGGCACAGGCATAACGGCAAATGCCCTGGCACCCCCAGGTACTGCGTCCAATTTCTGCAAGAATAACGGAATGATAAGCTGGTTTAAGCATATTACAGCCCACGTATTGGCTGGAAATTTGGTCGGTCCGGCGGAAGCTCTGCAAAGACAAGTATCTATCTGGCAACATCCCCTGACGTACAGGGTGTTACCGGGAAATATTTCTTCAATAAGAAAAAGGTTCCTTCTTCAGATGCCTCTTATGACAAAGAAAGAGCCAGGCATCTTTGGGAAGTGAGTCTGGAACTTACCGGACTGTCCAACAAGTATACAGACACGGAATCTTCGAAAAGCGTTGGATTACGTTAAGATGATAAAAAGAGCTCTCTCGGCATTGTGTTTGTTGTTACCGTCATCAATGACTTGTATGGTTTTAAAACTGCTTGGGCACAAGATTGGAAGAAATGTAAGAATTTCATTACTGGCATATGTTCATGCAGATGAAATCGAGTTGGGTAACGATGTAGTTATCAAGCCTTTTGTCTTTATCAGTGTGTCCAGATTAGCAATTGGAAGCAACTCAATAATCAGCTTTGGAACTTAAATTAAGGGAGACAAGGCTTTTGAGACCGGAGACAATTGCTTTTTGGGAGTACATTGTCTAATAAATTGTGAAGAAGATGTGAAACTTGGGTTCTATTCGGGACTTGGCCCGAGATGTACGGTTTATTCTCATGGCTCTTTTTTGCCAGTCACACAAGGTTATCCAGTACGATTTAAAGAGGTTGTACTTGAAAATTATGTCTGGATTGGTAGGGAGTGACGCTTTTGCCAGGTACTTGTACTATGATGCCCTGAAATCTTGTTATTTTAGCAAGATTTTTCACGCCGCAGCCTTTTCTAATTGATCCAATGTCACAGTTTGGTATTTCATAATTGCCGAAGATATATTTCGTCCTTTTTTTGTAAATACATAACGGTGGGATTTGGCCACCTTGCGGATAATGCCATGCGCACGGATTAATCGAAGTTTTCGGGTAACCCGTGCAGAGACACGACGCTTTTCGTCGTCACTCGGTATGGCACCGGGAAAAAGATGTGGAAGGATATCTCGATTGCGGAATCCGTTGATGGAAAACTCCCCTCGGGTGATGGTTTGAAGCAGAAGCTGGTCTTCCTCTGACCACGGCCTCAATGAGCGCTCCTTACGGCCTTTCCAGAGGACTGTTTTGCATACAGGGTCAATCATTTTCAGGATCGGACTTTCTGTGTTGAGGGAGGCCAGCGCATCGAGATATCGGTTATTGGAAGCATGTGAAATGTGAGCCCGCCTGGGGAGATCGGCGATTCCCTTTCGCATCTGCCTCCACTCGCGAGGTCCTTGAGGATTACCTTCCAAGGGCCGGAATACCTTGAACGGTTTCGGATCATTCAGGGTGGTCTCTACTCGCAAAATCTTCCCTTGTTTGTCGTACATCTTCACGGAATTAGCTCCTGCTCTGTGTTTCACCCGGATACCCTCTGGACGGCTTTTGTAATCGCTTACCAATTCCCCAGTAAAATTGCCGTGCAACTTCTTTCCCAGAAAGCGCATGACATCGGGGCTGGAAAAGGTGGCAATCCCTGCCCGTACCAATTGAGGATAGATCTGCGAAAGAGCTCGGGAGGATGTGAACAGGACATCTGTGGCCCATTCGCTTTGATGTACGCTCCAATAGTAGTCCACCGGATAGCGGTGAAAGATATCCTGGTGAACAGGATTGATCTTTGAAGCGATAAGTTCCAAGGCTTGAGTCCAGGCAAAACGTAGCTGCTCATCCATCAAGCTTTGAGCTTTCTGGAAATCCTGCACCCAGGGGAAGCAGTTCTCCTCTCGCTTATACTTCATACCCCTTCCATCCATCTGTCGGCAGAGCCATTCCCGGCCGTTTAGGCACAGTTGGATGGGAAAGGGGAACCAAGTTTGGATACGAGCACTCATAAACCCAAACACA
>SDBT01013680.1_pt1 | contig 12989 bp, 15 predicted proteins | sample 2277101 | NCBI WGS metagenome assembly SDBT01 (sample SAMN10404973, study PRJNA504765) | marine sediment metagenome | isolation source: marine sediment core GS10_PC15, 103 cmbsf | place: Arctic Ocean: Southern Knipovich Ridge | collected 2010 | reverse complement strand
GTATCAGAATAAGGAGGAAAGGATGAAAAAAATATTGACCCGATACGGTGATGGAACTTCCGTTGAATTAAGTGAGAGCGAACTCATGCAAGACTTAGAGGAAGGGACAGAAGATGCTGCTGATCGTGGCAATATACAACCTCTTTCAAAAGAGGAGCTGCAGCATCTATATGATATTTTTAGTGCACCTTACAGCTTTGTCAGCGTCGAGCCCGGAAATGAAGTGATAATGAGTTATGACGCTAGCACTCTTAAGATCAGGCGGGTGGGGGTGAATGTTGATCGGATTCAGGCCTTGCAAATCTACGAGAAGATAATGGGAGCAGATACCATGGAGCTGGCGCATGTTGATTACAGCTACAAGCAGATTAAACCTATTATCACCATGGAGCAACCGATTCTGGAACAGGCGCTGTTAAGTACGCATATACCGCTTTTCTATGGAGCGCAACCGAATCTAGGATTATACAGCCAGCCGGACGGGCCCTTCCCAAACCCGGCAGAATTGATGCCGGAAGGAAAGATTGAAGAGGCACAAGCATCCTACGAAGCTGCTGTCGAAGACCTGGTCAAAGACATTGTGTCTACAGGCAGTGCCATGTATGAGTCCGGGGCCGATGGAATAAACCTTGACACTGCAGGAGCTGCCGGTGATGCTGACTTTTTAGCCGCTTTATTAGCTGCGGAAAAACTAAAGGAGAAGTATCCGGATATATGCATTGAGTTCGGAATGGCCGGAGAGTTTATCCTTGGAATGCACAGCGAATTGACCTATAAAGGAGAACGGTTGGCCGGCATGTATCCGCACCAGCAGGTTAAAATGGTTCAGGAAGCCGGAGCAACCATTTTTGGGCCGGTAGCCAACACAAACACCAGTGAATCTTCTCCCTGGAACATGTCACGAACAATCACATTTATGAAGGCTTGCGGAGAGGTGGCCGATATACCCATACATCCAAATATGGGTATGGGTGTCGGGGGTGTGACCGTTAACGATCATCCTCCCATAGACATTGTATGTCGTTCCTCCAAGGCCATGGTTGAGATCTGCCGGCTGGATGGATTGTAGGTTGGCGTCGGCGATCCTTTTGGCATGGCACTTACCCATGCTCATGCTTCGGGAATGGGCGGAATGAGGGCTGCCGGAGATCTGGTTGCTCGCATGCAAATGACCCGCGGCATGAAAATTAAGGAAGCAAAGGAGTATGTTGCCGGCAAGCTTAATGTATCAGTTTCAGAATTAACCGATCCGGTAATTATGGGTGAAGTGCGACAGGATTTGGATATCGGACTTATGACTCCGCTTCCGGGGTGTGCGAAAGGGATTGAGGCCAAATTCAACATAGCTAAGGTGTTGGGTATTGAAATAAACTGTATTAAGCGTTTTAAAGATAGAACGCAAATTTGATGTTTAATATACTTAGATTGAGACCTTTGAAAAATGCTCAATTTTGCCTGCCCAGTTAAATCTGTTTTTATATTTAACCGGGGTTCAAGTTCAAGGCAGGCGAAAATTTTAACCACCCCGATGAAATCGGGACAAGCATCCATACATTGAGTATTTTGAGGATTAAAATTTGAGCCTAACCCCAAAGAAATAGGCTCCGCATTTCACGGGGCAGGCGCAGAGATTGAGCAAAAGGGGGCGTTTTGCAAAGGTCGCAGATTGCAGGGGGGTGGATCGCCATGTGATCGCGTGGACTCTAAATCCACGTAGCCGGGTGCAACTCCCGGACTCCCCGCCATTTTTCAAATTTAATTATCCTATGATTACAGGGAATTGGAAATTACACTGATTCCCTTTTTTCATTTTGGTGTAAATTTGGGGTAAAATTTTCAAATTTTTCATCCGTGTCTGACGTTTCGTCATCATCTTTTACACTCGGGTTATACACATTCTCCATAAAGGCAGAACCTTCATCACGCTTATAGTTTTTGATATAAGAATAATACCTTTCCAGAATCATTTTTAAGCTCTCGTGTCCCATCATTTTTTGAACCCATCCAGGAATCTCTTCGCCATCCAGCATCAACGTGGCGAAAGTGTGCCTGGTCTGGTAAAGCGACCTTGGCTCTAAACCTGCTTTCTTCAATGCTGGCTTCCATGTGTGAGAATTTACTGATTTAGGAAGTAATGGGCGACCGTAATAGTTTAGGAATACATAATCTGACTTACCCATTGTTGCTTTCCGTTGGTCTCTCAATCCTTCAATGACTGGTGGTAGCATTTTAATATCTCTAATCGAACCTGGAGTCTTGGGTCTACCTTCTTCACCCCTTACCCTTGTTTCCCTTACCTTAATGACACCTAGTTTAAAGTCAACGTGTTTCCATTTTAGAACAGCCATCTCACCAAAACGCATTCCAGTATAAAATGCCACGATAAAAAAGTTCTTGTATTTCGGATTGACAACCTCCAGGAACCGATGAACTTTTTCGATAGATAGAGGCTGAATTTCTGGTTTACTGACTTTAAGATTGTCCACCAAGTCCATTGGGTTTTTCTCTATTAAACCTGCTTTGAGAGCGAATTTCATCACTGAACGCATCGGAACCAAAACATTGTTTTTCCGTTTATTCGAACACTTCATTTCACTTCTGAATTCTTCAACATCCAGAAAATCAATGTCTTTGATTGGCTCATTTCCAAATATGGGTAAAATGTAATAATTCATAGAACCACGGTAATCCTCAAGAGTTGAAGATTTTACCTTTTGGAGCATTATCTTAATCCATTGCTGGGCAACTTCGCCAAACAATTTAGCTTCCTTTACAGGCTCGCTTCTTTGAATGGCGCCATACACATTTATTTCCTTCAGGTATTTATCACGAATCCTTCTTGCTTCAGTGATTGACGTAGACAATGCCTTTTTAATACGTTTACCATTAACCATTACTTCAAAATACCAAACATCCTCACGCTTTTTCAAATGATGGTCTTTTTTATTCTTTTTCGCCATGATTATATCCTCCACTGTTTGTCTGATGTAGATGATATATCAGGTCTTTTCCTTTTAATTTCAGCCTTTGGTTTATCACCACCTTTCTTCTTGCTAATCGTATTTTCTTCTATGAAATCCTTTATTTCATCACGGTAATAAAGCACCCTTGTTGAACCAGGTGCTTGCCAAAATGACAAGAAGCCTTGCTCTCGCCAATTCTTTACAGTACCAGGAACAACCCTAAAATGTTCCGCTACCTCTTTTTGTGTTAAAAATTGTTGTTTAAAAATCTCGTTCATACTTCATACCTCAAATTATTTGGTATGACAATCGCCCTGTGCTGGTCTTTTCCAGATGATGATTTTTGGCTTCATCAATGGCTTGCCCAACCGTTTATTGCGGTCTTGTGAAGCCCCAAGGTATGAGGGCTCCGTTTCTGACGGCTCACTCAAAGCCACCAGGCCTATTGAACTACCGAATGAGTAAACTGTTCATCCTGTTTAAGTTTCTTTATCAAGGTGAACTCTTGGCTAAACGCCCCAACAAACAGTTCTTCCTGTGTCAGTTAGCTTTTAAAACGTTAGTAACATTTTCTGTATTAAGTTGGTTTACATGAAGATGGTATACATAAAGCTGGTATAGTCGGACATTTTTGACCAGGTCTTTTAGACATTTTTGTCCAGTATTAATTGACATATTCGTCCATTTTGTCAGCATAGTATTTTTCATTTCCATCCTCATCAACCTCACCCAAAATGTAAATATCAGGTTTGTTATATCGCTTCACAACAGTCATAGAACCCTCTGCTATAAGCTCATCACGCCACCTTCTGATTGTTTTCTCAGACACGTCAAATAAATCTGCTAATGTTTCAAGAGCCCAACAGGCTGCCAGTTTGCGTTGCTTAATAAAATAATGGTAGTGTAATTTATATTTGTCTTTAGGATGCTGGTTCTTCCATACCGAATTCCTAAGGAAAATATTTAGCATGGTTTTATTCTGGTTTTTTTCTAATTTTAAGAAACCCAAACCTAATCGTATATGCTGTTTTTTTATGTTAGATTTAGGAGCTGAATAAGCTCGTTCCATTATCTTCTTTCCAGCAGCTATTAAAGCATCCGTATCAGCCATTTCAGCAGAGGTCGCTTTAGCAGGCAAAGTTTTTTTAAAGGTATAGTTATTTTTCTTTTTGCCGATAGGTTTAAAATATTTCTTAGCTACGTATTCACCATATGTGGTAAGATACTCTTGGTAATCCATAAATCGACCTGTAAAGTCATCATACGTCTTATCACTCATTTATCCAAACCTGCTTCCGATGCAAGCGCAATCCCTACAACTCTTTTAATGCTTTCTTTCCACCTCACAAGAGAGTTACTTTTTAGCTTACTGTAAATTTTAAAAATATTCTCATCACTCTGGCCATCCTCAATAACTCTAATTGCTTGGCAAACCTCATCATCCATTAGAGGAATATTTTTTTTAAGGTAATTCATTTTTCCTATCCATATTGTATTCGTTACAAAATTTTCCAAATCATTAACCAATTCAACAACACTGTCGGCGCATAGCATTGGCTCAACACTCACGGATGTTTCGAAACCCGCTTCAAATGCATATTTAAGAGAATCCTTACGTTCTGCATATGTCGGTGCATTTGGTTCCCAAAACGATAAAATTTCATTATCACGAGCGCCGATTGTAAATCTAAAAATTATCTTATTCTGAAAATCTTCAAAACTATCACAAATCGCCTGAATGCATGATAGCCTTGGCTTTGATACAATCAATAGTTCATTACCGGCTACTAACAATTTTTCGATAACAACCATACATGCATCAAAATTTCCTAAGGTTATATCGTGCGATGACGGAAACATAACCCGACCGTCATATAATTTCTGCTTTTTATCTACATCTTTTTGCCTAATTTTTTCTAATTTCCATTCTTCCATTTTTAATTGCTTAAATCGAACAGCCATGCCTTTTGCATAACAATAGCGGCAATCATTTGAGCATCCAGAACAGCAATTGACGCTGTATTTCGCCCATTCTCTAAAGCCAGTAATACTTTTCTCAATTCTTTTCTTCATATAAAATCTCTCCTTAAAGTAATTTGTTCCTAATTGGAGCTTGTGCCCCGCCAAGGAAAGGAAAGCGGGGCGTTAAATAGATATTCTTAAAATGTAACTCTTTGATTAAGGAACACGGTCATCATGCGTTACGTCGAAACCAAGCCATCCTGCTATATAACGAATGTAGTTAACATAAAGCGCTCGATTAAATGTTTGATGAGTATCTCCTATATCTAAACATTTAATACAGAAATAGTTAGACCCAAGTACTAAATCCCTGAACCCAATGTTGTTGCAAAAAAGTTTTAATTGTCCACCCACAATTCTATACTTCCCGTACCGCTCCATCATTATCTTTTCCGACTCCTCTTTGAGTGGATTAATCTCGTTATTAATTTCTTCGAAAAGAACATCAAAATATGGGTGTTCTTCCGCAAGCATACCCATGTCATATTCTTCGTCATTAAGTTTTTGTTTAATTTCTTTCGCCTCTTTAATGAATTGTTTTTTGAGTCTATTCATATTTTTCTTTTTCCTTTCTTTTTTTTAGAATTTATTTTTGACTTTGCAGACGCAAAGTTTTTCTTACTCACAGACAATATAACCACTTAATTTCATTTGTAAATATCGAGCCATGCGTTGAAAAGGGTTTCCAAATAAGGAAGCATGTTTAAGGATTTTATCAAACAGTTATCAATTAAGGATTTAGAGAAGATATGCTTATGAATATTTTTATGCGTAGAAAAGGGTTTTCCAGATGTAGAAGATAGAATAAGGGGTATATTTGCGGATTATTTCTTTTTACGGCGTATTCCTGGGTCACTGAGATGCTCTGGTGCTACTTTGCTAATCCATTTATGGCGACTACTTTCTGAATAATGCTTCCCGCCAGCCTCCATAATTTCTGGCAAATTGCGAAATTCTTTAATAGTGTCAAACTCTGGATGTTTCTTAAAAAGTTCTTTGGCAACTCGCTGGACTTCAAGCATGTCTTTACGACTTGGGCGTATTGCTTTGGCAGGTTCTTTCTTAGCATTTTCTAAATTAGGAGAGCCACCAAATTTCTTAATATCATCTTTAAGGTAAAGACAGTCTCGAAGTTTATGAAACAAAGAGGTAGTCTCGGAATCACCATCAGGAAGTTTAAATTCAGTCCAATTATCTAAATCTTTCTTTACTTTTAAAATCGAATTAAAAGTCCGTTCAATATGTTCAATTTTATACTCAATAGAATCTTCATTTGATTCAGATCCATACCGTTTAACCCTTGACTTCTTGCTTTTTGGGACTGTTTCCAAAATATCAGAAGGTGAAATTGGTCTGCCTACTTTATTGTATGGTTGAACGCCTTTTCGAATATAATCATTGAAAAGTTCAATGTCTTTTATGCCTTCTTCATCTTTTATTTCTTCGCCTGTTTTCCATTTTGACCTTTTAGACATCCTATTTCTCCAATCTCATTTTAGCTATTTTTAGATTTTAAATTTTCAACAGACCTATACTCATTTTCATCCCAACTTGGTTAAGAGGGAGCCCCTACTAACAATGAACCAGAGCGACGGATTTGTCAATCAAGATAAATACACCAAGGACGGTATAAAACCTATTTTCTACTTCTCCGTTTCCTCCTTCCCTCCTCATCATACGACCAGCCAGCGAATGTCCCGATAAAAAATGCATCCTTTGCTGTGAATGCATCGTCTTCTGATTCCGTCTGAACAAGTTCGTTATCGAATTCAGAATCATCATCATCAAACGGTTCATCCATTTCCAGGTTTTCGTCGAATTCATCCTCGAAGTTGTCATTATCCATTAAATCTTCAAAAAAATCACACATACACGCACCTCCCTTTATTGTTAATACCCACACTGTGAACATTTAATTTTTAATTCTTTGCCGTTGTAAATAGTAATATCATTTCCCAGGTAATGACCGAAGGTGATGTGGTGACCGCAATCCAGCCTAAACTTTTTCCCTTTCAGAACCCGCTCCAATATGTCTTTCAAGAGCTTCGGCTCGCTATATTGTCCTTTTTCATTTTTTGTCATTTTATCCTCCTATAAACACAAATGCCCCCACAGTCGTTGTTTTGGCAGTGAGGGCTCTTTGCTGATTTAGATTGTTATTTTACGATGATTACATTCTACGCCACCAATTGGATGAGATTGCCCTTCTCTTCGGCTTTACTGTTAAAAATCAAGTTGAGCACTTTCTCGGTGTCGCTCAGCACCTTCAAACAGGCAGTATGGGCATCCATCTTCAATTTGTTGGCATAATTCTCTATGTATCGGAAACTATTGCCTGTGGTGTCCTCTGCGGATTTACCGACTATTCTCGCTAATGTCTGAGCCGACAATTCAGCGACGATTTCTTGTAGCGGGTTTTGTCCTGGTTTCAAATTGCCTTTAACGATGTGATGAGCACAATGCGCCAGCTCGTGAAAGAAAACGCATTCCTGGCTGGTTGCTATAGCTATTTCTTTCCTGCCAGGTGAATAGAAGCCGTAATACTGGTAGTTGCCAGGAATGGTTTTTATTGAGATGCCCCATTCCTGTGCTTTTTCCATCAACGGCAGTTGAGGTACATCGAGGTTTTCATATTCCAAAGTTTCTCCATGGGTCTGCTCTACCGCGAATACAGGTTTCACCATAAAGCCAGCGAGTACATATTGTTCTTCTCCGCTGTCCTCCGTCTTTTTGAGATATGGCACTAGAATATAGAGCGCTTTTGAACCCTTCTTTACATAGCGGTTGACAGCGTTCCATTGTCGTATGCCCCTGGCGTCCAGCGTCCCATTAAGAAACATCAGTGTTCGATTGAGAAGGCTCCACTTTGCCGATGGGATATCTGGTATAGGAAGCAAAGTATATGCCACTGCCGCTGGGATATCCCCACTTTTGAACTTGTCCAGAACAATGTTCAGTGTTTGTTTTACTCGTTCATTCATAATAATCTCCTTTCTGCTATGGGTTAAAACGAAAGAAGGGCTCTGGACTATTCCAGAACCCTTCAATGGTCAGTGTTGAAAAGGAATAACGCCTGTGAACCCCTACCCCCTATAATGTTCTACATTACTAATGTCTCCCTGATGATATAGTGGAACCCTCACTCACCCACTGGGGGTTCAAAAATAAGTTCGACTATGATGCTTTCAGACGCCGTATATTGGGAGTTCTCTCTTTCAGAATAGAGAAATAGGTGTGGCGAAAAACAAGATGTATAGATGTTGCACAGCAGTAGCCTGGCGTAATCGTTGCGGCTGATTACATAATCAGAATTATAGGATGGGCGTATTAGAAAAAGGAATTTTTCGAGGGGAGCGAAAGGTTTGACTTATGGTTAAAATGTCTGACCCAGCACAAGCCTGTCCTATAATTGAGTTTTGATTATGTAAGAAGAAGCAAGGATTATGACAGGCGGGTCTATACTACTGATGCTGACTTTCATGGCGAGCGTGTACGGGCTTCTGAGGGTTATCAGAACCTCTGTAATCACATTAAATCAACTTTGGATAGTGCCGTGTTTATGATACTGGCCATATTTGTACTTGCGAAATTTTGATAATGCATGTATTATTGGATCTATTGATTTGCCAGAGTGATAAGATAAGTTCTCAAGATTGTGATTTCGATATGAAATCAGCTATAAATCTTTCATGAAGCAGGGTGCACGTTCAGACAAGAAATATTCACTGCTAAGGCAATTGTGCCGGAGTGAACCATCAATATATATAGTTTACCAGGGAGAATAGAAAGACATGTCAACCGTGTTTAAGCACAATCCATTAGATTTCGCGACCGCACTGAGTGCGAAGCTGGCTAGCAGGTCACGTCACGTGTGCGCGTTCCTCGGCGCAGGAAGCGCACAAGCATGCGGCCTTCCGGGTGTGGAGCAACTACAGCAAGAGGTGGTATCGGCCTTGAAGGCTGGCGACAAAGAGGCGTTTCAGCATCAACTAGAAGAGTGCAACCTCGAAGAAGCGCTGACGCGCATCCGTCGCATCGCAGCCTTGGTCAGTGACGAGAAAGAATTTGACGGCCTGACGAACAAGAAAGCCACGACTTTGGATGCCGCCGTGTGCAAAGCCATCGTCAAGGCGCTCGACATCCAAAATGCCAACCTTGAACCCTTTTATCGATTCGCTGCCTGGGCTGCACGTGCGGACTATAATCTCCCGATCGAACTCTTTACAGTGAATTACGATTTGTTATTAGAGACCACTCTTGATAGCTTGCGGGTGCCTTACTTCGACGGCTTCGTCGGCACCGTTCGAGCTAGATTCCACACGGAGCTTGTCGAAGGCAGGGCTGGATTTGATCGGGAATGGATGCCTGCGTTTTTTGTGCGACTTTGGAAACTTCATGGCTCTGTGAATTGGGCCTGGGAAAAGGATCGGACAATCATACGGCTGGGCCAACCAATCTCCAAAGGTGATGCCGCCGCCATCTTCCCTTCCGACACTAAGTACGAGGAATCCCGGCGGGTTCCGTTCGTGGTATTACAGGATCGCTTTCGGCGGGCGTTACACGAGCCAGAAACACTTATCATAATTTCAGGGTACTCCTTCAGCGACTCGCATCTGAACGACATGATCTTCGATGCAGCTTCCCGACGCCCGCGCTCAGAATTCCAAGTCTTCTTCTACTCGGATATTCCAGAAGTATTAGCCAAACAAGCCATGATTACGCCCAATTTGCAGGTTACCAGCGGCCGCGAGGCAATTCTCGGCAGTGTGCGGGGCGAATGGAAGTCCCCTGAAGATCCGCCGCCCGACCTTTGGGTTGACGACCAATTCGGACTTCGGGACTTCACACACTTGTCTGCCTACCTCGCTCGAAGTGTGTCCCAGGAACCGGAGAGTGAAACGCTCATGCGCGAATTTCTAGAGAAGGCTATCACGAAAAGCGTGGTCGAAGGAGGCACGAGAGACGATGCCTGAGCGAGATCCGACCTGCATAGGTAGAGTACGCCATGTTCTTGGCGCAACCATAACCGTAGCTCTCGATTCTGACTTGGCGGGTATTGCTCCCATCTACCGTGGACGACTACAGCCAGTCGGCCAAATCGGTTCGCTCGTGCGCATTCCGCAAGGACTCGTTGACCTCATCGCTACCGTGAATCTCGTTGGCATTGCTGAATTGGCCGAACCTCTCGCACCAACCGATGCTGTTCAATCTGACGAGCGCTGGCTCCAAGTTCAGTTGTTAGGCGAGATTGATCGTGCAACGGGTCGCTTCCAGCGGGGAGTGGGGTCGTACCCTGGTTTGGATGACGCCGTGCATTTCGCTACGCCTGATGAACTCAGGTCGGTTTTCCCACCTCCTGACGACGAACACGTTCGCTTAGGGCGCTTGGCTGCTGCCGAGGAAGTACCTGTTTCCTTGGATGCTTCGCGCCTCGTTGTCCGACATTCCGCAGTCGTAGGTTCTACGGGTTCTGGGAAAACAAGTGCAGTCGCTTCGTTAATACAGGCTTTCGTGAACGGAGGATGGCAGGCGGCCAATATAGTCGTCGTCGATCCGCATGGCGAGTACGCGCCTGCCCTGAAGCATAGTGCCTCAGTCCGAAGCGTTCTCGCCGTCGGAGACAATCGACTACGTGTTCCCTACTGGGCGCTACCTGCCTCGGATATAGTGCGTATCTTCGCAGGAGCCCCTGGGGGCGCCACATTCGCCAATCGTTTCACGGAACTCGTGGTCGAGGCTCGGCGTAAATTCGTTGAGGATGCGGATTGGCTGACGTTAGATCCCACTACTATCACTGCCGATACACCGGTACCCTTCGACATCCGTCCCATCTGGCACATACTAGACTCGGAGAATCGGGAAACCCGTACGAACAAGGGTGACCCGAGCACGGCCAGGCAGACGGACCCGGGCGATCCGGCTACTCTGTGCGCAGCGCAGTTTGAGCCGTACAGCCCCGCAGGTCAGGCACCGCACCAAGGCCCCATGTACGGTGTCCATGGAACAACCCCGGATCTTCTACGTCTGGGCCTTCTCGACCCGCAATTGCGTTTCTTCCAGGAACCAGTTGGCGATCCGAAGGGACAAGACCCGCTCGTTGAGGTTATGCAGGAGTGGCTTGGCAAAGAGCAGCCCGTCTCGGTCCTTGATTTCAGCGGTGTTCCGGCTGAAGCCGCTGACGTCGCTATCGGCGTCGTGCTCAATCTCCTCTTCGAGGTCTCGCTGCGCGGCAAACCGGGCGGACCAGGGATTGGTCGGCCCAGCCCAGTTCTTGTAGTGTTGGAAGAAGCCCACCGGTATCTCGGTGAAAGCGCGAGCACACTGACGCGCAATTCAGCCAACCGAATAGCGCGGGAGGGTCGCAAGTACGGGATTGGACTCTTGCTGGTTACTCAGCGTCCGACGGAACTCCCCAAGACGGCGTTAGCCCAGTGCGGTACCATTATCGCGCTTCGCCTGTCGAATTCCGATGATCAAGGCACCATCAAGTCGGCACTTCCAGATGCGGTTGCCGGGTTAGCTGCCGTGCTTCCCTCACTTCGCACACACGAGGCAATCATCAGCGGCGAGGCCGTGATCCTTCCCGCTCGCGCTTGCCTTGACAATCCAGATCCCTGGCCACAAGCGGAGGATCCGTCACTGCAGCCATGGCGTCAGGAGCCGCGACTGCCCGATATCGGACCTGCCTTGGCGTCGTGGCGTGGCACCTATGAGGAGGTGGAAGAATGATTGAATGGATTCCTGTTAGCAGTTCAACTCGAATCGTCGCTGAGGCATACGATCCAGAAACCGAGAAAATCTACGTCCGGTTTCCAAATGGCGTGGAGTGGTGGTACGCGGCTTGTCCTCCCAATGTCTGGGAGGAGTTTACCGCACCAGGGCAGTCGCGAGGCCAATACATCCGCAGAATCCTGGATTTCAAGCCACATGGAAGACATTCAGGCTAACAACGCGTTTCCTGTCGCAAATCTTCATTTTCCCTGGTTTGGTTATAGATAAACCCTCTGATGTCTTTAATTCTGTTTTGATAAGATTTTTGTAATTATTGAAGTTCAGTCATTGGTTGTTGTCAAGTCCGAAGATTTTTGTGTCTCCTCTCAACGCAAAAAGGGCGATCCATCACTGAGACAGATCGCCCTTTTGCTTTGAATTTAATAGATTGTGTAGATACTATCGAATAAAAACAGCTATGGCACCACCTCCTTTATAAAGTCAATTTACCCCAGCTTTACCTCCCGGGGCTATAATAATCATTAACCAGGACAAACCACCCATCGAGCATTAGGTGCCCGCTCTCACACTCTGGAGCGAATTTTATGAAGTCAACAACGATAGGAATTAACGATTGGCAGGGTTGATATAACGCCATAGAGTAGGACGGTGTCGCTGGGGCATACTCTCCTATAGGTGACGTTGAGAAAAGTCTAATACAGGCGCCTGGCGGCTCCTTAAAGGATAAATATAGATAGTATAAAATAACATCCAAACACCAAACTCCTAATCCCTGCCTATCCTACAATCATTCTCGTAAAAGGAAATAAAGAAAATCAAAGGGATGACAATAGGAGAGGGCAAAGATGTTTTTGACTCTAATTTAGAAAGACTCTTTTCCTAACATATAGGAAGACTCTTTTAATGTTGTAGGGAGATTGGGAGAGGGTATGCTGCGATGCTTCTATGATACAGTACTACTATCTATTTATTTATTGATTTATAAGCAAAATAAATGTATAAGCTCTTGAAGGGAAGTTGTGATTTTGATTCGTAATTAGCTATAGATTATTTTAAATGGCAGGTGTTGATGCAGGCAGGAATCGTGAATTAAAGAACTGCATGGGCTGGAACAGAATTATACAAGATATAGTGTTGAGGGGGATGATCTGAATTAAAAAGTGATGGTCACTTAGAGTGGCGGTATCTAATGATTATCTCAGTATATTGACATGATTGATATTCGCAAGTCTGGCAAGATATCTGAAATTTGAAGACATCACATTTTACAAC
>SDBT01013679.1_pt1 | contig 12989 bp, 12 predicted proteins | sample 2277101 | NCBI WGS metagenome assembly SDBT01 (sample SAMN10404973, study PRJNA504765) | marine sediment metagenome | isolation source: marine sediment core GS10_PC15, 103 cmbsf | place: Arctic Ocean: Southern Knipovich Ridge | collected 2010 | reverse complement strand
GGCTGTCCGTCCTGGGTGGACAGGCCGATCCAGAACGCGCCGTAGGGATTGTTGGGATCGTCGGCCGCGATTTCCATCTGGTCGGGGCCGAAGTATCTCGGGTTGGTCGTCTTGTCGCTGACCACGTAGGAACCTGCCAGGCTCGCGTAGTCGCGTCCCACGCCGATCGGGAAGCGGCCTGCGTAACGCCCTTTCAGCATCAAGGTCAGCTCGTACTTCGTCAGGTCGATCACGGCCGAGAAAGGACCGCGAACCACTTTCAGTTTCTGGCCCGGTTGGAGGTTCTTCGCGTCGCGGATGCCGTTGATCCGTACCAGCAGTTGCCACGGGACGTAGTGAGCTTGCGCGATCTGTTCGAGCGTCTCGCCGGGACGGACCATGTATTCTGGTTCCAGCAAGTGCTGCTGCGAGTAGATCACCGAGCCGGCCAACTGATCGAGCAGATCGACGACCTGCCGGTCTAGTTCCACCGGAGTGTCCGGGCTGTCGTACAAGGTGCTCAGCGTCAAATGGGCCTCGGCCAACCGGCCTTCGTCCAACTTCGACTGAACGGTCTGCATGAAGTTGGCGTACTTCTCCCGATTGTCACGCGGAGCCGGCCGTGATGACGACAACGGATCGACCGGCTCTTGGGAAGCAGACGCTTGGGAAGCAGGCGTTTGGAAAACGTCTGTCGGCCCGGGTTGCGTGTGCGACGGATAAGCTTCCTGCGGCGAAAGTTGTGATGAGTCTGGAGCCCTTTGCGGCGCGGACAAGTTGGCAAAAGGCGCCGCATTGGCCGTCTGGGGGTAACTGGTCGCCTGGGGGTAACTGTCTGTCTGGGGGTAATTGGCCGTGGGCGGGCCGTTGTTGACGCCAACCGCCGCGGGAGCTACGTCCGGAGGGACGAAAGACGGCGCGCCGCTGGCATACTGCGGAGTTGCCGTCACAAGCGTACCGGGAGCGGTCCCCATGGCCGGAGGCGCGGTCAATCCACCCGGCGCACCGGGCATCCCAGGCTGGGCCGAGACCGTGCCAAACTGCGGAACGGTCACATTCGGGTCGGGCAATCCGCCCGACGGAGTGTTGGACCAGGCTGGCGCCGTGTTGCGCATGGCCGTGGTCTCGGCATTCTTGGCAATTTTCACGTAGGCCACATACGCCACGGCCGCCAACACGCCGATAATGAAAAAGGTTTTCATCGAATTCATGATCGTCCTCCTTGACGAATCACTCGGATTACGATTGTTTACAGTAGATTAGACTTTGACGGAAGTGTTATGTAGGGTGGGCTTTGCCCACCAAAATACTCTCAACTGGAATTTGGTGGGCGGAGCCCACCCTACGAGGATTTCTTCTGCATAGGAACCAGATTGAATACAGTCGGAGAAAAGCGGATGCCTGACCATGATCCTTGGTTCGACGAAACGCATGATGATGAGTATGACAACGATGAGTATGACAACGACGAGTATGACAACAGCGAGTATGACGATGGTTTAACCGAAACGGTCGCGTGTCCCCACTGCGGCGCCGAGGTCTACGAGGATGCGGTTCGCTGTCCGATCTGCGAAACCTACATCACCCACGACACCAACATCTGGGCGGGACGGCCTGTCTGGTGGATCCTCCTGGGATTGCTGGGCATCGTGGCCGTGATCGTAATCCTGGCCGGATTCGCCCGATTCGCCGCCTGGTAGCCGGCATCGGACCGCGAATCATACGGAAACTTGCCAATCGATGCTACCTCAGTAGTGGGCAAAAATAGGGTAGATGCGCAAGCCGGGAGAGGCTGCCGCCCGTCCTGGGGCACTACGACGGCCGATTTGCCCGCAATCGAGCACGAATCTCCGCAAGCCGCTGGCCCAACTCTTGCTCGAAACCCCGGTCCGTGGGCCGGTAGTACTCTTTTTCGATGCCCAGGTAGTCTTGCGCCGCGATGGCGTCGGGCTGGTCGTGGGCGTATTGATAGCCCTCGCCATGGCCCAGCCGTTTCGCGCCCGAGTAGTGGCGATCTTTCAAATGCACCGGCACGGGCAGGATTCGGCCCTCGCGCACGTCGGCCCGGGCCTCGCCGATTCCCAGCGTGGCCGCGTTCGACTTCGGGGCACAAGCCAGGTAGGTGACCGCCTGGGCTAAGTTCAGTTGGCACTCGGGCAGACCGACCAGTTCACAAGCATGGGCCGCCGCCATCGTCAGCGGCAAAGCGGACGGGTCCGCGTTGCCGACATCCTCGCTGGCCAGGATCACCAGCCGTCGGGCAAGGAACCGGACGTCCTCGCCCCCTTCGAGCATTCGGGCCAGCCAGTACAAGCCGGCGTCGGGATCGCTGCCGCGGATGCTCTTGATCAGTGCGCTGATCGTGTCGTAGTGCGTGTCGCCGTCGCGATCGTATTGGATCGCCTTCCGTTGGACCGACTCTGCGGCCAACTGGCGGCTGAACTCGACCGGCCGTGCCGTGCTCGACAGCACGCCGATCTCCAACGCCGAGAGGGCCCGACGCGCGTCGCCGTCGCTGACCTCGGCCAGGAACTGCAACGCGTCGTCGTGCAGGTGGATCTCATATTGCCCCAGCCCACGCTGTTTGTCGGCCATGGCGCGAAGCACGAGCGTCTTGATGTCGTCGACCGAGAGCGGTTCGAATTGGAACACGCGGCTGCGGCTGACCAGCGCGCTGTTGATCGTAAAGAAGGGGTTTTCCGTGGTGGCCCCCACCAGGATCACCACGCCGTTTTCCACGTCGGGCAACAACACGTCCTGCTGCGCCTTATTGAAGCGATGGATCTCGTCGATGAACAGGAGCGTCTTGTGACCTTCCGCCGAGAGGCGATCGTAAGCCTCGGTGAGCAGTTGCCGCAGTTCCTTCACGCCGCTGGCCACCGCGCTGAGTTGCCGGAACCGGCTTTGCGATTCGCAGGCCAACAGCCGGGCCAAGGTCGTCTTGCCGCTACCCGGCGGGCCGTAGAAGATGACCGACCCTAGCCGGTCGGCCTTCAGTAGCCGTCGCAGAAGTTTTCCTTCGCCAAGGAAGTGCTCCTGGCCGACGAACTCATCGAGCGACTCAGGCCGCATCCGCGCCGCCAACGGTTGCGCCGTGCGACGATTAGCTTCTTCACTGGCTTCGAATAGGGACATGGTAATTCGCTCAAAGTGTAAACGAAATGGCGGTAGTGCAACAGCACATCAATAAATGAACGCTATTTGCAACCGGCTATCAGCAGTCAGCTTTCAGCTATCAGAAGCTGACGTTCTGGCACTTCTTCTCGTTGCTGATAGCTGAAAGCTGATAGCTGATGGCCACGCCGTTTACAGTATGAGTGATTTGGCTGTGGGGTCATAACCTTCGTTCTTAGTTTAACGCCCCTCGGCACGACGGCCAAGACCCTGGGGTTATTCCGGCTCGATCGGCCCGCCGTCGGGGAGCAGTTTGCGCAAGGGACACTCGTTGCACTTCGGCTTGCTCTTGCGACAGTAGTCCTTACCCAGGCGAACCAGCAGGGCGTGGTACTCGTTGTATAGGGCCACATCTTGTGGGAGATGATCGTAGAAGAATTGCTGGACGGCGTGATAGTCGGTCTCGAAGTCGATCCAGCCGTGCCGCGTGAGGATGCGATGCGTGTAAGCATCGACCACGAACACGGGCAGCCCGCCGGCGTAAAGTAGAATCGAATCGGCCGTTTCCGGACCGACGCCATGCACCGAGAGCAACTCCTCGCGCAGGGTGTCGATGCCGGTCGAAAACATCCGCTGAAGCGACCCGTCGTAGCGCTGCACGATAAACGCAACCACACTGCTAAGCCGGCGGGCCTTGACGCGAAAGTATCCGGCCGGGCGGATCAACTCTTCGAGCTCGTCGACAGCAACCTCATGCAAGGCGTGCGGCTCGAGCAGGTCGACTCCGCGGAGTTGGTCGATGGCCTTCTCGACATTCTTCCAACTGGTATTCTGCACCAGTACGGCGCCGACAATCACCTCGAAAGGCGTCCGCCCCGGCCACCAATGCTGGGGCCCGAACGCGTCGAGCAGAAGGTCATGGACTTCGTGAAGCGAGTTTGTCATGTTGAACGGTCGCAGGGCATGAGATTCCGGCAAACCCTTATCGTAGCCGTTGAGACCTTCGATTGCCATAATATGAGTGGAGCCACGGATGAAACACGGATCAAACACGGATAGGAAAAGGCCTCTTCACCAGAATTCGTGGGTGAATTCTGGTGAAGAGGATTTGTTTTAGAGCGTGCAAATCCGTGTTCAATCCGTGGCTGAGAAAGGTCGTCAGCGGCTATAGTTACCCCAGGTTGCCAATTCGGCCCTGGGACACTCAAGCCGCCCGTTGTGGCGGGACGAAGATGGAGAAGGGTTGACTGGTTGGAAAATGAGAACCCGAGGATCCGGCGACCATGACGACGGCGCGCGTACCAAAAACCAATCCCCTGGCCCGATTGAGCGAGGGCTACTGGGTCCAATCGCGTCAGCCGCTGGCCAGTCTGGTTTTTATCGCCCCCTTGCTGGTCATTTACGAGGCAGGCGTGCTGGTGTTGGGGCCAGAGAGGGTTCGCAACGGGGCCGACGCCTGGTTGCGGCAATTGCTGGAGTGGCTGGGGTTTGGGCAATACTTCCTGCTGCCCGTGTTGGTCGTTTCCATCCTTTTGGGTTGGCACTACACGACGCGTCAGCCGTGGCGGATTTCCCGGGGGCTGTTGTGGGGGATGACGGGCGAGTGCATCCTGATGGCTCTGTGCCTTTGGGGGCTGGCTCAACTTCAACAGCTCTTCTCGGAAGCCCTTCTCAGTCCACCCTTATTGCGCATCCAAGACACTTTGGGGGCCGCGGTTGGCTTCCTAGGCGCGGGAATCTACGAGGAATTACTTTTTCGTTTGATTTTGTTGGCGCTGGTCATCTGGGGGCTCAAGCGACTGAAGTTTTTTCCCCGTTCTGGCACGCTGGTTGCGGTGCTGGCCACCAGCCTGCTGTTTGCCGCGGCGCACTACGTGGGCCAATATGGCGATGTACTGCACTGGTACAGCTTTCTCTTCCGTTTTTCGGCCGGCGTATTCTTCTCTATCTTGTTTCTTTACCGTGGTTTCGGGATTGCCGCCGGAACTCATGCCGGTTACGACATTCTGGTCGGCGTTCTGGGGAATTGACGCCTAGGGACCGTTGAAAACAACTTGACTGTAGGAGGCGACTCCCGTTGCCGATCACCTACGAAAACCGGCAGAAATCGGCGACGGGAGTCGCCTCCTACACACCGGAATGCTAGCATCTGTGGCACGGGAGCAGATTCTCAGGATTTGTCAAGCCCCAAAATCGGACGCCCTTTTTTTGAAAAAAATCGCTTTTCTGAAAAGCGCCCTTTGTAAGTTTCCGGTGGATCGGCTATAATACAACCATGTGACGTAAACTAACCGGCCCCGCTGGCAAGTCCCGGTCGGGGATCGTTCGATATATAAAAGGAACCGCCACCGTGCTCACTGTTCGACCGAAGGTTGCGGAACTCGTCTTTCATGTCTATGGCCGGCCGCTTCATCCCGAGTTGTTCGAAGTTTATTCGACGCGAACCGTCAAGCGTGGCGACTACCAGGCCAAGATCGATATCACCAGTGCCGGTCACGTGGTCACGTGGCGATACGGCGGGTTGACGCTTACGGAGGTCGCCACTGCGGCCCATCACCCTTTGCCCGAGCGGCGAAGGATTCTCTCGTACAAACTTCAAGGTCAGCGCGACGATCGTATCGAATGTCGCGGCGGCGTGTCGTACGAAGTCAGCTTCCAACTCGAACCGGTCGAACCGGAAGTCTTTTGGACCTTCCAGGAAGAGCTGACCCATGATGCCAAACGCCAGGGGATGCTCCACAAGTTCGACTCGAGCGGACGAATGGCCTTAGGCGCGCTGAGCTATATCAACGTCGATGTTCGCACCCGCCAACTGCTCGTGCAGGCGTTCCACACCTTCCCCGACGACTACGCCATCGTCAAGAGCCAGTCGTTGTTCCGACTGCCGTAAGGTTTCTACAACCGGCCGAGAAACTCCAGCAGCGCCGCGTTGAACTCGGTCGGCTTCTCCATCGGCGACATGTGGCCCGAGTCGGCAATCTCGACAAACTCGGCCTGTGGAATCACTTCGGCAACCGCCCGCATCTCTTCGGCCGGGGAAATCGCGTCCAGTTGGCCCACGATCACTTGCACGGGGCAAGCAATTTCGCCCAGCCTCTCGGTCATGTCCTCGCGCTGGGCCATTCCGCGTCCGGCGGCCGCGATCCCCCGGCGATCGGTGCTTCTGATCACCTGCCGCAAGGCGTCGACCACCTCGGGATGTTCCTTGACCGTACGCTCGGCGAACAACTTCGGCATCATCATCTCGACCAGCGGCGCCGGTCCGTCGCGCAGCACGCGGTCGGCCATCTCCAGGCGTGCGGCGGCCATCTCCGGCGTGTCGTTTTTCGCCCGGGTGTCGCAAAGCACCAGGGCCTTCAGACGCGCGGCGTACTTGCGCCAAAACTGAAACGCCACGTAGCCGCCCATCGACAGCCCACAGAACGTCACAAGCTCGTCCGGCGCCACCGCGTCCAACAGCCCGGCCACGTCGTCGGCCAGACGCTCCATAGTGACCGTCGCGTCGGTCACGCCGCTTCGGCCGAACCCGCGTAGATCGGGGACAATCACGCGATATTTTGCGGCCAGGGCGTCGATTTGGGCGTTCCACATCGAGTGGTCCAGCGGAAAGCCGTGGATCATCACCACCACCGGTCCGCTACCCCGATCGACCAGCGCCAGCTCGATGCCGTCGACCGTCCGTGTGTATATATCGTCCGCGGGTGTCACGGTTGCTCCTTAGTTCAGTCGTTTAGCCGCCGACGGCACGTCGGTGAGGGTCGGGTTTCCAATCTCATCGCCGTACCGGCGACGGCTAAACGGATTGCGGAAGTTATTCACTTTGCAGGTCCTTGCTTTTCTGTTGTTCCCACTTTTTTTGGAAGACCTTCAACTGCCGGGCGACCAGACCGGAGTGGGGTTCCAGCTCGACCGCCTTGAGTTGGGTCTTCACGGCATTCTCGTAGTCGGCCTTGGCGAAGTAGATGTGGGCCAGCGTATCGTAGTACCCGCCCACGTTGTGTTCGAGTTGCTGGCCCATCTCGATCGATTTCTTCGAGAATCGAATCGCCTCGTCGAAATCCCCCTCGGTATTACCCACCAGCCAGGCGAACTGGTTATAGGACGTCGGGTTGTCGGGATCATCGGCCATCTGCCTGCGCAACTTCTCGCTCGCTTTACGGATCAACCCGCGGATATTCTTGCGATAGTCGTCCGACCGATCGGCCGTTCGGTAGCAGGCGATCAACACGTCGACGTCCGCCGAATCTGCTTCGAGCGCCTTGTCGAGATATTCGCGTTGCTTGTCGGGGTCTTGCCCTCGGGTTCGAAGATCACATGCCCGGAAGAAACTCATCCTGGCCCTTATCTCACGCACGCTTCGGAACAGCCCCAAGACAGGACTGCCAATCTGCTTCTTGGCCGGCGTTTCCTTGGGTAGATTGTCCAACAGTTGCTCGAGCACTTCGGCCGCCTTGGTGTCTTCACCCTGATCGTGCAGCATTTCGGACAGGCGGAACTGGGCCGCATGCGTGAATTCGTCACCCGGCGTGCCTTGCTCGATCACGTGTCGATGCTCCTGCTCCGACCAGCGATGCAAGCCCCGCATCTCCAACAAATAAGCCGCCCTGAGGTGCGTAAACAACTGCGATCGGTCCTTACCCCCGTGGAGCTTCAATGCCCTTGCGGCCGTCCGATCGGCTTCTTCCTTGCGCTGCTGGTCCAGCAGCGCCTCGGCCAGAGAGTAGAGCAAGATCGGGTCGGCGGCGAACTGCTCGTCGAATTTCTCGGCCAACTTGTCGACCGATTTCCAGGCCTTTTGCTTCACCAACCAATCGAGCAACTCGGCCAAGGTCCCCGGATCGCCCGGCTCCAGATCGATCAAGCGGTGCATGGCCGCCGCCGTTTCGTCACGGCGATCGAACTTCTTCAGCCAGGGGATCTGAAAGCGGACCAACCCGGCCACAATCCGGGCGCTGGTCTCCTGAGTCGAACGTTCGCGCCCGTCGCCGCGTAGCAAGGCTTCTTCCGCGTCGATCCATTTCCCCCATTGCTTCATCGCCGCTTGCGGATCGTCGGACAGTTGGCTCCAGGTCAACAGCCATCGAGTAGCCGATCGTCGGCTGCCGGCCAGATTCTTCTTGAGCTTTTCGGCCAAGGCTTTTTCCGGCGGTTGGCCCTCCGGCTGAAGTTGCAACAGCGCCAAGGCCGCGTGTTTCGACAGAATCCCCGACTGCTCGAACCGCACCAGCCGACACAACGCATCGACCCCCTTGCCGCCGGACAACGCGGCCAAGGCACGAATCCTGGCAAGCTTCTCGGGCGTATCTTGTCGATCGTAGTTGGCTAGCAGCTTCTTGGCCTCCGCAGGAGTGTCCTCCGCAGACCACTGAACTCGCAGCAATCCCAAGAGATACCTGGCCCTCGCGGCGATCTCTAGGTCTTCGTGCGTGGTCGCCGCACTGAGTAAGTCGAAGGCCTCGAAGGAGAATTCGCCCAACGCCTCTTGGGCCCGTTGGCGGAAGAAGTAGTCATCGTCACCCAGTTGCTCGATCAATTGCGTGATCCGCGCCTGCTGATCTTCGGGCGGCTGATCTTCGGGCGGCTGATCTTCGGGCGGCTGATCTTCGGGCGACTGGGCCTCGGGCGGCTGATCTTCGGGTGACTGATCTTCGGGCGGCTGGGCCAGCAGTTCGAGTGCCAAAACGCTCCCCAGCAGGCCGATCGTCAACAGGACGGCCAGGCTTTTCTTAGTGTGATTTCCGAAAAACTGCATAATCTAGGTAGGCCAGAAAGTCTTGGATTCTCCCACGCACGCTTTTCAACGTGTTTACACTTTTCAAAGGGCTGCTACCGCTATTCTACCGCATCGCGGTCCAGAATACTCTATCGGCATGTTCCATAGGCCCGATAATCCGCAAAGTCCGCCTTCTTTGCGCATCCCGCCGGACAGTGACCACGTTATTCTGAAATCGACCGTTGTCGGTTCACAAGACTACTTCGGTTCGATCGACGGCAAAACCTCATCCATGGGCGACACCCGCTCCCGCGCATCTTGCGCACGTCGCGTAATCGTTAAAGCGAACGGCTTGTTTTTCTCTCCAAGAACGAGAGGTGGGGTATTTTGTTCCAGAATGTATCGTATAATTGATTTTTGATAGCGGGCCGGTTCGCACTGGCGCCGTAAGTACACTAGGATTTCACTGGTAGGGTACCCGATTCGCGGCTATCCTTTCATGGAAGTCAAGTTTCCTTCATTGTGAAAAAGGAGTAAGTCTGTGGCCAAATCACCCGACGCCCCCAAGGAAGATGCTGATGCCCCGGCCGAGCCGCAAAAAGGCCAGGCACAGCAACGCGTACAAGTTCAAATCGACGACAGCGACGCACTCGCCATGTATGCGAACTTCTGCCGAGTGACCGGAACCCCGGAAGAGTTGATCATCGATTTCGGACTGAATCCGCAACCGTTCGGAGTACCTACCAGTCCGATCCCGGTCAAGCAGCGGATCATTACCAATTTCTTCACGGCCAAGCGGATGTTGCACGCCTTGACGCTGACCGTCCAACGCCATGAAGCTACGTTTGGCGTTCTGGAAACGGACGTTCAGAAGCGCGTCATGCCGGGCGTGGCGACCGCGCCTCCGCAGGCAACGGCACCGCAGCCGAAGCCGTAGTCTGTCTACCGTAGTCGTTTTGACCGATGGCCGCATATGCCGTGCGGCCATTCGGTCGAGACGGTGGCGTTGCGCGCTTTGGTGACCTGCCATGCAATGGATCTATCTGGACTACAACGCGACGACGCCGATCGCCCCGGCCGTGCAGGAGGCGATGCTCCCCTTTCTGGCCGAACACTTCGGCAACCCCTCGAGCGCCCATGCCTTGGGCCGCGCGTGTCATGAAGCGGTCGAAGATGCTCGGGCGCGCGTAGCTCGACTGCTGGGGGCCGACGCCGACGAGATCATCTTCACTTCCGGCGGCACGGAGAGCAATAACCTGGCCCTGAAGGGGATCGCGCTCAGCCGTGCCCCCGCCGGCACCGGGCATATCGTCATCTCGGCGATCGAGCATCCGTCGGTCGCCGAACCGGCCGCCTATCTCGAATCGCTCGGCTACGGACTTTCGATCGTCGGCTGCGGCCGCGACGGTCTGGTCGATCCGGCCGAAGTCGAAGCGGCCATCCGCTCCGATACCGTACTGGTGAGCATCATGCACGCCAACAACGAGATCGGCACCGTGCAGCCGATCCGCGAGATCGCCGACGCGTGTCGCGTTCGCGGCGTGTTGCTGCATACCGACGCGGCTCAAACGGTCGGCAAGATCCCTACTCGAGTTGGCGAAATGGGTGTCGATCTGCTGACCGTGGCCGGGCACAAGATGTATGCCCCCAAGGGAGTCGGCGCCTTGTACGTCCGTCGCGGAATCGCCCTGGAACCGATCCTCCACGGCGCCGGACACGAAGGCGGCCTGCGGGCCGGGACGGAGAACGTACCGCACATCGTCGCCCTGGGACATGCCGCCTCGCTGACCGAGAAGCCGCTGGCCCGCCCGAGCGATCATCTGGCCACGTTGCGAGATCGGCTCGCCCGGCGGCTGCAAGACGGCGTGGGCGAAGACTTGTCGATCAACGGGGCCCAATCGCCGCGCCTACCCAACACGCTGTCGGTCAACTTTCCCGCCGTCAGCGGACACGCCATGCTCCGCCGAATCCCCGAATTGTGCGCTTCGACCGGCTCGGCCTGCCACAGCGGCTCGGACAACCTCTCGCCCACGCTGCGCGCGATCGGCCTAAGTCCCGCCACGGCCAGCGGCACGGTCCGGCTGAGCGTAGGTTGGTACACAACCGACGAAGAAGTCGATCGCGCCGCCAATCTGCTGTTGGCCGCCTGGGAAGGCGAACGCCGGTAGACGCCGATCTTCCCATTCGTCAGGGCAAGCCCTGACCTACCAGGCGATCAGACACTTGACAAGGTCGATCTGACCGTTGATACTCAAAGCTCTGCGTTTCGGAAAAACACTGCCGATAAGGAGGAGCGACCATGAGTGTGCGATGGCTGTTGGCGTTCGTGCCGGTTGCGTTCCTGCTTGTCCCGAATCAGGCCGCTTGGGCTGAAGAACCTGTTTCCAAAACGAGGTCGTTTACCGACAAGACACTGGTCGCTTGGGTTTACTTGGGTGACCTCGAACAACGCGGCGGTAGTGCGTTGACCCTGTTTGACGATAAGTAGCAGTGGTTTGCCGAAACGCGTCTGAAATGCCTAGAAAACACGGGAATTCAAGGCTCTTGCCGCCGTTTGCGAATTGCGGGGAATCACGTCGAATTAGGGCAAGTTCAGGGCAATTAACTACACTCTGCTACACCGAGCATGTGGTAAGGCTCGTTGGAAACGGCGGTGAAGATGTGCGGTTGGGGGGCAGCCGGGCAAGATTGTCGGCACAGAGCTGGGTCGAGTGGGTGTTGCTCTATTCGCTGAAGCTGGAAAAGCTGGCTTTCGACGGCACGCCCGACGAACTGCGAGATGATAAGGCGAAACTGAAAGAGCTGTTCCTGTGAGCCCGTATCGGCCGACCGGCAGTGCGTGCATGTCCGGCAAGGCGGACGTTCGCTGAGTCCTGCAAAATCTAAGCCATTTCATCCTATTTCTTATGCCACGTTTTCTTGAGTTCTTTAGCTTCGCAGCCCCCCCGGACTGCATCGACTGATTTCCGAGTGATCAGCTACTCCTCGGCCGTGCTTCCCGTAGGCCGTGTCTCGGCACTTCGTTCCAGGTGCTGGAGGAGTTGCTCCATTTGGTGAATGGTGCCCCATACAGCCGAGATAGCCGTCGGCCACCCTTGCCAACATGGGTCACATTCGTCACCATGTGCGCTACAGCGTTCTCTCCCAACTGACCGAGGACACGCCCTCATGAGCGCGCTTAGCCCAGCCATTATCAGACGTTGGCCGACCCGAAAATGTGTTGCACGGGTTTCCGGCTTGGATTCGCGTCGTGCTCAAAACACCGTCTTGAGACCCTATACTATCGTCAACGTCGCGGTGACTAGTACGCAAGCGAAACGCCCGCTGCCATCCGCTTGAGATTCTCGATTCCCATCGACCAATGGTCCAGGTGGCGACCGCTGGGGCAACCCTCTGATTGCCAAATAAAATATGCTGCCACGGCAATGTGGCCGTGCGGCAAATCGTGCTTCTGCAATTTTGCAGACCCGCGTCCGTAGTGTTCGCTCAACGGTTCATCGACGTGGCGAATCACATTGTCGCTTTGATCTTTGATCAATTCGTAGTACCGGTTATTCTCCCTGTCGATGATACGGATGAGCTTGTTCCACTCACCTGTCTTTGAGAATAAGCTATCTCCAGATTTCGTCTCCAGAATCGGCCTTTTTGTTTCTGGACGCTTTTGCTTCATTCCTAGCATCTCGCGAAGCCAAAGCTGATCGCTGACGCTCATGTCGAATACGCGCGCCGTCGCCCCACACTCAGGACACGGTTCACGAAGTTCCGTTTGGAACGGCTCGAGCAAGATCGAATCGCAACCACGGCACCGAATTAAGTCTGTCATTACATCAACCTCGGACTAAGTCTTGGGAAACCTCCGAACTCTAGATCAATAGTAGGTTGCGGATGGGATGTAGCACGGTCGATTCGCACGGGGCAACTTGGAGTCTGGCAACTATTCGTGGGAAAACTCGGCCGCTATGGCGACAACTACGCCAGAACGGTTATCGCCCCACGCTCTCAAGTGGCGCAGGCAAATCGGCAACGGTTGCCGTTTTGGGCGGTTGGTGACGCCTCCCGTCATGCATGTCGGCGCGAATCAGCGACAACGCTGATTGTACCCATTCCCTCCAACCGATTGTCCTTTCCTCGGGGCCTCGGTTCCGCTGCCCTTCCAGCCGTCCTGGGGGCTGGTGTTGCCATT
>SDBT01013678.1_pt1 | contig 12989 bp, 20 predicted proteins | sample 2277101 | NCBI WGS metagenome assembly SDBT01 (sample SAMN10404973, study PRJNA504765) | marine sediment metagenome | isolation source: marine sediment core GS10_PC15, 103 cmbsf | place: Arctic Ocean: Southern Knipovich Ridge | collected 2010 | reverse complement strand
GAGCCGTTCCGCACTTCTTACAAATACCTGGATGTACCCGCTCATAATTCTCCTCCATGTACCAAACTTCCCTATGGAATGTGGCCCCAACACTTACACCATATAGCTGTACCATGAAGAATCCATCAACCCCAAACTCCGTCCCCCGACTGTAAATCCGGTGATACCTATCAAGAAATTTCCGCTTCCAAACTTGTCAAATCTTAACCATTGCAGCTCCAACATAGGAGCCCTTTCGCATATTGACGCCCGGCCGGAGTTAACCGGGCCCGAGCTGTGCCGCACCTAATACATAAAACAGGATGAAATCGCGTACAGTGGTCCAAAAACCAATCGTCGCCAATTGTAGAATTACCAAAAAAAACGTCAATTCCGGCAATGCACCTGATATTCCATTGATGACGGCCCAAATACCCAACCACAATTATATACTGGTCCATGCTTTTACGTAGCCAGATTTGGCCCTTGGCAACAATATGGTCTTTCATACGCAACTCCAGCACATCAAACCCTTGGCATGATGCTTTCCTGCGGGCGTCAAACGAGCCCGAGAAGTGCCGCATTTCAAACAGATAACCGGCTTGATGAGAGTATAAACCTGGGTCATGCGCCTCTCATCTCTCCATAAATGACCAAGATTTTCCGAACCGCCGATATGCTTCAGATGATACTCCGAACCCTCTTTTTGAGTGATTAGATAATAACGGTCCTCTTCGTTCCGCTTCCAGATTTGTCCTTTTTTAACCGCCATAGCAACTCCAACACTTTCTATCATATGCCAAATTTAAACAATCTATATAACGTATCCGCGCCGTCCCGCACTCTTCACAATCCCTTAGAAGACGATAGTTTCCATAAAAATTGATGATGAGCATTTTGCCCTGCTCACCAACCGTAAAATTATGCAGCGCCCCGTTTGCCAAGGCTCGATAGTTAACATAGGTATCCCCATCCTCGCCGTCAACCGTTACCTGCAAGATGGTGCCCATCCAGAAGTAATGCTCATTCGTTCGGGCAAATCTCATACGCAGCTCCAACATCTACCGTCAAAACAATATCGATCCCGATCGATCATTCGCTGCCGAGATGTCTTGCACTTAATGCACATTCCATCGCCGCCATCTATCAATTCAAGAATCTTGCCGTAATTGGCAAGACCATCTTGACCGCCCATTCCCAAGGTGCAATGATTGCATTCCGATTCCTTGGTGCAAATTGCAAATGTACCGTCCGAATCCATCCAAGCAATTTTCCACTCGGAATCGTAATATCCGCGTTCCTTGCCAAGACCCTTATAGCCCTTGCATCTCCAAGTTTGCCCAACCCTTATGTCAATTCCCAATTTCATATTGATTTTGCTCTTTTAGGTAGAAACACCGAAGATACAACGAATACATATTCACTGGAGAAAGAAGAGTAGGAATTATCTGCTTGTTTTAATCTTCCATGGTGATTATTCTCTCGAAGATCTTCTATTTGACAAGAACCTGCAATACTTCGGCCCTCGGAATCCTTCGTCCAATGGCCCGCATGCCTACGGGGTCTGTGGCCGCAATGCTCGCAATAGGCCGAATTATATTGGACTTCGGCATCCCGCCATTCACTTGAAGTGTAACTAGTACGGCCCCTCTCTTTCTCGCAACCAAAACATACACATCTATATAGATGATCTTGGTTCATGTTTGCTGTGTTATTCATTAATTCCCTGCGGTTGATGTCCTTCCATCAGGTATATATTAACCGCACAATTCCCAATTGGGGACTCTTTCTCCGAATCTGCAATGCCGGCCGATCCCAAGAATAAGATCGACCGCCATCCCACCTATCTCGCAATATCCATATCACTTCTCAAATACGTATTCGCTTGAGAAAGCATGGTTATAACGCTTGAAAGTCTTCGAGATAACCTTCTTCAAGATCAAATGCTTAGCTTTGCAAGAACCGCCCGCAAAGACGCCCTCTGTGCTCCAATAACCCGCATGATCCACAGGGTACGTGCCGCAATGACGGCAAAGACCATGGCTGGTATATGGATTCCAAGTGTCCTCGATGTAGCGCTCCCGACACTTTGGCTTATCGCAGCCAAAACATGCGCACTCGTCCAAATGATCTCTGTTCATATCTGCTGTTTTCTTCATTTTCTTGCTTTCTTTAATAATATCAAGCGCTTCCGATAGGCTTGTGTCAGTTTTAATTAGCTCTTTGTGGTATGATTCCCTATCACGCATTAGCTCCTGCTTTCGCATTATCTCACCAAGAGCTATCTTTTGCTTTCGTGCTATATCTTTATCGGCCATCTCCTTGCGGTATGCCGCAACCTTCTTTGCCATACCAGAGGCTATCTCGCCCAATATCTCGCGATCTATATCCAAGGCTATCTGTTCCGACATAATGCTCATTCATCCGTCTCTATATCTTCTTCCGAACATTTATGCTCCAACCAGGTGGGGACCGACCATGCCAATCGATCGCCAACTTGCTCTACTATGATGCGTTGCTCCAAACTGGATGGATCCAATCCAACGACCCGCTATATTTGACGCCAATGCAATATCCGCATTGCATTTCGGGCACTTTTCCGCGTTAGGATAACTCATCTACCAACCTCTCCTGACAAACCAAACAATCCTCAATCGGCAAACCAAGATCGCATAAACATATCTCGATCTCGCTTCCCGCAGGATCGGCCATATTATACTCATCTTCCAACCCACGCGCAACCCTTATCTCCAACTCATTAATTCGCTCAACCCGAGATCGCTCCCCAAAGTATGAATAATGAGAAATTGCTCCAAAGATTAATAGTAAGATTCCACATACCAATAAAGTTACACCCACAATGGTATGTTCCCCGGATAGATAATAATGGGTCCTGCTATTCAGTAATACAAGGATGCCAGCCAAATACTGATACCATATGGTGCGACGCATGCTGCTAAGATATGGACCGGAACGGGTGAAATATACCTCCGCCAAATCCTCAACCGCCTCCAACTCCAACTCAGCCTCCAACTCAGAACCCACCTTATCTCTCTCCTCACACTTGCGCCGATACCCGCGATCCAATCGTAACTCATTGTATTCGCTCAACTTATACCAAAAATAGGAGGCCCAATACATAAAGACCAATCCCAAAACATATCCGATCCATACAAATCCTAATACCACCTGCATCAATATCAATGCAATCGTGCTTACACATATCAGTATCTGGCAAAACAAACTCTCATGTATACTTCTTAACATAATACCATTATACACGAACAGATAATACCCGTCAAGCTATTGTAGGGAACAATCCCACCCCGTATATAGAAAGGACATGATGTAATCATATAGAATTTTTAACGTATCCAAATGCATTACGGATATTATATCTTATTCTTAATGTTTAGATGGCCCTTGATTTTGCACCTATTAGGCAGTATATTGGTAGGGCTTAAGGAGCAAAACGCATGAAAGAAGTAATGGATATTGTGTTAGGTATAATTACTCTGGCCTACATGGTTTTGGGAGTATATGGTCTCAAAGAACAATATCAAGAGAAGAATTATATGGGGTTTGTAGCTGTGATGGCTATTATGATAGCGTCAGGTTATGTGGCATTCAAACTCCTCACTCACTCCGCGCTCCCTTGGGCCCCGCATTGTAATAGATCAGATTTCAGATTGGATTAAAGGTATGTATAAAGCAAAAGGTTTCGATTTCTCCAAGTCTAAAGGTTCTACTCTTGTTATGGCTCCGGGAGTTAAGAGTATGGATGTGTATAAGGCATGTGTGCCGGGACACTTCAATAGAACTGAGGTGGTAGGGTACTTCCTGGATAAGAAGTGTGCCATTCAGGCTGTTAAAGGTAAAGGTCCATGGGGTGGGGATGGTAGTGTGTATAAGGATATAGCCCTGTTCTGTGAGAGTAACCAGTCCTTCTGGCTCTGGCTGTCTATGGGTAAAGGGCCATTCGCCATCGATGTCTATGAGTCCTATGATGAATACCTGGATAGATTCATTGCACTAAGTAAGAAGATTAGACGGAAAGCCTGACAGTTGTGCTATAGTATTTTTAGCCATAAGTGTTATGATATGGTGTAGATATAGTGTAGTTTTTAAGCCATAAGTGTTATAGTGCTATAGTATTTTCAGCCATAAGTGCTATTATGGGGGCGCCGCAGGCGCCGGCCGCTCTGACCGGGCCCCAGCTTGACCACCCCCTACCTTGACCAGGTAACCCATGATCCATGGGGTATTCCTTGACCCCCCAAAAGAAGTGAAAGAAACCTTGCAATTCTCTGGAATCTATGCAACGCGCAGGCATTCCCTCTACTTTCCTAGCGAAAAGCCGCACTATGTTGCACTATACTACACTATGTTACCCTACGTTGTTCGGCTCGGCCGGCCGAGCCGAACCGGGAGCAGTGCCGGGAGCTGTAGAGCATAGGGGGCTTTTCGGCTTGATCTTAGACGCCGCAACCTACCAGGATCATTAGGCTAGCTATGGCCGTTGTAGGAGCTGAGAACGGGCGATCTAGGGCCGTTCTAGGGGGAGCTGAGAACGAGCTGTGAGCCTATGGTGCGTAAAGTGTTTCGCTTCGCACTAGGCCAGTTTTGGCGTAAAGTGTTTCGCATATGGCAGGTTTTTCTCAATGATTACAATGAAAAAAGTTGGCATCGACCTTGCAACAACCTGTTTTGCCTCCCGGCGATCGGGGGGCGCTTGGGACGGTGTCCCGAGCTGTCCTAGCTCCTGATGATAGCGCTTCTAGCGCTTATGGGACCTGACCGTGAAAACCGGTGATACTGTCGACCTAATCCGATCCTTTATTGGACCCCGTGACGAGCGGGGTAGGAGGGCTCCTCGATCTGTAACCACCTTAGTCTAACTGGCGCGAGCTAGTGGGACGGGAGCAGAGTGGCCTACCATAAAAGACAAGATCCGAAAACTGTCGAACCGAACACTAAACCCAACGTAGTAAAAAACGTTAAGCTAACCAAGCTTAATGGCTGAAGTATTGCCGGCAATGTAACTCAGGGCGCTTCGCGCTAGAGGTCAAAGTCGGGGGATGGCTAAGGAAAGTCCGGACGTTATCGCACCACGCAATAGTAGGATTACGCTGAGGGAAAGATATTAGGCGGTGGAAGTTATCCCACTGTTTAGACCGAGGCTAGAAAGTTTCGGGAGTGTTCTGAGTCAAGGTTAATAGTCGGTGGAGTTAACTCCGGCTAGACTGAAAAAGAGACAACAATCTGTGTTGCGTGACTGTCCTCCGGACATTAACGGTGGACGTTCATTGCATGCCGAACAATCACAGGGAACATGCCAACATTATTCTGGGCCACTAACGCAATGTCAGGTTAGGCGAAAGAATTGAGGTACGTAGCTGGGGACCGCTCACCGATAGCACTCATAGTGCCAAGTGAGTATGGGCCAGTGTCCCGGAAGTGATTGAGCATGAACAATAACGTCAGCTAGTCCTAGTCACTTCACAGAGTATCGCCTCCGAATAGAACGCGCTAGGAGCTAAGGCCAATCGGCCGAACGGCCTGGCGCGCTATCCAAAGTGGAACTTGTTCCTCCTCACTCTTCTCAACCCAACACGAAACCACCTTTCTATCGATGCGTCCTAGGCGTATCAAGAAAGGCATTAGGTGTTCGTAAGAGCGAAGATTAGAAGCAGGCCCAGTTCTCAACGGATACCACACTAGCGTGTTCTGTTCGGGTGCGATGCTCAAAAGGGTGAATAGGGGTTCGACTCCCCGAAAACAACACAGGCTCGTTTGCGCCATTCAAGGCGCACCGATTCCCATCACTTTAGGAGGTGAATATGGGTTTTTCGCAAAACGAGCTAGCACAGATGTCTTGCCAGGAGGCGGTTGCCGAACTGCGCCAGGACCACAAGAACGGTCTCCTTACTGAGGAGCTGTTTGAAGCGGCCCAAGCGGAGACGGTTGACCACTACCATCCCAAGTACTCGGCACCGATCAAGATCATGCCCAGTGCAACGCAGTATATTCCCGATGAGGGGTCGTACAGTGTGACTGGGCTTGGCTCTGAATTCGCCATTGATCCGGAAACCGGTCAGATTCTCGGGCTCACGCCTGAGGCAATCGCCCGGATGACGGTTGAGGCGGATACGTCAGGATCGGTCTCCACAGGTACAGGCAAGCGCTTCCCATCTGGGGCGGCGATTGTCATTGGGTTCAGCAAGGCAGGCAAGCTGATCAACAAGCTCCTTACATTGGGCGCTGCTACGGCAGAGCCATATCGCAAGGCAGCTTACATAGCTCGCAAGACTGTGGCCAAAGGCGGATTCGCCTTCTACGGCCAACGTACTGCGGGCTATGAGCTTCATGATGCCGATACGGGTCAAAGGTGGGATGGTATCTCAGCCAAGCCCGAACGGCTGGAGTTGCGTCCTGCGAGGGATCGCATGATCGGCAAACGGCAGGTGGTTGGAGTTGGCGGACCTAAGGGCTTGTCCCTTATTGACGCCAGCACAATGATGCCGCCAAGTCCACAGCAGATCATAGAATTCTACGTCTGGCTTCAGGCGTGCAATGAGAAAGAAGCTGCGGCACGGTTGGCAGCATTCAGCCTGAAGCCCAAGATCTCCAAGCGAGACGCGGAAGCGGCTCGCGAGGTGGGAATGGGCCTGAGTGGCAATACGCCCTATAACGAGCGGGACTTTCTGGTCCGGTTTGCAAACGGGCAGAGCCGCAAACTGAACATGGCAACCCGTGAGGTTGAGCTTGTAACCGAGCGCATTCTCATCGGTGGCTGTGGCTTGGATTGCAGCTTGCCACACACCCCAACAGGGATGCCGTTCCGCATCTACTGGCAGGCTCTTAGGCTTGCCACTGAGGAGATGGGTGTCGATTCATTCGATGGCGTTTCATACGACTTCGGAGGGGCGAAGCCCACCGATCCGGAAGGATGCTTGAAGCATGCACAAGTGCTAGCTGTCCGAACTGCGGGCCCATCCTGTGTCCAACATGTGACATGGGTTGATGCCGATGGTGAACACACCATCACACGCAGTGATGCTCTGCGGAATCTCTCGGATCAAGATGAGGACGAATACCTCAACGAAGTCCGGGCGAACTACCGCAAGGGTATGGATCCCGAGTCATACGCTCAGGATCTGGTAGAAGCACTCGATAACACGAGTGGTTCGACATCCCGACACAATCGGGATGACGAATGGTGGGTTGCCCATGAGGTAATCCGGGAGTGTAATGATGCACTCCTAGCATCTGAAGCCACGGATGCCGAGGACGTCTCTCAGGAGATGGCTGAGGCACGGGCAAAGGTTGCAAAGACACGCGGTGAGGCGGAAGCTGTGAAACTCAAGGCGATGCGAAAGCTGATGCCTGAGTACGTCAAACCGGGCGAGATCCTTACCAAAGGACCTCGGCGCGAGGTGGACCACAACTGGACCACCCAAGGCAACAAGAAGGACATGTCCAAACGGGGCGGCACATCCGACAAGCGCAAACGCGCTGAAAACAAGGTTACCCGCAATATCCGCTTCAAGTAGCCCTAGGAACGGGCGGACCCTAACGGGTTCGCCCCTCCGTCTCAACCATGTACTAAGGTACATGGTTGAGACGGGAGACAATCTCCCGCAACGCATTGGAGGTGCGCTTGAAGAATCTACATAGGCTCTTTAACGAGCCAAAGCCCGAGATCCGCTTTCCTGTGGACTTGGATGCCGAGGTTCGTTCCAAGGGTGAGAACGCGAAACCATGGTGGCAACATCACGGTGGATTGATGCGCTCGATCCCAGCATATAGCCCAGAAAGGGCTGTGCGCAAGTGAGCCAAACGAAAGAAGGACAGAGCTTCGTGATGCTAGAGTGTGGTGTCATCATTGACAACCCCTCTCCAGGATTGCTTGCACTCGCTCATCGCCTCGCGATGAAGCGAGAGATCATATATGGGGTCACAACGGGTGATGCCATGTGTCCGGATTCGGAAGATCCGGAATACGCTCAAAGTCCCCTCCTAAACGAGGCGATGAATATGTGGTCCTATGCGGGCTACCTGTTCGGATGTCTTGTGGATGGTAGGGATGCCGAACCACAACCACGACAACGATACATCTAACTGGACGGGTGAGCTTTCCTAGGCTCGCCCTCCTACATGAGCCTACATTATGTGTAGGTTGATGTAGGGGAAAACCTAGTTACCTATAGACGCCTAGTCAATACACCACCAAGTGAATGGGTGATACCAGTGTAATGCTGGAAAACGATATTCACTGTTTGCTTGGTAGGTAGTAAGTATTGGCGCAACAGTAAGTCCTAAGCATCAGTTTGGGCGGATAAAGGCGTTACCGGTATAAACCTAGCATACCTCCCTTAGCCCATTCCCGTGGGGTTAAACGCTCGGGCACTCTAGCAGGCGGTGCGAGCCTGCTACATTGCTACATAATGCATTGGAGGTGCATAGTGCAAGAATATTGCGCAGAGTGTGACAAGCCATGGGATGGTTATGGCACATTCGTGGATACCGGTGAGTCCTTATGTAAGGCTTGCGCGGACTGGCAAGTTGACGAGTTCATAGTCAGAGCGTTACCTTGCGAATTGTGCCCCAAACTGGGCACATGTCAGTGGACATCCACAGACTACATAGCGAATGCTGCGGGAGAAGATCCCGAGACCAGCATGATGCTGTGCGAGCTGTGTGCATTCTTGGCTGCTCAGGTTAATATCCTTAGTAGCCACGAACGACGTATGGGTCAGTACTCAAGCGTCACAATTGCAGAGATTGGACACCTTTACGGGTGCTTGATTGATGCCCGTCATGAAGATCTCGCATCTTACCACCATGACCCACAAGCCCGAAAGCTCATAAGTGCCATGCACTGTGAAGGGCATAACAACGCTACTCGCTTTGCTGTTGCCTAGGGGGTATATGCGACCAATCATGTGATTAACTGGATGGGCGAGCTTTTCTAGGCTCACCCTTCCGTCCAAGCCTGCTATTGTAGGGTGACGATTGGTATCGTTACCATCGTCATGTTCACTGTCACCATCGTCTGAAACACATGGGACGGGCGAGTAAGAAACTCGCCCCTCTCTCTGAATCCTTGCAAGTGCGAGCGTTCAGAGAGCGGGAAAAACCCTATCCCCGGGCTCTCTACCTCACAGTGTGCTGACTCTCTAAAGAGGGAAACAACCAAGATGCTTTATGCATCATGTCAGACCTGGAGGTGAAGTAGATCCTTAAAGGTGGTGATGACAATTCGGTATGTTTCGGTATATAGTCCGGCCCTGCTTTTTCAGGGATTACCATAGAATAGCTTTGAATACCAATCACCATAACCTTGGGTGGGTGTGGTAAAGGGTGGGCTTGATAGCTGCCCGATTAGGTATCTGTTTGGGTGGAAAGCCTAAACGTCGATCTGTAGCCTAAGGAGCCTCATACCCGTGAGGTAAGGCAACCCTTCACTCCCCTGATGGGAAAGGAAGTGGATATGTAGGTGCGAATCCTACCTGATTGTCAAGTCTCGGTGGTGCAGAGGTATACCTCTGCCCTTAGGACAAGCTAAGGCTTGTCCGTTTAGGCACATCGAGACTCTCAAACCCTTAGGGCTCTGCCCTTGCCGTTAGTAAGCCAGTTAAAACTTCCGCATCGCGGGAAAGCTGGGACGGTTCAGTCGTCCGAGGGTTTGGGGTTTTGGGGAAGTTGGAACCCAGTAGTTCACTATTCCTGCTTGGAACAGGTTCGATTCCTGTATTCCTCACAATGAAAGAACGCTTATAAGATGAGACTTTGACCCTTATTCCGCCATTGTCCTGCTTGGAATCTAGGCGGTTGGGATAAAAACCCATAGCAGGGGGCGTGGATCGCAACCACGGCCCTATCGTGAACCGAAAGACTTTGGAAGCTCCCTGACACACAGGGGAATGGGTTCGATTCCTATTCGGTTCCCTGGTGCGCTAGCATCTAAACACCTCCGGTCGGTTCGGGAGCCTTAACGGGTTCCCGCATCGATCAAAGGGTGAACAACCAAGCTGCTTATTGAAGCCCAGTCAATACACCGCCAAGCGAGCGAGCGATACTAGACTCTCACATGCTGGAATGTGAGGTATAGAAAAACGATATTCGCTGTTCTCTTGGTAGGTATTAAGTATTGGCGGTAAGACCATACCTCGATCTAATGTGTAGGGATCCGAAGACGCGGAACCAATCCCTATGCAACCCGGTATGGCGTAAGGCTGAAACGGCATAAGTCTTGGAACCTTTACCCTTTGATCGATGGATCTGTTGCCCCTGGCTCGGGGTTCTTAATATGAGCTGCGGACCGCGGAATGCGTAATCCCCTGATTTAACGGACCATCGAATAGACAGCAGCAGGTGTAAGTCCACTATGTGGAGGTGAATCCTTTCTGGGCGCAGCGCCTAATGCAAAGGAGCATGGGAGTCATGTCGGCTCTGCATAGGTAATCGACGCCCGAAACGGTATCTTGCTGCTGTCTCTTTATGGCAGACCCTTTACAGGAAAAGGCACACCGCTCGTAGGCCATGTTCTACTCCATCGTGTAAGGTTCGATCCCTTTATCTGCCACTTGATCGATGATTGTAACTATCGAAAAGGCAAGGAGGCCTTTCTACATGAATTGAATCGTGCTGGCCTTAGGCCAGTCCCCTCATACCCTCACGAGTGATCGTGGGCCTTTGAGGTAACGCGTGATAATTGGTGCTTGGGTTCTCGGTTAAACTCCCGGTAATCTCTGGGGCAAGATGGTTGGCCGAGAACCCATGTTCTGATTAGTTCATAACGCCACTAGCCAATAGATTGAAACCGCCGCACCATTAGGTGGGCTAGACTAGGGCGTTATGGGCTAATCAGAGCATATGAAGATAGACGTTTTCGATCTCAGTATCCCCTTCGTAGCGGTTCTTTTGAGCTTCTTAGTAGGTGGTTGTATACTGTGCGTCTTCTGCGCTGCAGGTTTTATCCTGTCTGCGCTTCTTGATCCGTGAAAGTAAGTTAATGCCCGATTACAACACGAATGACCCCAAAGGTTATTGTGGTGACCCAACACGGGGCGCTGCCATGGGCCGACCAACAATCCAGAATGAATCCAAGGAGTGGGAAGGCAAGCTCACCCTGAAACGCTCATACCTAGACAGTGGTGGCTACGACAAGAACGGAACCTACTTTGGTGTGGGTGAGCCGGTCTACTGGTGCGCCAATGAAGAGGGCACCATCGATTTCATGCTGCGAGGGTTCAGCAGGGCTGCAGCGCGAGCGAAAGTCTTGGTGATATACCCAAGCGCAAAGGTGAGGCGCTGAGCTGAACGCTGTTTATCAGGAGCTACCCGGCAACCGCGCCCCTAGCCCACCACAGATCCATCAACCATGAGTCACTCCAACACGTCCGAGCCGTTCTGTACCGCTCCGTGCAAGATTCAAGGTGTTACGCTGCATGTTTTCTTCTTCTGGCCGGAAGGGTTCGATATTCGTACCCCTGATCTCACACCAATCACGGTGTTTGAGGATAGGAGCGGCCAGATGATCCCCCATGATGTGCCCGTAGGCCTTTTGGGCGAGATTGAGATAGTGGCATGAGCCTAAAGTCCAAAACCATCTACACGATCCGAGACTCGGGCTGCACGATTGGCCTCGTTTTCGAGAGCTACGAGATGGCGGTTGGTTGGGTGCTCGCTCTCATCGATGAAAAGTACGATGGGATCGGAGAGTATTCTTCGCACAAGTCTCATACGCCCCATGCAATGGGAATTGCGGTGTGGCATAATTGTGGAAACCGCATCAGGAACGCGGTACAAGCTTCTATCTTCATCAACGCAAAGACCCTGGTCTATTGGTGCGATAGGTCCTAATCATGCACTTCCTCATCACCTGTATCAATTCCCCCACCCTTCATGGGTTGGATGGGTTCGTTATTCGTGGAGCGTGTGAGCAGGCTTGCTATCGAGAGATGGCGGAATACGCGGACCTCCTTGCTGAGCAGTGGGACATCCTTATTGTCACAATCTGTTCTGTGGGCGGTCCCTATGATCCCCATGAGGACGGTCAGCTTCTCTCCACCACCACATACACCGGCCCGGATAGGGCCGAGGTCATGCGTGAATCCCTATTGTTCCGGAATGCCTGGACCAAGAGGGTTCAAGTTCCAAAGATCATAGTCGGATCCTGGGAGCGTGCCACATGAAGAAATCTTTACTCAACTCTCAGAAGAGAGAGACGGCGATCCTGTGCAATCAGGCCGAGGAACACGAGTTCTGCGAGCACTGCGGCATGCTTCTATGCTTTGGTCAGCTTTGCGGAGCAGTATCTTCGGAACCTGATTGTCATACCTGCAATGACAGCGGTTTCATGCCCGCCCTTCAAAGCGGAATCATCCATGTGGACATGGGTAAGGTTCCCTGCGAGGAATGCGAGGCCTGGCGCGATAGTCTGGCAAGCTAAAGCTTGCCCTTTGGGAGGATAAGCTAATGGGAACGAACTTCTACTGGAAAGAGGAGGGTGAAAGTCCTCCTACCATCAAGCTCTGTCATGGCGGGTCGATCACAATCCCCTCCATTGGGGTCGATGACCCCCGAATTCACATTGGCAAACGCTCGGCAGCTGGCAAATGGTGCCATGATTGCGACGTTAGCCTCTGTAAAGGCGGACGATTCGCAGTTCACAACAGCATGAGCAACTGGGACGATCGCTGTATGGGGTGTGGAAAGCACACGAGCGACGTTGGTTTCGCTTGTTCCTTCACTTGGGCACAAGATCAAGAGAAAGTGGTCAAGATCCTGTTGGCGAACCAGTGTAAAGTGGTGGTTGTGGACGAATACGGGTCCGAGCACACCGGCCAGGAGTTCTCCAAAGTCCTCACCAGCGTCAAGGTTGAGTTCTACGACTCGATTGGCAAGAAGTTCTGCTGCCATGGTCGGACAATCGGCGCCTATCAGTAGGTGAGCCTCAAATAACATTATGCGTACCGTTTGCATGGTTGGCAGCTTTGCCTTAT
>SDBT01013677.1_pt1 | contig 12990 bp, 5 predicted proteins | sample 2277101 | NCBI WGS metagenome assembly SDBT01 (sample SAMN10404973, study PRJNA504765) | marine sediment metagenome | isolation source: marine sediment core GS10_PC15, 103 cmbsf | place: Arctic Ocean: Southern Knipovich Ridge | collected 2010 | reverse complement strand
TGGCTGTTCGGCTTTGAGTACAACACGCGCTTCTTCACACAGGGCTCAGCGATCAAGGGGCTGCTCAACATCAAGGGCGCAATCCCAGACCGTCAACTGAAGGCGTTCCGTCGCCTCTGGTATTCGATGGTGAGCGGCGTGAACAACGCGTGGCGCACACCGCTCCTCAACTCCGAAGATGTGCAGTTTCTCAACATGCACTCGACCAACCGAGAGATGGAGTTCTCCAACTGGATGGACTTCCTCCAGAAGATCACATGTGCGGTGTTCGGCATGGACCCGATGGAGATCAACTTCATCTACGGCAACACAGGATCGAAGGGTGGCGGGGGACTGAACCAGTCGCGCCCACGTGAGTCCGAGTTGGCTGAGTCGAAAGACAAGGGCCTCGTTCCGCTCATGGAGCACATCGAGGACATGATCAACTCCCACATCATTTGGGAGATGAATCCTGACTTTGAGTTCAAGTTCGTTGGGCTCAACGCCAAGGAAGAGAGCAAGCAGCGCGAAGCCTGGGACCAGGAGAGCAAATCGTACAAGATGGTTGATGAAGTGCGAGCCGAGCAGGATCTCCCGCCCATGCCGGATGGCTCCGGACAGATCATTCGGGACTCGGTGTGGCTTCAGGCCAAGCAGGGCGCAGAGCAGCAGGAAGAGGGCGGCGAGGAAGACGGCGCGTTCGGCGGCGAGGGTCCGATGGGCGAACTGGACGGCGACGATGTAGATGAGGACTCAGACGAAAACGAGTTCGACGAGGATCTTGGCGCGAACGGTGACGAGGCAAGCGCAGGACCACCGGAGCCGCCGCAACCACAACCGCCGTCACCTACCAGCGAATCCCAGGCGAAGAAGATGGCAGGAAACAATGATGCTGAGAAGGCTCTGTCCAGCCTCAACGAACTGATCGGGGTGGATCCACGTGAAGAGCTTCGCAAGTCGCGTACTCGTCGTACCAAGCGCGACGGCAAACAGATAATCGACATCGCACTACTAGGAGAGAACAATGGGCGTTAGATCCAAGATTGGTTACGACATCCAAGTGGGTGCGGAAAACTCACTCGACAGTTTGCTGTTCCAACGTGCCGTCGAGGAAACCGTTGACACGATGGACAAGGAGTCGTCTTTCAGCGATGTGCTGGCGGCGAGCGAAACCCTGGTCGTGGACAAGGGCGGTATCACCACGATCCGATTCATCTTCGTTGAAGGTGACGGGGACATCAATGTGTTCCTTGGTGGCGCTGCGGCAACGACTGCTGTGGTCACGGCGATCGGCGCTGGCTACCCGACAGGCTTCGTGGGCGGCGAGACGCTGGACCTGGAGATTGACAGCGTGGCGTTCCGTACCACGTTCCTGGCGGCGGATCAGACGCTCGCGGACGTGATCAATCGCATCAACGCGGCAGCCGCGTTCGCGGGCCTATCTGGATTGGTGGCGAGCGACTTCGGCGGGCAGCTTCGCCTGACTAGCACCACAACTGGCACCGCATCCATTGTCCAGGTTGTGGCGCAGGACACCGGAGGCACACCGGCCAGCGGATCGATCATCGCCATCGCGAAAGCCAGCCTGGTGGACGGCGAGACCTTCACACTCGACGACGGTGTGAATCCCGCAGTCACGTTTGAGTTCGACGATGACGCCAGCGTGGCGGCAGGCAACATTGCTGTGGACATCTCGACCGACACGTCTGCGATCGAAGTGGCCGACCGCATGGTCCGCGTCATCAATCAGCAGACCAACCTGGATCTCACTGGGTTCAACGGTGGTGGCACGGTAGCGCTCGTCACACTCATCAACGACACGGACGGCACACAGGGCAACGTGACGACCTGGGCAGAGTCTGTGACCGACGCGGGCTTCGTGGTGACCCAGCCTCTGGGCGGCACGTCCCTGAACCTCCTGGGGGTCACAGTGGCCACCGTGACGGGTCTGGACCCGACTCCCAATCAGTCGCCCATGAAGCTCAAGCAGATGGGCGACACGTCCAACCCGAGCGCGGTGGAATCGCTCAAGTCGTACTTGCTCGTGACAGCGGAGACCACCGTGGTCACGCTGGTCAACCCGAGTACAACAGATGCAGTTCGGTTCCGAGTTCTGCTCCTTGGCGATTTGGTGGATCCCGTACTTGACTGCTGATGGGCCACATCCATGTAGAAGCTCCCGAAGACCTTGACCCCCTGGTAATCGCTCAGGGCGTAGTGGGGTCGCACGTTCTGCTCAAGGCGACCTACAGCAAGTCATGGGAGGACAGGCCGTTCGATCGCTGGACGGCGATGCAGGACTTGTACGAGCGAATCCTGAAGATCTACGACGCCCATATCAAAAGGATGGTCAAGAAGATCCGCCAGGAGCTTGGCGTTGACGATCTCAAAAAGGCCAACCCACCGAAGCCGATCCTCACGCCGCAACAGGTGGAACGGCTGGCGAAGCTGATCCGCGACTACCACACTGGCTTTGTGATCCAGATGGGAGCCGGTGACGACATCAACAAGGCCGAGTTCAAACGCCTGGTGAAACTGGGCGTGCTGCCGCCCCAGTCGATCAACGTGGTGAAGGACTCGTACACGTTCGGCCAACTCATGGCGCGTCTGTCCGAAATGGATGACATCACGAAAGCTAAGAAGTTGACCTACAAGGAGTTCCGCAAGCGCATCAAGGCGCGGCCTATCGCGCTCACGCCAGCAGAGCGCAGTGCGATCGATTGGGCGAATCGTGCGTTCTCCGTTTACACCAAGAGCCGAGGCGACAAGGTTGCAGACGAGTTCTCCAAGATGTTTATCTCAGCCGACACGAAGATGCGCCGCAAGTTCATGGCGGCCTCTGCTGGCGAGTTGAAGGAAAACATCGAACGGCGTGAGACTGTGCGCAAGCTCGCCAGCGCCATCGGTGACCGGACGCAGGACTGGACTCGTGACCTGGGCCGGGTAGCAGCGACTACGAAGCAGACGGCTATGCAGGAAGGTTTCGCGCAGGGCCTAATCAAGCGTGAGGGACCGCCAGAGAACATCTTCGTGGCGAAGTTGCCGAAGCCAGACGCGTGCCCGGCCTGTGTGCGGTTGCACCTCACGGCAGGCCAGGGATCGCCGCCGCGAATCTTCACGCTCAGGGAGTTGATCGAAAACGGCATCAACACTGGCAAGAAGCGTCTGGAGTGGCTGCCGACAGTCGGCACGGTACATCCGTGGTGCGCGTGCGAGCTTGTGCATGTGCCCGCAGGCTGGGGATTCCAGAAGCAGCCCAAGAAGGGATCGGGCTTCAAGAAGGTCAAGGGCCGCGAGCGCTGGACGAAAGATGGAACGCCAGATGGCAGGTCGTGGCGCTCGCGCATGGTGCCTGAGTCCATGCGTACGGAGAAGGCGTTCAAGCGCGACCTGATGAAGTCTTTCATGACGTACGACAACGTGCCGCAGGTCGGCTGCACCATCCGTGTTGGCGACCCAGAGATCGTTGTGGAGATCGAACGCGTCATCAACACCACGCCCAAGGAGATCTTCAACAAGGACATCGGCGTCACGCTCATCACCACAGACAGCGTGCGTCCGTTGACCGCACTGAATGATCACGACCTGGCCTACTGGACGGCCAACGAGATCCGCCTGTCGCAGATTCTGCCCAAGGAGAAGGTGGAGCGAGTGCTGCGCCACGAACTAGGGCACTCGCTCAACGTCCATCTGATCCGGAAGTGGGGCGGCGAGAAGCAGGTGCGAGAGTGGCATCGGAAGCTCGATAAGCTGTCGGCCAAGGAAGGCTACTGCTCCGAATACTGCAAGACTCATCCGATTGAGAACGCGGCCGAGTTGACGCGGCTGTACCTGTACGAGCGCAAGAAGTTGATGTTGGAGTTCCCGCGGGCGTTCGCCATGCTGCACCAGGCGTATCGAGACATCTGGTTTCCTGCGAAGGAGAACGCAGCATGAGTGAAGATGCTGCAAAAGTTCTGAGGCTCCCGTTCAGGCCGCTGTCTAACAAGTTGGATCTACAAGCGATGCATAAGTGCAACGCTGTCGTGGCGGAATCATTCTTAGAGGTCATCAAGGACGTAGAAGAGGCAGGTGGCGATCCGCTGCCCATGATCAAAGATTTTTGCAAGCAGTTGGTGGATAGGGCGAAGTGATGCAGGTCACAACATTCTCGGAACTGAAGAAGGCTGCGCACAAGCTGCACGGCCGTCTTGAGTTCCAGGGTATGCAAATCAGCATCGAGAATCGCAAGGGCTCCAAGCGCCACTGGCACGATCCGCACAACGGTGAATCCGGCAGCACCACCATGAAGCATGCGTACGGTTACATCCGTATGACGGAAGGCGCGGACGGCGATCACGTGGACGTGTACGTGGGACCGAATCGACACTCGCGAAAAGTGTACGTCGTCAATCAGATGAAGAAGCCAGACTTCAAGGAGTTTGATGAGCAGAAGGTCATGCTGGGTTTCGATTCTGCGAAGGACGCCAAGGCCGCCTACCTCGTGCACTACAACAACGATCGATTCCTGGGCACCATGTTCGTGCAAGACATCGATACGTTCAAGGAGAAGGTCTACGCCACGAAGGATGCCAAGAACAAGATGGTGGGCAAGGCCGATAGGCTGTTCGTTGGCCCCAGAGGTGGGAAGTGGGCTGACGCGGCGCACACGATCCCGTGGAAGCCGCAGAGCTTCAAGAAGCAAGCCACGGCAGACCAGATGGCGCTAATGAAGCGCATCCGAAGACGCCCAGAGGGAGAGGGCGCGGAGATCGAACTGAACGAGCAGGAGCTTCATCATATTCTCAACGGCGGCAAGTACGCGCTGGTCAGTGCCGGTCCCAACCCGAGGATCGATTCGCACAAGGACATGACTGAGGATGACAAGACTCGGCGGCACGAGAAGTTGCGCGGTGAGTTGGAAGAGCGCGGCTACATGCACACGGGCGTGGTTGGCCACTACGAAGGACGCGAGGACACGTTCCTGGTGATGATCCATGACGCCAACCGTGAGGACGTGCGACGGCTTGGTGAGATGTTTCAGCAGGACACTGTGATCTACTCCGAGGACGGCAAGCACGAACTGCACTACACGCACGGCGAGAATCACAAGAAGAATCTGTGCTCTGAGGGAAAAGGATGGGAAGTCAAGCCAGACGCCAAGGACTTATTCACCCACATGAAGCATCCGGACGGCGGGTCCACGAAGTTCGCACTCAACATCAACTTCAAGGAGTTGGGGCCGTGCGCGAAGTCCATGGTGAAAGCGGTGGAGATGGAGCTACCGTCGCAAGAGCAACCTGATGTTAGGAAGTTGCTGGACAGAGCAGGCGTGGTGTACCTGGGGGTGAAGGTCCAGTTGTACGAGGACCAGCCGAAGACGATCCAGGTGACGTTTGCCGATGTGAATGAGGCAGAGCGATTCCAGGGCATGGCGAGTGGACCTGCGGTCTCGGCAGACATGGGCTCGCGGGAGACTCAGCGCGGCATTCGTTACGAGGTGGTTCTCTCATCACGCCCAGAGGACAAGCTCGTCAAAAGCAATAAGGCGCCGCCGCCTGGTTATCATCCTGCGCCGAAGTCCAAGCGAGGTGGCTACCGGAAGCGGATCTCCGCAGGCCGGTACGACTACTGGTATCCGTCCACAGGAGCCCCTGAGAGGCCCGACCCGACCAAACCGCCAGCAAAGCGCAAGGGTGGTCCGAAAACGTCTGTCACAGCCCCTGGTGCGGACAGAGCACCCGTCTTCGCGGAGTCCAGGGCCGAAATGGCGACCAACCCAGGTCTCGCGAAGTTGGAGGGCGGCGTGTTCCCGATGGCACGGGTCCGCACGTACCAGTCATCTGCCGACCACAGGACTATCCGGAGTACGCGAAGAGAGATCGCTGTTGACGACGAAACGAAGATGCAACTGATCAACGAGTACACGCCGCTGATCAAGAGCGAAGCCAAGCGAGCGATGCGTCTGTACGCCATCAAGAGTTGGGGAGGGACGCGCCAAGAGATCGAACGTGGCGGCATGGAGGGACTGCTCAACGCCATCCGAGTCTACAGGGGAGGCAAGCCGTTCAGTCCTGTCGCGCAGATGTACGTGAGGGACTACTCGCGCCGTGAAGCTGGTCGCGAGTACCAGGGCGGCATGGACTTGCCAGAGATCCACGTGCAGAACATTTCGCGTTACATCGCGGCTCGCACACAGGTGCACGTGCGCAAAGCGATCGAGAGCCCCACTCCGGAGCAGGTGGCTAGCAACTTTGAACTGCGCCTAAAGCACATCCACAAGTTGGAAGGCCAGATCGAGCGCAGTAAGAAGGTGGTCGGTGTGCCGAAGCGACCGCCGAAAGCTCCGCGCACATTTGAGATTCACATGGAGGACGGCACGGTCAAGACTATGGACCGTAACGACTTGGTTCCGATGCAAGGTTACAAGTTGGGGCTGGGTCGGCGTGGCAAGTTGGAGGTGAAGGTGCGTGGCGAGGGCATGCGCGAAGCCAAAGGCATGCGCGATGTGAAGACGCAGCGCTCCCGCGTAGAGTGGGCGCAGATGTATCATGACTTCTTGGCAGGGCAATCGAACCTGCAACGCTTGGACGCTGGCGACGTGTTCAACGAACTGGCGGTGGGTCGCAGCTTCTCTGATGAGGAGGCTACGTTGATCCGCGTTCGGATCTCACGCGCCCTGGAGAAAGTGAAGCTTGGCGACACCACCATCAAGGTGGCGAAGCCAGGCTCGCGGCAGAAGCCTGCGCAGTACAGCGTGGCCGACCTGGGCGACATCCTGAAACGCCGACTTGGCCTGGGCGACTACGATACGCAGAGCGTTCGGAAGATCTCTGAGGAAGTGCCGGTCTACAAGATGAAGGGCGACGATTGGGTAGAGGCATCCGAAGCGACTGGGCGAGCAACCTTGCAACGATTCATCGATCTTGGCATGGATAGGCTGAAAACTGCTACGAGGCGTAAAGGTGCTGGGCCAGAACAGATTGCTGTGGCGAGCGTGGTTGATCGTGCGGCTGACTTGGTTGCGCCACAGGAGAGCATCCCGCTTGGCCAGAGTTACGCGGAGGTCATCAAGGAGGCCGCGTCCAAGGTGACTGCCAGGCAAGCTACCGACTGGGCTTTGTCGCAAGGGCGGAAACTGCATCGAGCCGCCAAACGGGAGGGCGACCCTGCGAAGCGAGGCGTCATTCTACGAAGGCGGCGTTGGGTGCTTCGGATGAGTGGGAACGATGCCAGGATCGAAGTAGCCAAGGGGTCGGATGAAGTCAAGCGCGTGCAAGCTGAGATCCGGCAGCAGATGGGCAGGACAATCGACATCGAACGCACAAGCTCGCGGGAGGGCATTGCGCACGTGTACGACCCGTCCACAGGCATGTCCAAGCCGATGCGAGTGGGCCTGAGCTATGACCGTTCGTTGGAGCCACCGACGCCAGCAGGCAGCCCGCTCAAGAAAGCGTTTGCCCATCTGTCCGGTGCCATTCTAAGAGAGGTGCAACGGTGGCCCGAGCTAATGAAGTTGCTTCTCAGTGCGGATGAGAGTTCGGCCAGTGCCAAGGTAGAGCGCCTTGCGGGAGTGCGGTGATGGTATTCCGAGTCGGAAGATTGGTGAACGGCAAGTTGAAGCCAGCCTTCACGGTCTCGCGTGTCGAGGGTGGGGGCGTCCGTTTCTCTGACTTGCACGAACTGACTGACCGCGAGCATCATCTCATTCTGGGTCACTATGGCCGCATGCTTCACGGGCGAGTGAAGCTTCGCGATGAGCAGCACATCAGAGTGTTCAAGCCAGGGACTGTGAAGCACTTTGAGCAGGCGAGCTACAAGCTGCCGCCTCCGTTCGCGCTGATGCCGAGGACCGCATGAAGCACGTGATCACAGTCGAGCGGTTGGGGATCCTGGTAGACCCGCTCATCAAGGCAACAACCGGCTCGCACAAATATTACAAGCGTGAGCGCTTCATCGATAACAAGGGACGCCATCGCTATCGCTACTGGTATCACGATCTGAAGCAGCGCGATCGGCACCACAAGGAACACGACCCCAGGGGCGAGCACGAGCATGTGCTAAAGCAGGAGGCCCACAAGACACATCGTGCGCTCCGCAAGGACATGCCGAAGACGGCGACCATCACGGAAGACTTCTTGCAGGAGTTGTTCGGTCGCCGCACCAAGAGCGTGAAGATCTCATCGTCCTTCCGAAAGAAGAACATCAGTGAGTTCTTGGCCAAGGAGAAGGAAGGCGCGGCACCAGAGCGCAACACGTTGCAGCGGATCGCGAAGGCGATGGACATGGTGCCGGATGCGGTGAAGCAGTTCATGACGATCAAGAACGTCACGATTGCCCGCCGCGACGACCCTGCCATCAAGTCCATGTTTGAAACCGGCGACAAGCCGCGCCCGGCGCCCGCGACGTTCTTGTCCGCGCAGGGTGGGTTGGTGATCTGCGCGGACGGCGACGGCATGGCAGGTCACGCGGGCATCAACACCAACCCTGTTGGCAACGCGCAGTACGGCTCAGGGCTCACGCTCACAGAGGAGTTGCTGTGGCATGAAGTTGGTCAGAACATCCTTCGTGGGATCAAACGCAGGCAGGGAACCAAAGCCTTGGTGGCCGAGTTTCGGAAGCTCTACAACACAGGCCGCTTCCAAAAGATCAGCGCGATAGCGAACCAGAACTGGGAAAACGATTTTGCAGAATCGTTCGCGGCCATGATGTCCCATCCGAAGCAGATGGCTCGCCAGTGTCCGGAGCGGTACGAGTTCTTCCGAGAGAACGGCTTGGTGGATCCGGGGTTCAGTGCGGAGGAAGTTCTCAAGGAACCTGATGCCGATTTCGCGTGGTGGCGCCACGAGAGGATGTCCAAGGCCACGCGTGTCTACAACCGCATCAAGGAACAGGTCACGCAAGTAGAGGCTCCGTACGAGTCCGACATGGATGAGTTCTACAGCATGACTGTCAACGGGCGAACCGTCTACATGCGAATGGGTCCGCAGTCGTTGGATGAGGAAGAGGTGTGGGATCCGCTGCCGTCCGTGATCGACAAGAAGACCGGCCTACCTGTCTACGACAAGAAGGTGTCCGCTCGATTCCGCACCAAGGAGAACTACAAAGAGATTTACGATGAGCATGGCAACCGTTTGGATGACACGGCGGCCTTCATGTACCTCAACCAAGGCAGCAAGACGGTCGAGGACAAGATTCCTGATGACGTGAGTACGTACAAGCCGATCGCACAGCACGGTATCGGGTATCAGGTGTACATCAAGTTGGGGGAGAGCCGAGGCGACCCTAAGACAGAACGCGCCGCTGTCGATAAGCTCATCAAGCAGGGCAAGCTGGAGCAGGAGCGCGGCGACCGATACAAGTGGGCTCCGCTGAAGATTGATGAGGGAGAGTTCTTCGCCAAGACGCCCACGTTCAAGTTCGGCCAACTGAAGTCCGCAGAGCACCAGCCGTACCCGATGCTGGACAGCCGCGGCAAGCCGGAACGGATGAAGACCACGCGTGGAGGCAAGAAGATTCAAGCCGTCCACTCGCGGGTGTACGAGTCTCTGAATCCGGATGGGTCACTTGGGCAGATCCTGGTGCAAGAGACAGACGACTTTGAGCCAGGCGAAACGATCCAGGGCTACATCACTGCCTACGACACAGACCCCACCACAGGCAAGGTCAGTACGGTCAAGCGATGGGGTGAGGTGACGCTGGACAAAAATAAGCACGGCAAAGACCTGTCCACGAAGGCGCTCGCTGCGCTGTGGAAGGTGCCTGTTGATGAACTGCGTCGTCGCAACGGCAAGTACGGCCAGTACCAGATTCAAGATCCGATTCTGAACACACTCGTCAATCCGATGGGTAAGCTCATCCGAAACTCGCACGAACTGATCACACTGCTGCGCCATGCGGCTGAGGCACAGCGTGAGGCGTGGGTGTCGATCAGCATGGGCGGCGATATCGAATCTCTCAGCCACGTCCATGCGAAGGTGCGATTTGATGGCTCCGGGTCACCGCTGCTGATTGGCGACTACTGGAAACGCAAGCTGGGCAAGGAAAACCCGCGCATCTCAGATCTGACTTCTGGCGGCAGCGTGAAGTCCACAGACCGCGTGCGAGACCGTGCGGAGGCGGATCGCGAGATGGCGGTCGGCAAACCCATCTACGCCAAGGTGGGTGAGAACTTCGTGCTGGGCGACCTGACCGAGATCAGGAAGGACGGCGACAAAACGACCTACGCGGTCAACGTGCGTAAGGGACAGGCTGCCGAGGCAGGCTTGACCGTGACGGATGCGATCAGGCGTGTGCCGACCACAGTAGATCCAGATCGGCCAGACATCCGCTTGCGCAAGTTGCACGCGCCCACGCGTGACGTGCTGCTGTACGCAGACGAGATGAAGGTTGATGCCGCTGGCCGCCCACTCCCTGGTTCCGGCCTGGTGAAGATCAAGCTCCCGGCCAACGGGCTATTCAGCCGAGAAGAGATGACCCGCATTCCTGGTGTGCACGACCACGACGGGGAACTGCACCTGGACGTGAACAGGATTGACGAGTTCCGTGGGCGTGTCGGCGGATTCGTGATGGACGATTTCGTGGCGTATCGGCTCAACAAGCTGATGCAGAAGGAGCAGGCGTTAGCTGCCGCCAGGAAGTCGCGGAAGGTGAAGGCGAGCAAGATCGCGGACCCGAAGACCGGCGCGGTCAACGTCAAGGGACTGCTCAAGGGATGCCGAGAGATCCTGCCGTGGGGTCAGCCGTTTGAACTGGGCAGCCATCAGTTGGACGGGCTGCAAGCTGCGGCGTCGAATGAAAAAGACCAGATGAGCCAGTTGTTCGCGCACAACATGGGCACGGGCAAGACAGTTACCGCGATCTGCGGCATCATAATGGCGCAGAACCTGGGAGTCAGCAAAGGCCGTACGTTCGTGTCGGTGCCGAAGCAAACCGCAGAGGAGTGGGTGCAATCGGTTTCTGACTTTACGCATCAGAACGCGACCATGATCGGCACCATGCCGGGCGCCAAGAAGATTTGGTCGCCACCGGACAAGCTCAAGAACAAACCGCCGGGGTGGTCGGACAAGCGCTACAACGCCAAGCTCAAGGAGCTTCGTGATGAAGCGTGGGCGTCGAGTGACATCTATTGGAAGCCGCATGAAGACCCGAACAAGATTATCATCATTTCGGACTCGTACTACCAGCGCCACATGGACGAAATGATCCGGATCGGCAACTTCGATTACGGCGTGAATGATGAGGCGCAGGGAATCCAGTACGGCACCAGTGCGAAGTCCAAGGCGTGGGATCGGCTGTCGGAGGGCTTGAAGGGCCAACTGCTTCTGTCGGGCACTCCGATGACGAACAAGATCAGCACGATCGTTCGGTACATGCGGCTGCTGTCCAAGGGCACTATCGACTACGGCACACAAGATGATTTTGAGGGCGAGTTCATGACAGAATCATCTGTCATGCGTGCGAACGGTGCCCGCAAGGCTGCGAAGATGGATTTGAATCCTGCCAAGGCAAAGCAGGTGTTCGCAGACGTGTCGCCGTACATCCACGTAGCGACCAGCCAGGACGTTGAAGGCAAAGTCATGCCCAACATTCACTTGGACGAAAACTCGCCTGTGGCACAGGGCAAGATTCAGTCCATGATGTATCGCTTCCACCAAGGCAAGCTCACCCAGAGGGATCGGGAGCAGTTCGCGCAGGCGCACACGCTTGGCGAAGATGAGCAGCAGACGATCAAAAACGAGACTGCGCGGGTGAGCGTCCTGCGAGCACGCCACATCACCAACACGCTTGCCTACTCGCCCACCGACAACCGGAAGGACATCACTTACGAGGTTCGCGACAAGGAGGGGAAGGTTACGAAGACCGTCATGCTTCGCATGCCCAGCTTGAAGCAACTCAACGTGATGTACCACGGCAAGTGGCCGAGTATCCGCGATGTGCCTAACAAGATGAAGCCAGACGAGTACAACGAGTTCAGCAGGTGGGCAGGACACGCTCTGGGCAAGAACTACGAAGATCTGGCAGGGCGCACTCTTACGGCGACGGTCGGTAAGAAGCAGATGAAGCAGATCAAGGACGGCGAGTCCATGAATGGCATCAAGTTTGGATCCAAGGTTGCCAACCCCGAGTACGGTCCAGAGGGATTCATTTGTCGAGGCGTGATGAAGTCGGACGGATCGATTGGTCCTATCGTGCACAAGGTACGAGACGCAAAAGGCAAGACCGACCGAGAGATCAAGATTCCAGTTGGCACGCGCTTCATCCGAGGTGCGAACGGGCTCTACTGGATCGCAGGCGTGCCAGACGATCATCCGCTGAGCGGCCAGGTACTCGACCACTGGGATTGGTCCGGTGAAGTCACCGTCCAGTCTGCGTCGGATACCGAGGGGGACAGTAGCGCATCGTACAAGGCTGGGCAGAATCCAAAGGAAGGTTTTGAGCAAGAGAGTGTGAATCGCAGCCCACGGCTCCGCGAGCAGCGCATAATGATGGATCTAGCGGCAACGACGGATAATGCGAAGACTGATGAGTTTGAACGCTACATCCGTGAGAACACGAATCCGAAGACGGGCAACGACCCTGATACGCAGTTCGTGCACTTCGGGTACGCGATCGGATCCAGTTGCCGTGTCATGGAGGGCAAGCTGCGCCTGATGGGCTATCAGGATGTGAACGAAGTCCTCAATGACGCGCTACGTTCGCCCAGCGACGGCCCACCGGCCACAGGCAAGTATTTCGTGACGCTGTTCGGCGGGAACGCTTCGATTGGGGACACCGCGATCAACAGTGACATCTTTCGACGTGGCAAGGGCGGATCGGACCAGAGCATGTTCGTGCACCGTTTGATGGACGGGACAACGGGCAAGCCGATCAAGTTGAGGGACGATCAGGACATCAAGTTTGCAGAGGGCTACACCACCAAGGTCCGTGATCGAATCGCCAAGCTGTTCACTGGCGTTGAGGCTCCTGCGCGTGTGGTCGCCATCAGGACTCAGAAGGGTGTGGAGCAGAAGTACGTGTACGATTCGGACC
>SDBT01013676.1_pt1 | contig 12990 bp, 9 predicted proteins | sample 2277101 | NCBI WGS metagenome assembly SDBT01 (sample SAMN10404973, study PRJNA504765) | marine sediment metagenome | isolation source: marine sediment core GS10_PC15, 103 cmbsf | place: Arctic Ocean: Southern Knipovich Ridge | collected 2010 | reverse complement strand
TATACTTCTGACGCTGGACTCCCCATTCTTCCTTTAAAGTTTCTATTAGTACTAGATATACATTTTTCACTTGGACCAAGGAGTCCTCCCATTGCTCCAAAGCATGCTCCACAACATGGATTTGTGATGATCGCTCCGGCATTCATCAATGACTCCGCAACACCGGATTTAGCAGCTTTTAACCAAATAGCTTTGGAAGCAGGAGTCACAATCATTCGAACGTCTTTGTGAATTTGTTTTCCATTTAATATTTTAGCTGCAATTTCTAAATCCTCATATCTCCCATTTGTACAAGATCCCAGAAAGGCTTGATTTATTTTTACATTTTCAAGTTTAGATATGGGTTTTACATTGTCCACGGTATGAGGACACGCAACTTGAGGTTCTAAATTACTAACATCAATTTCATATATTTTTTCATACACTGCATCAGGATCTGGTTTAACCAACTCAAATGGTTCAGATGTTCGCTCTTTAACCCAACTTGCTACTTTTTCATCTGGTACCCCAAAGGCAAATTTCGCTCCTAATTCAAGTGCAAAATTGGACATTGTCATTCTTGAAGCAATACTTAAATTTTCCATTGTGTCTCCTGTAAACTCTATGGATTTATATGTAGCTACTTCTGCACTATAATCTCCTGCAATTTTAACGATTATATCTTTACTAATAACATTGGAAGGGAGTTTTCCGGTTATATTGAATTTAATTGTGTGAGGAACTCTAAACCACAACTCTCCCTTTACATAACCATAGAATAAATCTGTATTACCAACACCGCAACTAGCTGCATTGAAAGCGCCATATGTTGTGGTATGACTATCACCACCTATTATTAACATTCCCGGCCTGGCATGTCCTTTTTCGGGTAGCACTTGATGGCATATTCCCTCCCTAATATCATAAAAATTTTTAATACCTTGTTTCTTTACAAATTTCCTAATAAGATCATGAACCCCCGCCCACCGTGCAGATGGAGCTGGAACGTAATGATCAAATAGCACGACAATTTTGTTGGGATCAAATACTTTTCTATTTTTCGATGGTCTTATTTTGTTAAAATCTAGCACGACTTTTGCAGTTCCTATATGACTCATTACCAGATCCAATTGAGCATTAATAATATCACCAGTTTTAATATCACCATCTGAGATGGAATGTGCCGCTAATATTTTTTCAGCTATGGTTTGACCGCTCATATTATTACCTCAAATTAATATTTAATATTTTAAGTTTAATTTTGTATATTTATAAAACTAATTCTTTTTGTTTATATTCCTTATTGTTAAGTGTTATTTTTACTCCGTAGCCATAGGATTCTTATCCATACAAGGAACTTCAAACTGGCATAAGGCACAACCTGTTGGCGTTGGGAACTGTTGACTCAATACTCCATTCACGCGCCGATAATGAGGTTTAAGTGTTGATTCTAATCGCCTAGACGACCTGAATTCAACTCTTCCATAACTTGCAGCGCACATCATTCTATCGTGTCCATTTTCCGAAATACATCCGTAAGGACATCTTTCTACACATTTTTTACATGTCCTCTTTGCGTAAAATAAGCAATTAGCATAAGGGTCATCACTTTTCCTTGGAGTTACTTCTATTGGTGCATCGGTTATAACAGAAACTAACCTAATATTGCATCCAACATCAGATATTAAAGCATCACTTAGGCTAAAAGTTCCTAAACCCGCAACAAAAGCAGTATGTCTTTCTGACCAATTAGAATGAAAAGCTCCTTTAGTTATTAAATTATCTACACTTAAAAGTGATGCATCAGCTCTGTATCCTTTATTTTTTAAAAAATTAATCGTTTGTCTACAAGTTTCTTGTCTAATTTCCTTTTCATAATTTCGAGCCATAGAATATATTTCTTGAGGCAAAATTAATCCCCTACGAATCTCTATAGTGTTCTTGCTTTCTTTACGAATTTTATCATCGTAAGGAAAAACTATAGAGATTATCCGTAAATTCGAAGCTGGAGTTTCATTTTGTTTACAAGCTAACCACAATTCAAGTGGTGTCAAATGTCCTGATCCCACAACTTCTTTAAACTTCTCATATATTGGATCATTACCACTGGCAATACCAATCTTTGGTGTAGAGAAAACTGGGCTCCCTCCATATTTTTCAGGAAGGCAATTAAGTTTAGTGGATGCAACAAAATCAATAATAAATTGTTCTAGTTCTGTTTTCACGCTTTATCCTTCTTTTTGGAACATTTTAATTACTAACTACATTAATAATTTAAAATTTAAAAAGATCATTTTTGCTCATTAGCCATTGGATTCTTATCCATACATGGGACATCAAATTGGCAAAAGGCACATCCCGTAGGTGGGATTTGTTCTTTCCACCCCCCGTCTACTCGACGATAATGTGGTTTTAATATTGGCCCTAAACGTAATTTAGTTTTTCTTTCTATCCTCCTTTCATTATTACTGCATTTTATCTTATCATGTCCTAATTCTGAGATAGCTCCAACCGGACATTTTTCTACACATTTTTTACATGTTCCCTTTGAATAAAACAAGCAATTAGCGTAAGGCTCATCACCATACTTTCTAGGAGTAATCTCTAATGGCGCATCTGTAACTACAGATGCTATTCTGACATTGCACCCTACCTCAGTTATCAAAGCCTCATGTAAGCTAAAAGTTCCAAGACCAGCAGCAAAAGCAGTGTGTCGTTCTGACCAATTAGAATAAAAATCTCCTTTAGTTATAATTGTAAAGACTTCACTAGTCATCGCAGCTACAGCTTTAAATCCATTATTTTCAAAGAAACTAATTACTTGCTTACAAGTTTCTTTTTTAAATGCATTTGCATAGTTACGACCAACACTATAAATCTCCGAAGGTAAAATTATTCTTTTCAATTTTACGACATTCTTACTTTCTTTACGGATTTTATCTACATAGGGAAATACGATAGATATTACACGTAAATTTGAAGCAGGTATTTCTTTTTGATCACAAGCAGTCCATAGTTCAAGTGGTGTTAGGTATTCGGGAGTAATAAGTTCTTTATATTTTGGAAAAATATGGTCATCACCACTTGCAATACCTATCAATGGATCATCAAAAATTCTCCCACCTCCATAATTTTTATGAAGTCTGTTAAGCTCACTGGTGGAAAAGAATTCGTTTAAATATTGTTGTAAATCTTTTATCATAATAAGTTGCACTTATCCTAAATTTAAAACTAGTAATATTACAAAATATTCTTTTTCTATAAAAATTAGATAGATTAAAAAGAACAAATATATAAAAGTTTAGGTTTAAGTTATAATTAATATTTATATTTTAGAAAAATCTATTACTAGCAATAATTAAGAGATTGATGGATAATATGGTTGATCATGCAATAATTTTAAATCCCATTGCGGGAAAAGGAAAAAAAGCTACAGGTAGTATTGAGGATGCCAAAAAATATTTAGATGAGTTAAATGTTTCCTATAAAATATTTGAGACTGAGTATGCTCAACATGCAATTGAATTAGCAAGTCAATGTGCTAAGGATGGGTATCGTGTAATAGCTGCTGGAGGAGATGGGACTCACAATGAGACACTTCATGGAGTTATAACATCTAAAACCGGTGCTTTATGTGGATTCATACCAATTGGGTCTGGAAACGACATACCAGGAGCCATTGGTATAAAACCTGATGTCAAAAGAGCTTGTGAAATAATAGCTGAAGGAAAATCTAGCAAAAGTGATATAGGTTTAGCTGTAACAGATGCAGGTGTTGAAAGATATTTCCTTGGTATAGGTAGTCAAGGATTTGATGCTGAAGTTGCAAGAAGGGCTAATTTACCAGGAGCATCTAAAAATTACAACTCAATTGTCATGAAATCTCTATTCTCATGGAAGAGTAAAGAACTCAAAATTACAATGGATAATGATGTTTATGAGGGTATGGTTAACCTAACAGCTGTAGGGAATGGACCAACATACGGTGGATGGATGTATGTCTGTCAAAAAGCCAGAGTAAATGACGGAATATTTCATATTAGTGTTGTCGATATTGGTAAGCTAAAGTTACTTTTTCAATTTAAAAGAATGTATAAAGCAAAACTTTTACCACATCCGGACGTTCACGAATATACAAGTAAGAAAGTAAGAATTGAGATGAAAAATCCCGAAGAACCTGAACCTTATTATTGTCAAGTTGATGGGGAAATTCTTGGTAATCTTCCAATTAGTTATGAATGTATTAAAGATGGATATGAGTTTATTAGACCAGAAATCGATGAAGTTGCTGAAGCATTTAAGGAGAAATATGGACGTTATTTTTATGAATGTGAAGAATAATTCCTTGCATTTCCTCTAATTGAGAAAAAATAAACAAAAAAAATGAAATCAGAAGAATATAAATAATTTTTTATTCAAAGATTTTTATTATTTATTCCTATGTAGTATTAAGAAAATCTATTATTATTTTATTTACTTCTGGAGCTCTCGATCTAGGGGAACCATGACCTGCTTTATCGATCACTTTTAAGGTGCTATTTGGTATTTTTTCATCCATCTCAGCCATTACCGATTTTGGACAAACTCTATCATGAGATGAGGTTATTAATAGAGTTTCACTTTTAATATCTCCAAGTCTATCATATGTATTATGCGTGAGTAGTGCATTTGCTTGAGCTTCAATATCTTCAGGAGTGGATGGATTAGTGGCCTTATCATTAATGAGATCCTCCACTGACCATAGTTCAAAGAATTTTTTATTAGGATTCAATTCCATCTGCTTTCTAAAATTTCGATGATAACTTGTTATTGTGCCATCCCAAAAGGTTTTTACAGGGTCAATTTTTAAATTCTCTAGCTCTTTAAGTCTCATTTGCTTATATACAGTAGGACCTTGATCATCAGGAGTACCATAATTTGTATTTATTAGTATTACTTTATTGGCATATTCAGGATATCTTAATACGAAATTTTGGACAATCATTCCACCTAATGACCAACCGATAATATCAGCTTTTTTAATTTCTAAATAATCCATTAATCCTCTAATATCATCAGCAAATAATTCCATAGTATAAGGTGGATTAAACGGTCGATCAGACTTACCAGCACCACGATTATCAAATCTTATCACTTTAAATTTTTTACTCAAGGGAATAAATTGCGCTATCCAGTCTGTTTTTTTGGCACCAAATCCATGAACTAGTATTACAGGATATCCTTCTCCTTTAACCTCATAGCAAATTTTTATCCCATTTACAGTTGCAAATAATTCTGTCATAATACTAGTTAAATACTCTAACTTTAAATAATATTAGTTAAATCATTAAGAGTTAATTGTTATGACCTATTAATTATAATTATACTTAAATACAAAACCCTTATTATCTTCTTACAGCAGAGGATACTTTAGATAAAATTGCGATGGATAAATTACACCCGACAGCTCAATGTGTCACTGATATAATTAATTCATTAATGCATCTACCAATAAAAGATTAAACGCACTATTTTTTCAATAATTATTTTTTGTCAATTAAAGCCGTAGAATTATAGTGTTAATTTAGAATTTTCTTATGAGTTATTAAAACATAATTTTAATAGATTTCTTGCGTATTCTTTTAATAGAGATGTAAGCAATAAATAGATGAATATAATGAGTTCGATAAAAAAAGAATTTGTTCCTTCAACGGAAGAAATGATGAACTGGACAGCGGAAATATTTAATCAAGGTATTCGACGTCCTGGATATCCAGCTGATCAGTGGGCCGAAAATTGGATTAAAGAACAATTTGAAATTCATAATCTACAAGATATTAAATTCGATCCGATTACCGTACCAAAATGGGAGGCTACTGATGCAAAACTTAAACTCTGGTTAATTGATAATCCTAGTGATATTATTGAAATTCCATGTTTTCCAATTCCCTATACTTCGCCTAACAATGAAATTGAGGCAGAATTAAGCTTAGAGACAGAGAAATCTGAGTTAAGCGGAAAAATTTTAGTATCAGATTTAAACTTATTCAAATTTCCTGTCAACATGACAATGGTTATATCAGGAGCAGATAGATATTATGATCCTAAAAATGAATTTGAAAACTTAGAACAAACTGTTCCGTTTGATATCCGAATCCAAGAAGTACTTAAACCTGCTTTGGAGAATAATGCTTTAGGATTTATTGGTATCCTTTCTGGTTATGTATGGGATACAGATAAATATTATGTACCGTATGATGCTGTAGAAAGAAAAATCCCTGGAGTTTGGGTGTCTCGAAATAATGGGAAAAAAGTAAAAGATTTTATGAATAAAGGTAAAGTTAAGGCTAGAATTTTATATGATGCAGAGATTTCAGAGGTTATTACTCATAATATCACGGGTATTTTACCAGGAATGTCCGATGAATGGATTGTAATCGGTACTCATCATGATGGACCTTGGAATTCAGCAGTAGAAGATGCTTCAGGTATGGCTCTAGTGCTAGCTCAAGCAAAATATTGGTCTCAAATACCTCAAGAACAAAGACCATTTAATCTAATGTTTTTAATGAATGGTGCTCATATGACAGGTGGAAGAGGTGCAGAAGAATTTGTGAAGAGAAACGAAGACTTCTTATCTAAGGTAGTTGCAGCTATTCATTTAGAACACGTTGCTCGAGATGTAAAGAGTGAAAATGGGAAATTAATTCCATTGGATGATCCTACTATAAGGTGGTGGTTTACCAGTCGAATATTAGCACTTGAAGAAATTGTTGAAGAGGCAATTATAAAGGAAGATTTACAGCGTTCAATAATCCTTCCGCCAGACAACCTAATCCCTGGGCGTGATATGCCTCCCACAGATGGAGCTTTTTATCATCCCGCGGGTATTCCATTCGTATCTTTTTTAACTGCCCCACCATATTTATTTGATACTAGTGATACAATGGATAAAATCCATCAGGAAAGTTTTATACCAATTACTCAGGCAGTAATACGTATAATTAATTCTTTAAAATTAGAGGGTTTTACCGCTAAAGAATTACGTGACCAAATTCTTACCAAAAAGGAAAGACGTAGATTAAGAAGAAAAGAACTAAAATAACCTAACTATCCTCTTATTTTTTTGTTATATCTTCTAAAAAGTAATGTATATAAATTAGTTTCAATAATATATTCAAATATATAATGAAATTACTTTCTTGAGATGATAAAATATCAAAGCTGCTGTTTTTGAGGATATTAAGAAAATTGTTGTGAAAAATGATTATCCTAAACCCCTAATTACCAATGACGATGTTTTAGTTAAAGTCCATTATTCGGGAATATGTGGTAGCGACATCACCAATTTTAAATATAAAATGTATCAAGTTCCCCTAATTATGGGACATGAATTTTCAGGAGAAGTAGTAGAAATTGGTGAAAATATTAAAGATATAAAATTAGGGGATATGGTTTGTGGGATAAACGTCTCTATTGATATTAGTGAGGGAGGAACTTTAGATGGCTTGGGTATCTTTAAAGACGGTGGATTTGCCGAGTACGTAAAGGTTCCACAAAAATATTTATTTAAAATACCAGAATCAATTTCTACCAAAGAAGCTGCTTTAATTGAATCATTTGCAAATGCGACACGAGCAGAGAAACTTTCAAAAATAGGAGAAAATCAAAATATTTTAATCGTTGGAGCAGGAAATATAGGACTTTGTTTTTTGAATTATTTCCTTAGCGAGAAAAAGCCTAATTATATTGCTGTTGTTGAGCTCCAAGAATTTTTGAGAGATAAGGCAAAAGAAATGGGAGCAATTGATGCACTTCCACCAAATAAGGTAAAAATTAAAAAATTTATTAAAAAATATGGAAGTCCAACGTATATTTTCGACTGTGCTGGGAATGAGCAAACACTACGCTTAGCAATTGATCTAATTAAGAAAGGAGGAACAGTTGTTTTGGTTGGGATCTTTAAGGGTAGTATTTCATTTCCCACGTTTTTGCTTAATAATAAAGAAATACATCTGCAAGGAGTATTAGGACATGACAGAGAAGACATCTTAGCTTCTATTGAATTTTTTAAAAAAAAGAAAGTTGATGTTAATAAATTAATTTCGGAGATAATTCCTCTAGATGATATTCAGACAACATTTGAACGATTTATTAAACCTGGAGAAAGGAACTTCATTAAAATTTTAGTAAAAATGTGAAGGTATAAATTTTATTATATATAATGAATTATATTTGAAGTGGATATACTCCATACTTTTTTGTAGCTTCAATCATCCATTTAATTCGTTGATATGACATAGCTGGATGTGAATTTGAGGGCGATAAAATATAACCGCCACCATGACCTAATATTTTTATGGCATACTTTACCGCATCTTCTACTTCCTTTTTTGTGGCATCTACTAATATATGTGATGTATCAATATTTCCTAGTAAGCAAAGTTTATTTCCTACTTTCTTTTTAACTAACTTTAAATCAACATAAGGGGGTTCGAGACAATGAAGGGCATCAAATCCGCATTCAACTACAAAATCGAGTAATGAAGTTATGTCACCATCAGAATGAAATATAATTTTCCCTCCCCATTCGTGAACCGCTTCTGTAACTCTTTTCAAACAAGGGACAACATATTGATAAATATATTTTGGATTAATTAATGGGCCTGATCTAAAGGCAATGTCTCCTCCTTCAAAAAAGACTTTGGCCCCTAACTCTGCATAAGTTTTAAATAATCCCAAAACAAATTCAGTAGTTTGTTCAAAGCGCTCTTGTATTAATTTTGGATCTTTCCTTAAAGCCTTAGCAAATGCAGTCATTCCCATACCCTGCCAAACAGGAGGAAACACAGAACAGTAATCATCTTGACCCATAATACAAATGTCATTTTTAAACTTTTTACTTCTACGAATTACCGTTCTATATAGTTTTTTTGCACGCCTATATATCTCAGTTAAATCTGGTTTAGGTAAGTTCTTCTGGTCTTTTTGATCTTTCACCATTCCGTCTACATAATATGGAAATATGTGCCCATGGTCATTTACGAGTTTATATACTCTTCCAAAAATATCCGTCATTTTTTCTTTACTTTCAAAAATAAATGGAATATATCCTGCCCCACTGGTATCATACCCAATTGCCGCAGCAGCCTCCATAGATCTCGAAAAAATATTTATTTCAATATCTCCAACAATATTATTGATTCTTTCGACCCAATCATTTGGGTATTGCTCCACTAACTCATCTATAACTTCAAAAGCACTTCTAGGAGGCTTTCCTAAAACTTCATCATATGTAACCCCATCAACAGCAACGCAATGAATCGGAACTCTATCAACAGGTTCTCGATTTAATGCCGCCCACACTCTTTCTTTACTATTCATCTGCATCATTTTTATTGATTTAAAAAATCTACTGACTCTTTTAAAAATTCTTTATTTATTTTATTTTTTTACTTATAATAATAATTGTTGAATCCGTTTTCAAAAGAAATAAGTATATATACAAAAAAGACGAATAGAGTCATAATCTAAAAATTTTAAGGATTAAAAATTTAAAGAGTAAATATTAAAATGAGCGATATTAAAGGAAATGATGAGAGTTTAGGAATACGACATTCCAAAAAAATTATGGCGTCATATAGTTCGGGCTTTTTTATTAACGAGTTTATTCAAGGCGTTCTTATATTTTTGTTATTTTTCTATTATGAGGTTGAAATTGGATTAGCGGCATGGATGACTGGATTGGGGTTAATTATATATGCTCTTTGGGATGCTTTTAATGATCCTCTCCTTGGTTATTTGAGCGATAGACCCTTTAGGTTTACCAAAAAGTGGGGAAGAAGGTTTCCATGGATAATAGTAGGCTTTATTCCCATGCTAATTTCATTTCTTCTTATTTTTAACCCGCCTAATGTAAGTGCACAGGAACAACCATGGATTATTTTTGGCTGGCTAGTTTTTACATTATGTCTTTTTGATACCTGTGAGACAATATTTTCCATGAATTATTTTTCTCTCTATCCTGATAAATTCAGGACAAATGAAGAACGTAGAAATGTATCTCAAATGTCAATATACATAGGAATTATTGGAGTGGTTTTTGCTAATCTAGTGCCACCGATGATAATTATATTTGGAAACCTTGGAACATACGCAATGATGGCTTGGATTTGTGTAGTAATTAATTTTTTCATTTTGTTTCTAATGATTCCTGGCATAAGAGATGATAAAGAGACAGTTGACACCTATCTAGCAACTTATGAAAAACAGGAAAAAGAGCCTTTCTTCAAGACTCTGAAAACAGCATTCAAACATAAATCTCTAGTAGTATTTTTGATTTTTTATATGCTCTATCTTAACTTAACAAACATGGTTCAAGCATCCTTTTTATACTGGATTAAATTTATCATACGAGGGGATGTTTCTGATGTGTTTTATGTTATGGTAATGTTACTTGTAGGAGTAATGGTAGGCATCCCTTTCTGGATGTTTTATAATAAAAAATCAGGTGATAACCGTAAAACTATGATATACGCTGCAATAGCTCTAATGATCATCACAGTCTTTTTCACGGTAATAACTGATTTGACAACTTTACTAATTCTTACATTTATATGGGGGATGGCTCTTGGAGGTTTTTGGACCATATATTACGTTGTCTTCAGCGACGTAATTGATGAGTCTATAGTTGAAACTGGAAAGCGGCAAGAAGGGTTCTATCAGGGATTACGAAGGTTTTTTGGCAATATAGCGAAAGTAATTACAGCATTTTACATCGCTGCCGTTCATGAGCTCACAGGATTCAATGAAGTTGCCGAAGTTCAAACTCCTTTAGCTAACACCGGAATTTTACTCCTTTTTGGGATAATTCCGGCAATTACCATGGCCGTTGGATTCGTAATCTTTTGGAAATTTTATGATATAACTCCAGAAAAAACAAAGATGATAAGGGAAAAATTAGTACAACTTAAAATTTAAATTTTTTTTTTTAAACTTGTTTATTAAAAGAATATAAAACTCAATTTAACATTATGTAGCTAAGAAAATGAAAGAAATTAAACCAGTTATTCCTACAAAAGAACAAATTTTATCTTGGATAAAGGCAATTTGCGATATGGGGTACAGAAGACCTGGTTCTGAAGCTGATCATAAGGTAGAAAATTTATTAGTTCAAATTTTAAGAGAATTTGGAGTTTCAGATATTAAAAAAGATGATATGGAAGTTCCACTCTGGGAACCCGAGAATTGGAAATTTGTGATAGAAATAGACCATAAAAAAGAAGAAATTCCCTCTTTCTTCCTGGTTTATACGGATTTTACTGATCCAGAGGGGATTTCTGGAGAATTAATATATGCTCATACTGGAAGAGATATAGATTTTCGAAATAATGATGTAAAAGGAAAAATTGCAGTGATTGATTTTCGTAATCCCCCTTTAATCTTTGCCCCATTAGCAAAAATTGCTCTATATGTTCATGATCCAGAAAACACAATTCCAGACAAACTTCACCCTGCCACATTTAGGTTAGTAAATTGGGAGTCTTTTTATCGTGCATATGAGAATGGAGCAGTTGGAGTGATAGGCATCCTTAAAGATCATCCAGGAGGGATTAAGGAATATTTTTTTCCCGCAGATCATAACGCAAGTGATCCAAGACCGATCCCCGGTTTATATATAGGACGGGATGACGGAAAAGAATTAAAGAAGTTAATACGTAAAAATACAGATAAGACTATAAAAGGTACTATAATACAAACAGGAAAAAAATCGCGGGGAACAACCTCTAACATACTGGGTTTCATACCAGGAAAGACCGATGATATAATTCTTATTTCTTCACATCATGATGCTCCTTTTAACAATGCTGTTCAAGATGCATCAGGATCGGGAATAGTTTTAGCTTTAGCTAAGTACTTTGCTCAATTCTCTCAAGGTATTTTTAATAAAAGCCTCTTGTTCTTATTCACAGCAGGACATTTTTATGAAGAAATTGGAGGTAAGGTATTTATTGAAAAACATCAGAATGATTTGATTCCTAAGATTGTTACATCAATTCATATTGAACATATTGCACAAGAATACTTGGAAAAAGATGGAAAAATAGTTTCTACCGGTTATCCTGAACCTCGTGCTATATTTGTATCAAAGAGTCAGACTCTTATCTCGACTGTTAAAGATGCAGTTATAAAGCATGATTTACGACGCTCGATGATATTACCTACTGATAATCCACTAGGGGGAGTGCCAACCGATGGAAATCCATTTTTTGACGAGGGATTGCCGATAATTAGCATTGCAAGTGCACCGTTTTATATTTATAATCCAATAGACACGTTAGATAAATTGGCGATAGAAGAATTCGAGCCTGTGACTAAGGCTTTTATAGATATCATTCAATCATTGGATAAAACATCCCGTAAGGAGATTGGGATTGGATTAAATTAATTAAATTTATATATCAACTAAACATAATTGGGACTAAAATGGAAAATCAAAATCAAACAAAATTGGATATTAAGGGGGAAGATTTACTTCAAATAGTAAAAGATATATGTAATTTTGGATTTCGTCGTGCTGGTACGTCTCCCGCACATAAAGCAGAAATGTATATCTATGAGAAACTGAAGGAAGTAGGAGTTGATGATGTAAAATTAGAAAATGTAGATTTCACAAGATGGTGGGCGGAAAGGCACGAACTTACCATCATATCAGAAGAAACGCCTGGAGTAATGGAAGATCAAAATATACAAACATTTCCTTCATGGTTTAGTGTATCTACTCCTCTAGAAGGGATAAAAGCCGAGGTTGCATATGTTAGATATGGTACCAAAAGTGATTTTAGAGAGATTGATGTTAAGGATAAAATCGCTTTGATCGAGGGTAAAATGCTTCTTAATTTTAGACCTACTCACAATATTTTTAATACTATAGAAGTTGCTGAAAAGAAAGGAGCAAAAGCCGTGATCTGTATTAATGGTTCACCTGCAGATTCTATAACATACACCAACTATAGTAATATGTTTCAATTA
>SDBT01013675.1_pt1 | contig 12991 bp, 12 predicted proteins | sample 2277101 | NCBI WGS metagenome assembly SDBT01 (sample SAMN10404973, study PRJNA504765) | marine sediment metagenome | isolation source: marine sediment core GS10_PC15, 103 cmbsf | place: Arctic Ocean: Southern Knipovich Ridge | collected 2010 | reverse complement strand
ACAAGCTCAGGACAGGCCCTTTCCCAAGTAAGGCCGAGGGGCTCAGGAAAAGATTCCCCTCCCTTGGTGGGAGGGGATTAAGGGGAGGGGGATAGAAAAAATGCTACAACGCAAATTCCTCATACAATAAATAAGTCAATTATCATCCTCTTTTATGATATATATAGAGATTATATAAAACACCTTTGATAAGATTTCAGCTATCAAAACAAATTGCCATCTATTTTGATAGTAGCCGCCTCATATGACGCACACACCTATTTTTTCAAAAGGGTAACATCCAAGTCACTCCGTTGAGACTTGGTTCCTATGACCCCATTTGCCTGGTTTTCTGGGCCATCTTCTTCTGGCGTTTCCGGTACATATTTCGCACCCACTCTTTGACAGGCGCCTTCCAAGGCTGGCTCTTGCTGGGAATATTCTTGATGAGGCTTCGTGGGTTCAAACCCATCTTTTTAGCCATCCTCATGTCTTCCATGGAAAGGCGGCAGCGATTCTTGGCCTCGGCCCATTCGGCTTCGCGTTTCTTCTTGTCAACCATGTCACTTTCCTACTGCTTCTTTTCTCAGCGTGAAGAGTTCCTTGAGTTCAGCGGTCGGAAACTCAGTCAGCCAGCCCTTTGTGCGGATAGGACCAGTCCGGATTCATGGGACACTCTACCTTCTGGCAGTTTGGGCAGCCGATGAATCGCCCTAAAATCAGGAAAAACACCAGGATGGTAGCATAATAGATCGTGGGGAATATCCAGTTGTATTCGTAGTTAACAAGAAAATGGACCGGGTATCCAAAGCGCATCACATAAGTCAGCACGGCGAGCAGGAAGCCGAAGACGCCTGCCGGCTTTTCTGATTTCTTGAAAAGAAGATGCACCAGGTTTCCCTCTCCCGGCACCGGGCACCGGCGGCCATAATAGCAACATTTTCTGCACATACCAAAATGTATCACCGGGTAAGACAGTAGCCAGAGCAAAAGCAATATGCCTACATGGATAAGGCCATGCCCTGCCAATATCACAATGCCTTCTGCTACCAGCAACAGCTTTAAGGCGCCGATGATCGCTACCTGATGGAGTGGCCACTCCTCATATCTATTCTTCCTGCGAGCCCTTATCCCAATCTTCATCTTGAACCTCCCTTCTTTGTGGATTTTCCCATACTCTAAAAGCCCGGATGTCGGGCAAGATGCCAACCTGCTTCAACCATTTCCGTGTTCCTGAGGAGCCCCTATGCCCATCGGGGCGTCTCGAAGGGCTCAGGATTTCGGTTTGTTTCGTGTAATTCGTGCCTCCGGCTCGTAGAGCCTACGGCTCGGAGAGAAATTCGTGGTTTAATCTGCCTGTCCTATAAAGGTAATCTCAGGCTGGATTGGAAGAAACTCATCAAGTCCTTTGGTATGGTCTTTTTGATGTCTTTGAATTTAACTTTTGGTATGCCCCCGAAGATCTCCATTGCGCGATGCAAAACCGGATCATCCCAGATGGTCTCTACCTCAAACTTCTCGAGCTTTTCGGCTTTTTCCATTTCTTTCAGTCCCCATTTCCAGGCCACGAAGGCGCGGTTCAAGAGGTTTGGCGAGGTTTCATAGGGATCGAATATCGGGCGCAGAGATCGCCTGGGGGTAGCATACTTCCTCGCCCATAGGAGCCAGGCAAGGGAGATCATATCGTGGGCGACCAGAGATTTAGAGGCAAACACCAGGCCGGTGGCCGGTTCGGCCGCATACCCATCATCCGGCCCGAAAGTGGAGAGCACCTTGTTACCTACCGTTAAGATTAGCCTCAGCTTGCTCTTGAGAGACGGGAAGTTGTTGATTTCGGCGATCTTTTCATAAAAGCTTCCGGCGTCCCGGTGCAACTGCCCTCGGCTATCATCCCGGATCCAGCCCACCGCGGCCTTTAGCCCTAAGGTGCTGCCGGCGACGATATGGCGACCAACCCTGGGCAAAAGCACAATGTGGTCCGCCTGGCGAAGGATGTTAGGTAAAAACACACCTTCTTTCCAGTGAGAACCCTGAGCGGGAGCTTCAGAGTAATAAGCATCCCATCCCATCTCCTCGAAGCAGATCACCTCCGCCCCTTCTTCAACCGCAGCCTGATTTAGCCCATTCTTTTTCATAAGCTTTCGGGTGGACCCCTCCACTCCCCCGGGCCTTTGTCTGACATTTAGGACTCCAGCTTTATCGCAAACAATAACCCGGCCCGCCCCTTTCTCCCGAAGGAGACGGGCAATGGCCTTTACTGCAACAGGGGAGGTAGTAGCCGGGTACTCATTGCCCGAATTACAGACCGGCTTGATAATGACCGTATCGCCTTTTTTGAGCCAGCTAAAATCAGTAGTTGCCAGGGCGATCTGACGAACCGATCTGGCGATTGCTTCCGCCGAGGCCCCTTTGGGTAATCCCTCGGCTATCACCTCTTCAGTCGCCCCAACTACGAGAGAAGAGTGGGCCCTATTTGATGCAAGGGCTAAGCGAAACGGCAGAGTCGACCCCAAAACCCCCGCTCCCATCCATCTAAGAAAGAATCGTCTTGATATATCCATCTTCATCCCAGATTATGCGTGGACATCCAGATTACTTGCGCTGAGAAATGAACCTCCCTGTAGCAAGCTACAGGAAATAGTCAAGTTCAAAAAATCTTAAGACATTCAGCCTTCGTAGTCCGCCTCAGGCGGACGAAGTAGGTCATCAATCCGCCTTCGCTGAAGCTACGGCGGATCGGGTTCGATGAATCGAACCCCTACAATTATGCATTAATGATGGATAAATCTTCGTAGGGGTCGGATTTATCCGACCCGCCATTGAACCCCTACATTAACGCATTATTTGGTTTCATTATCTTGGTTAATCAGAAAATATCTGGGCCTGGAAGCGATAGAGCTCGGCCCCGCTTCTCCAGGCATCAGTAGGGAGGCCTGCCTTACGGCAGGTATGCATCAGAAACTCATCCCGATTCCATCCCTGCTCGGTTGCTACCTGAGGCAAAAGGAGTCCGGAAAAACCTTCCTTACGAAGGTAAAGCCCATCCCTTCCCACCTCAATCTCCGAGATATTATTTATTTCCTTCAGCGGACTAAGCACGGAGATCTCGTATTCTAACTGGCTTAGCTCCCGGGGTCTAACCGGAGGAAATCGTCGATCCTGGCTGCAGGCAGCCACCGCCATCTCTTGAACGCAACGGTAAAGGGGCACTCGGGCAATAATATGGCCGATGCAGCCCCGCAAACGCCCATCTTTTTTCAGGGTAACAAAGGATGCTCCTATTTGCTTCAGGGCAGGGGAATTAACCTCAATCTCAGGAACAGTTCCCTCTTGAACATACTGCTCCACGGTTCGGCGGGCAATCTGGAGCAGAAGCTCCTGATCAGATTGGTTGAGACCCGCCTCCCCTACTTCCCTTTTCTCCGGAATGCGGGTACTAAGAACGATAACAATAGCAAGAACTACTAATGCAGCTCCGCCCAGGATGAGTAATTTTATTGGTCTTTTCAATCTTCTTTCCTTATCTTACCCTCCGGCAGGAGGAAAGCAGCTGCCCCATAACCTACTACCCGGCTCTTATCCCCGGTAACATCTCCGGAATTGGCGTAACGAAGGATCTTAACCTTGCCTCCTCCGAGCTTCTGGAAGAGCTCCATCAGGGTCATTACCGGCCCCAGGCCACAGAGCTGGGTTTTTCCTTCCATTTGAAATTGGAAAAGTGTCTGGGTGTCCAGAGACTTTATCTTCTCCAGAGTCAATTTATCCATATCGTTGGCCCGATCATAGGTGAAGAAATGGGACATATCCGAACTCGCCAAGTAGAGAACCCCTTCTGTGCCCAGGGTCTTGAGGAGAACCGTGGCGAGCTTCCGGCATAGCGGGGGAGAAGAGTCTCCCATAATCAGGGGAATTATTTTAAAGTCACTTAAGGTTTGCTGAAGGAAGGGAAGCTGAACCTCCAGGGAATGCTCCTTTTCGTAAAGCCCGGGCTCATAGGCTATCCAGTCCCGGCTGGCAATGAGTGCCCTTACCGCCTCCCGGTCAATGGGGATACGGCCCAGCGGGGTCTGGTATGCCTCCATATCCAGAACGGAGACCCCGGGGTAGCGAACATGATGGGAAGGCGCCAAAATTACTACCCGCTGGTAGTCTCGAGTTCCAAGCTGGCGATAGGCGTAGGCGGCTACCGGCCCGGAGTAGATATACCCGGCGTGAGGGACCATCATTCCCAGAAGCTCCCCTTCGAGATCGATAAGCGAGGCAGAAGACAGGAAGAGCTTAATCATTGAGGAAAGTTTCTCGCGATTGTCCGGATAGAATTTCCCGGCAACAACCGGCTGCTGGATTAGACTAGGTTTTTGCTGCTCCGCTTCAACCACCACTTCCCTTTTTCCTCTGATGAAGATGCTGAGAAGGGCAACAATGACCAGAACCATCAGTATGGCTACGCTGATAGTAATTAATTTAGATGATTTTTTCATATTTTTCCCTTTTAATTAAAAAGGATTCAACTAGAAAAAGTTCAAATGCCAAAATCCAAATGTCAAAAACTTTCTTTTAAATCATATATTTTGTCATTTGAGCTTTGGGTTTCATTTGGACTTTGAGCTTTGACATTTGACATTCAGCCTTCGTAGCCACTATGGCGAAGTAGGCTTATATTGGAATCCTTGACCCCTAGAATCCTCGAACCCTTCAGGTTATCCTGCCCACCGGTCTCCCCGCTTATAAAATTGTGCCTCTTTTGCCGCAGTTTTCCCGGACTGTTTAAGCGAAACCGCCCCCAGGAGCAGAAGGGAAAGCCTCTTAAATAGGTCCCTCCAGAACTCTCTTCGAGAATAGTTCTTTGTGTTCACTTTCACCTCCTTGGTTAAATTAAATTAAACCTATCACAAAACTCATAATTTACTGATATGTATTACTTCCTCTCCCCAGCGGGGAGAGGATTGAGGTGAGGGGGATTACTTTTCTTCTTCTCTATTGCCTTCTGAATCATTTCATAAACCCCCTCAATATTATTCAATATTTCCCGATCACTGAATCTTAATATTTGCACTCCTATCCTGGACAACTCTTTTGTTCTTAATTTATCTCGTTGTCTCCCTTTATCTTCATAATGTTGTCCGCCATCAGCTTCAATGCCAAGTCTATATTCCGGAGAATAAAAATCTAATACATATCTGCCCACAGAAAATTGCCTTCTGAATTTTGCCTCAGCCAGTTGGCGATTTCGTAATATTGTCCAGAGTTTCTTTTCTGCATCCGTTTGATTTCTTCGAAGATTCCTGCATCTCTCAATATTGCTCCGCTTCCTCCCCCCCTCACCCTGCCCCTCTCCCCACTGGGGAGAGGGAATTTTCTTTCCTAATCCGAGAAAGTGGTATCTATTCTAATTCTTAATTTTATAGTATCTTACAACATAATTTAGGGTTCCTCCCCCAAAATCAAGATTACTTCCATACCCCCGCTATCTTTTGATTGCAGAACTGACACTGACCGTCGCTGATAAATAAGGCATTCACCCGGTATCCACTGCGGTCAACCACCACCCGCCCACACTGGGGGCAGAGGGTATCCTCACCCTTCTGACCGGGAACATTGCCGATGTAGACATATTTGAGCCCTACCTGCTTAGCCACCTCGGCAGCCTTCTTCAGGGTAGCTACCGGGGTGGGATAGAGGCTCTTGAGTTTGTACATTGGGGAGAAGCGGGAGAAGTGAAGAGGAACATCATCTCCCAGTTCTTTAACGATCCATCCACACATCTTCTCGATCAAAGAGAGATCATCGTTCAGGGTGGGAATGATGAGATTGGTTACCTCCACCATCATCCCTTCCTCCTTCATTATCTCCAGGCAGCGAAGCACCGGCTTCAATCTGCCGAAACAGACCTCCCGGTAGTATCGATCGGTGAATCCCTTAAGGTCTACATTTGCTCCGTCAGTAATCTTGCACAGCTTGCGTAAGGGCTCTTCATTGATGTAACCAGCGGTAACCAGGACATTTTTGATCCCCTGCTCCCGGGCAAGCTGGGAGGTATCGTAGACATACTCATAGAAGATCATCGGCTCTGAATAAGTATAGGCAATAGATCGACACTGATAATGTTTGGCTGACCTTACCACTGCCTCCGGAGGGAGGTCGTTGTTCCGGGTATCCTCAGGGTTTGCCTGGGAGATCTCCCAGTTCTGACAGAATATGCAGTGGAGATTGCAGCCGGCAGTGGCAATGGAGAAGGCACCGGTGCCGGGAAGAAAATGGAACATCGGCTTCTTCTCAATGGGATCAACATGAACCGCGCAGGGCTTACCGTAAACAAGGGTTATCAGCTTCCCATCCTGATTGAAGCGAACCCGGCAATCGCCCCGCTCCTTGTGGGCAAGCTTACATTTCTTGGGGCAAAGCAGGCACTCTACGATCGATTTACTCATTTAACTTGATCTCTCTGAGCTTAAAGAACTGAGCTTGATGGAGGGAAAGGTTTCCGCTTTCAACCTGGCGCTCGATCAGCTCCATATCTACCATGGGAGCCCGGGGGTAGGGGCTGCTCAAAAGGCGGTGATTATACCGGACCACCATTAAGGCCAGGAAAATAATAATAATTACTGCCCCCTTGAATAATCGATCAGCTTGTCGAGTAGGCATTTTCAACAACCTCCCTTTCCCCCCGATGCCCATCGGGGGGAGGGGGGATTTTCATCCAGGAAATCCTTCCTTCCCTTTCGGAGCGAGGAGAGGATGGTTAGCAAGGCCCCGGTCGGGCAAAAGACCCGGCACCAGAATCTGGGCAAAACTACGGAGAAACCAATTATCAGGGCAATATAAAGCCAGATGAAGCTCACCGCATTCAGGGAAAAAAGATAAGGGTAAGGCTCTAAATTGGCAAAGGCCTTGACCCTTGCTCCGAAGCAAAGGATTATTATCGCAAAAAGTAAGTAGAAGCGGACCCGACCGTAGCTCTTCCAGAGATGGGAGGACACCTTCATCCGGTTAGGAAACAGGCGGGATAGAAAATCCATCAGTGCACCGAAAGGACAGAGACAACTACAGTATATATTACCGAAAAATAAGCTGGTTAGCAAGACGAATAAGAGTAGAATTAAGAGGATGGGGTTGGCTAAAGAGGGAAGGTGGAGGTGGAATAGGTTTACCAGATGATCCATGGTCAGGGGGGTCTGAAGATAAAATCCCAGAAAGATCAATCCAAATCCCAGGGATATCTGCCGCCCGTACCTAACTCTCCTGACGAAGAAGGCAAACAGTCCCAAGGCAAGAACACCTATAACCAGGTAAACTTTGGTCTGGAAAAAATTCTCAATTGGATTGGCTGACACTTCTTTCTTTACAATCTCGATCCCAAAGACCTTCTGTGCAGTCAGATTAGAGCTGGAACGAATATCCTTGATAATTGCTTCTGAGGAGATAGTAGCCCCGGTAACGGCGTCAACCTCCTCGAGGCCATTCTGGATCTTAAGCCCGGTAAACTGATTGAGGAAGTCTTCATCCCGCAGCATCTTCATATAAGCCGGGCTTTCCTCATCCCTTAATAGCTCTACCCCGGTGATAGTTCCGTCTTTATCCATTCCTACCAGGAGATCGATGGTATCGACGTACCCTATTATCCGGGGAGGAATATGGTTGGTTAGATAGACGGCCCCGACGAGCTTTTCCCCGGGGGATGAGTAGCCCTCATAGTGGGGAGGGTCTCCCATCTCCGGGCTGAAGGAAGCAGCATTCGGCAGGATAGACAGTAATTGTTCTTCAGTGGGTTCTACCTTCTTTTCGCGGTAGAAATCATGGAGATTGCTCCCAATAATGGTGAGTAGTGCGAGGATAAGAAGAATTCTGTTCAAAATTGGATACAACTTCATTTTACCGATAAGTTGAACCCAAATAATGCGTAAACATCCTAATTATTGGTATATTAACAATTTATCCTTCGACAAGCTCAGGACATGCTTGTACCTATTTAGTATAAATCCGGCCTGAGGCGGATTGTAGGGGTGGACCTCTGTGTCCACCCTTATTCGGGCCGACAGAGACGTCGGCCCCTACATTTACGCATTATTTGGGCTGAAGTCTAATTAACCTCTTATAACCTATTTTTGTCAGATTGACAACGAAAACACCTGCTGGATTTTTCCTCAAAAATCGTTCAAATTCCATATAACTGGATAGGCGGGGGCTTTCCAGCCCCGCTATTTAGTCCGCCTTGTAGGGGTGGACCTCTGTGTCCACCCCTATCCCTTCGACAGGCTCAGGACAGGTCGGGCCGACAGAGACGTCGGCCCCTACGTTCTTGCTGGAAAGCCCCGCCTATCCACTCTTTACCTAAAAAAACGGGGAAAGTCCCAAAAAATATAGACAGGTGAGGACTCAATTGGGGGTTAAGGTATATTGGGTTTTAAAGAGGTTTTAAAGGTATCTGGATAAGTATAGGGAAATGAAGGAAGCGGTAGAAGTAATCACCAGGGATGATTACCAGAAGGGGAAGATAATGCAAGGGGAAAGGGCCTATCGGATTAACCTGGAGGCAATGGTTAAAGCGATTGCCGAAAACCGATAATAGGATTACCACAATTTCTTTATATGTATGCCCCCTTTCAATTGCTGAACACTTTCGATCCTCTCTGACAGATCAATCTCCAGAAAGCACGGAGAAGAAAGAATGAGCTGATTATCCCCAACCGTTCGGTAACCATCTACCGGGGTATGTCCGTATACGGCAAAAAAGCATTTATTTCCGTCCTGGCTCAGGGCCTCCAGGAAGGCTCGGGCATCCTCCTGTTTATAGCTTCTATTCCACAGCAGATTGCCCAGGATGGTGTTATCCCGAAACTCATAAGGATCCGTGTCCATAAAATCATCATAATCAATCATGTTAGCTTCGTTTATAAGATTTACCTCCTTAATAACAGAAGCCCGAACCGGACCGCTGTGAGAGATGATGATGCCACTGTCGGTTTTGATCAACAGGGGAAGGCTCCGAAGAAAATCCTTATATTTCTTAATCTTATCCCGGCTTAATCTATGCTCAAAGGCAAGGGTCTGATTCACTCCGTGTTTGGCAACGGTGGGACCGTCAATATGGGAATGCTCATGATCCCCTAACAGGGGGATTACCCTTTTCCGATACCTCCTTTTAAGTTTAATTAAATCATCCAGAACCCTTTCTGATTCATCCGGGTAGCCGGGAGAGCCGTGGATATAATCCCCCAGCAGCGCCAGATAACAATCCTTATCGCTTTCGATAAAGATCTCTTTTATCCGGGAATAGTCCCTCCAGTTCCCGTGTAAGTCAGCAAATATTTTGAGCTTTCCCTTCCGGGGCAGCCTTATAACTCTTTTATCTTTAGGAGCTGCATCTTTAGTTTCTGCTAAACACTCGATTAAGATCGATTCCAGTCGCTTAATTAGCTCCTGCTGGAGAAGCTTTTTCTCCTCCCCCAAAAGAGTATTCAGCTCCCTTTCATACCTCTCCTTTATTTTTTTTATCTTGTCACTCATTACTTTTTTGCACTTATTTTGGAGGTGGTAACCAGGATTAAATTCTGATAACGGTGGCCGCGAAGGCTGCCCATCCCAATAAGCGCTGATTGCTTGGGTTGGTTAATATCAAACAGACATACATGCCTGATCCGGTAGGTTTTCTCATCAGCGGGGTGAAGCTCATATTCGGGGTGAGGCTCATATTTTACCTTTCCCTCTTCCCGGTCAGGATACACAGTGGAGTTGTATCGGGTAAAAATTACTATCTGCTTTTTTTGCTGATAAACTTCCCGGAGATACTCGGAGTATCGGGAAAACTCCTCGGTTGATAAAACCTCCTTTCCCGAGAGATCGTCCAGTATGAGCTCGGTCCTGAACTTATCGATCACATCCTCAATATCTCTCTCCAGAAGGGTAACCGAGGATCCATTGGTGCTTGCCGGATCTGACCAGTAGAGATAGGTACCTTCATCCTTGATCCCTTTGACATAGAAAAACCCCTGACATTTTTCCTCTCGCAGTCCGCTGATATCCTTATCATCGAAGCGGGTTAGGCTGAGCTGCGGGGAAGCGGGATCTTCTGCCGTTCTTCCGCAGGCAACTACTCCTATTCCGGGCAGTTCAAGATACTTCCCGAATTCCTCATAAACGGGATGATTAGAACTGGTATCAATGAGTTCACTCAGACAAGTAAAAGGCCCTTCTTCCCCACTTCGGTGGAGAAAAGCGAGGCGGCCGGCCTCCGTAAGATGAGCAAAGTAAGCATAGATCATTCGGGGCGATTTAACAATCCGGCCTCCCCGGAAAGAAGGAATTTCTTTGGGGTGACTGATTAATGTATCCTCAAACTTCGTTGCCATTTTTTAAACCTTGGAGTTATCCGCTCTTCCGATGGAAGTGCCTTCAATTGATTGTTCCACCGCGTCCGAAGTGCTTCTGCTGTAGAAACGCTCTCGCTCTTCCCGGGCATATTTCATAAAGTCGTGGATCCTGCTCTTGTATTCAGCTAACAGAATCCCCTTCCCCTGTAAATAGGTGGAAATATCAGAGGCAAGCTCTCCTGAAGTTTGATACCTTTTGTTCGGGTCTTTCTTAATACATTTAGACACTATTCTCTGGATCTCATTGGTAATCAGCGGATTATAGTCCTTCAGGGGATTGGGTTTATTCTTCTTGATCAAATATACCAGGTGGTCACCTCTCCCGGAAGGGCTCACAAAAGGAAGTCGGGCAGTAAGCAGCTTATACATGGTTACCCCCAGGGAGTAAATATCATCCCGGGGATCAAGGACAATCTGCTTTCCGGGTTTCATCCCCACAAATTCCCCCGAGGAATTGAAATCAGCACAATCCACGATTGCCGGGGAGGCGTAGGCCAGGCTGGTGCTGAAAAGATCAGAGGTTTGGAATTGGTCTGAGTCCGGATAGTATCTTTCCGCACTGCCAAAGTCCGCTATCTTTACCGTTCCCCCGGCATAAGTTACCATCATGTTTTCCGGTTTGACATCCCGATTGATCACCCCCCGGCCGTGCACATGATCCAGTCCCAGGGCAGCATAATAGGCTAAAGGAAGGACCACCCGGGGATCCAGCGGCTGGAGCTGGATCTCCATCCTTTTCTGGTCGCTCAGAACATAATTGAGATCGGCTCCATCCACCAACTCCTCGATGATCCAAAGTCCGTCACGAGTCCTGATCGTCCGGTAAACCTGAACGATATTTTCGTGATTCAGGAGGGAGTGAAGACTCATTTCTTTTTCAAAATCCTCCAGGGTGATATTATCCTCTTTAGAATTTGCCCTCTCATAAGAGAGATATTTGGCCGCCACCAATCTTACATAAGAGCTAAGCCCGGATTGCGTGGCAATCTTCTCAACATCTGAGGTATTATGGACTGGGTTTTCCCTGCTTAACTTTTCCTTGAGACCGGTAAGCTCTGCCTTTAAATTTTTGATCTCGGAGAGAAACTCTATTTTGTCAACCCTTTGCAGACGTTCCTGGCGGCGGTAATTCTGGATGAGCTGGTGTTCGATGGTTGAGGTGCAAAGCAGAAGATTAACCAATTTCCTCAGATCCGGTTTGGGGGCTATTATTTGAATCGCCTTAAATACCTCAGCCATCTTTCCATGGCCGATCTTCCCGAGGATAATGCAGTCCTCAAGCTCATACCCGGGTTTAATCTCTATTGAGGAACTTTGCATCTTAATTCTGACCCCTGATTACCGAGACTAAAGCAGGCAGAGGTTTGGCCTCTGCCTGTTCAATTGGAACCACCCGGACTTTTCTCTTCTTCTCCCGGTAAGCGTTAGCATTAACATAGGCGGCATAACTATGGGCTTCTTTTTCGCTCCCGACCAGAGCGATGAGGAACTTATCCGGTTTCTCCTCAGCAAACTGGTCGAGCACATAGGAGACAGCATACCGTTCGCCTCTTTTTGTCCTCGCAATAAATAGGGAGGAGATGGCCCGTTCGAATGAGCTGTCTTTCTTCTTGCCTGCCGCTGCTAAAAAATCCCGGGGGAAGAAGCTCTTTGAATCCCTGGCATCAGCCGTGATCTGATAGATCTTTTTCTCCGATTTGACCGGGGACCTCCGCGGTTGTGACCCCGGGTAGGCGGCGTAATCGGCTACCGCCAGGATAATGGTATTTTTACTCACATAATCTCGATATTCCTGGCTGTCTTCCAGGCAGGCATATCGGCGCAGAACTTCATCAAACCTCTTCCTCTGTTCGGCTTCCCGGCCAAAGACCTCCTGGCCGTATTCCTTCTCTAACAGGGGGATTAGCTCTTCCAGGAATGCCTGAGAAAGCCTCTGGACATGATTCAGATCCAGGCCGAGCCTCTCAGCGCATTTCATTAGCACCGGGGCGGGGGGTCTTAACCGGAGCCGATGGTAAAGAAGCAGCCAGATTGCCTGCTGACGGGCAAGCTGAGGGGTATCCGGAGACTCCCGGAGTCCCTCCAAATCAAGCAGGATCTTTCCAAAGGCATTGTAATCGCCGTGACCGATTATCAATTCCCCTTCCTTAAGTAGGGCGCAATTGCGGTCAACATAGGCTGAGTAACCGATTGAGCTAACCAGGATCTGTTCCCTTATGGTATTAATAACTTCCCTGGGGAAGCTCCTGATTAACCTTTTTACTGCCGCGGTATACCTCTTCCTGAATCTTCGTTCCCTTTCCACAATCATATGGGTGGTTTGCGTCAGCGGGATTGTATCCCTGACCGGGGAACCACTTTCCACTTCCCGGTTGATCTTCTCGATAATCCGATCAAAGCTCAGGGCAGGCTCAGCTTTTGGGGAAACGGTTTCTTTTTTTTCTTTAATCATCTTTCCAACCCAGGTCTAATTAATAAATCTACCACCTTTTCCCATTCATTTCAACAATAAAACTCAAAGAGGAATTTGCGTTGTAGCATTTTTTCTATCCCCCTCCCCTTAATCCCCTCCCACCAAGGGAGGGGAATCTTTTCCTGAGCCCCTCGGCCTTACTTGGGAAAGGGCCTGTCCTGAGCTTGTC
>SDBT01013674.1_pt1 | contig 12992 bp, 12 predicted proteins | sample 2277101 | NCBI WGS metagenome assembly SDBT01 (sample SAMN10404973, study PRJNA504765) | marine sediment metagenome | isolation source: marine sediment core GS10_PC15, 103 cmbsf | place: Arctic Ocean: Southern Knipovich Ridge | collected 2010 | reverse complement strand
CGGACTCACTTCCTTCTGTCTTCACGCGTCGGATTTCGGGGGGACCTCTATTTTTTGTGCTGTTTGGATAGGAATATTCGTTATAAGCTAATCGTCTCCTGTGGATTCATTATGATGGTCTCGGTATTGGTATAGCCCTTGATCCTTTCAGAGAATGGGCCTGATTGGTCTGCTTCGCCGTGCACTAACATTATTTTTTTAAGGCCTTTAATATTCTTTACGTAGCTATCCAGATCATTCATGTCCGCGTGGGCGCTGAAGGCTTCTATTATCACCACTTCCGCATTGAGCTTGTACATACGGTCAAAAATTTTTATTTGCTTTTTGCCTTCCACGATTTTTCTTCCTAACGTGTTTTCCGCCATATAACCCACTACTATTACTGTGTTTTTGGGGTCTTCAATATTATTGCGGAGGTGGTGGCGAATGCGGCCGGCTTCACACATACCACTGGCTGAAATAATAATGCAGGGGCCTATGAAATAATTGAGCTTTTTTGAATCTTCTACATCTGTAGTTTGTTTGAGCTGCCGCATTGTAAACGGATTTCGCGGGCTTTTAAATTCTCTTCTTATTTCCTCATCATAAAGTTCCACATGTCTTTTAAAAATGCTTGTGATGGCATTTGCCAAAGGGCTGTCTAAAAAGATAGGCAGATTCTCCGGGATTTTTTTCTGGTGTATCAATAGATGTAAACTATAGATCAGTTCCTGACTGCGCTCCAGTGCAAAGGCAGGGATTATAATTTTTCCACCTCTTTTTATAGTTCTGTTCACTACCCGGGCTAATGCTGGTATACCCTCCTCTGCCGAGTCATGAGTCCTGTTTCCATATGTGCTTTCGCATAATAGATAATCAGCTTTTTTAACAACGTAAGGGTCGCGTATGATAGGCAGTCGGTAGCGCCCCAGGTCGCCCGTAAAAACTAACTTTTTCTTTTTACCGTCCTCCCTGTCATCAATATCCAATTCTACAATTGCGGCGCCTAATACATGTCCTGCCTCACGGAAAGTTGCTTTAACGCCATCAGTCACTTCGAATGCCTTGTCGTTGGGCTCTCCTTTAAACGATTTTAATGATTGTTCGGCGTCTTCCGTGGTATATAGCGGTTCGATAGGCTGTAAGGCGGTTTTCGAAAGCTTGCGGGCAAAATATGCCGCGTCACTTTCCTGAATGTAGGCACTGTCTAAAAGCATAATATTGCACAGGCTTTGCGTTGCCTCGGTACAATAAATAATCCCCTTAAAACCTTTTTTGACGAGCTGGGGAATGTTCCCGGAATGGTCAATATGCGCATGGGAAAGAATCATTACATCAATCTCAGTCGGATCAAACCCAAACCAACTGTTTTTTGCAAATGATTCTTTTCTGCGCCCCTGAAACAGTCCGCAATCCAGCAAAATCTTTTTGCCGTTTACTTCTAACAGATGCTGGGAGCCGGTTACCTCAAGGGCAGCGCCGTAACTGGTTATGTTCATTTATTTTTGATATTAACGAAATGACGATGTAACGAAATAACGATACAACGAAATAACAAAATTTGAAAATTAATATTTCTGGGCTCTTAATCCATCATGCCCGTTGGCGGATCAATAAGCGCACTACATAATATCCGGAGAAAAGCGCGAAGAAGACATTGAGCCAGAAGAAAATCCAGCTTGCTTCAATATAACTGAAAAGCGCAATAAGTACACTGCCAAGCGTAAGCGCAAGCCCACGCCGTAACGTGCCCATTTCAAACGCGTAACCAAGCCCGATACCGGATAAACCAACAATGAAGAAAATTGTGTTATATCCCTCAAAAAGCGTCAGCGACCAAATAATCAAAATGACCCCGGCAATTGAAATAATCGCGGTATCGATGCGGTCATCGACATTGATCATCATTAAAACACTCGCGATAACGACCAGTACTTCAAGAAATATAAAAAATATCGGTCCGCCAACCGAATAACCAAAAATGGCATAAATAAGCATAATCAGCCCACCAATGCCAAAGAGCAAGTTTTTTATTGATTTGATTGGAAGCTGGTCAGATTTGTCCGGCCATGCCGCGCAAGTTACAAGAACAAGCGAACCAATGAGCCCGGTAAGGAAGATGTAATTTAGCATATCAAAATAGTTAAATGCTCATGGGCATTATAAGTATTAAATTTTTTTCACACAATGTTTCGGTTTGTGCGAAGTTGTTAAACTCATTTCTTCTCTTCTATCAGCATCAGCACATTAGTGCCGCCGATTATTCCAAGTATGCCAATTGCCAGAAGGACAAAGTCACGTGAGATTACAAGAGCCGAAGCTATTAATACAATAATTGCCCATTTTTTTATTGAGACGCCTTTTTTCATCCTCTTGGCCGCAATGCTGAACAGTGCATAAATTAATCCTAAGATCACAATCATTATGACATCATGCGTAAGAATTCCTGGTAACAATTTTGCGCCACTTACAGCCGTATTAATAATTGCTTGTGATAAGCCGGGCATTATATTGGCGAGTTTTTGAAACAGCTGTGAATTGGCTGATATTAAGCTGTGAAAGCTATAAAATGAAAATAAAACAAAAATAAAATGCAGAATTGAGATAGCTAATTTTACCAAAGCCAGAATTGAGGCGGCCTTTAAGGCTCCTACGCTAATGCTTAGCTTTTTATTCATATATTTTTTGTATTAAGCAGTAAAATTATTTTTTTCATATTTATATTTTATAGCATTAACACTAAAAAACCAGCGCCATTTGGATGGGTGGGTTTGCCTGCCGAAAATGGCTGGTTATGAGCCGTAGTGTTCCTGGACATCCACATACCACCTAAGCATATTTTCTATTCTTCTTCTTACCCCTATGTTTTTTCCTAGTGTACTGGAATTTTCAATTGCACTACATTCTGGTAATTCTCCAACAGATTCGAAAGCTGTTTCAATTCTCTCAAGAATCTCTACTACACTTGGAAGCCTACCTTCAGTAATTGTCTGTTGTAGATCGCACTCGCGAGCGACAGTACCATCGCCACGATTTTCAACTTCCCCTCCTTCACTTGCTGGGCATTCTGCGCAATTTTTTTCGTTGAATTCAGCTGTCATGACTACTCTTGCTTCTGTTCTGTGGGATGGATCTGATACTCTTGTTTCTGCTCTGTGGGATGGATCTGATATGTTTCTTTCTAGTGTATCGGAATTTTTAATTGCACTACATTCTGGTAATTCTCCAACAGATTCGAAAGCTGTTTCAATTCTCTGACGAATCTGTATTACACCCGGAAACCTGTCTTCAGCAGTTACCTGGGGCGCAAGCCTGCCTTTAGCAATTGCCTGTTGTAGCCCGCACTCGCGAGCGACAGTATTACCATCACGCTTTTCAACTTTCCCTCCTTCACCTGCCGGGCATCCTGCGCAATTTTTTTCGTTGAATTCAGCTGTCATGACTACTCTTGTTTCTGTTCTGTGGGATGGTGTTTTCATAATTAGTAATTATAAGGGTAAGGTTATAATTTAAGTATAAAATCTTAGAAATGTCAAAGGCAGATTTGAAAGAACAAGTTTGCTTGCCGAAGATAGTTGGCTATGCGCCTGTTAGGCATTGCATCTGCGCCCTTCCGACCACCTATTTATCTTTTCTGCCATGGTTTTTATCTGTATGTCGCTTTTTAGTCTATTGCAATTTTTAATCGCACTACACTCTGGTAATCCTTCATCATCGAAGGTTGTTTCAATTCTCTGACGAATTTTTAATGTATCTATAAGCTTACCTGCAGCAATTGCTTCTTGCAGATTGCACTTGCGAGCGACAGTATTATTATCACGTTTTTCAACTTTCCCTTCACCTTCCTGGCACCTTGCACAAATTTCTTCGCTGAATTCAGTTGGCACAACTACTCTTGTTTCTGTTCTGTGGGATGAATCTAATGTTTTCATAATTAGTAATTATAATCTATAAACCCCATGAACTGTACCTGAAACTACCTTATGTTAGAAGTCTCTGCAATCCTTCTCGTATTCTGATAACTTCAGGCTGCCTTGTTGCTGGCTCTCCTGGTTGATATTGAGCTTGCAATTCATTTAATAGATATTCGAGCCTTGCAATTTCAGTTATAGTATGCGGATCAGCATGTCCATGGAGAGTCTCTTGTCCGGCACGGTCTGATTGGTGCAATCTCAATAAAGCAGTGTATAGACCAAATAAATAATCTGGATCATCGGTGTCTAACTCTCTATCTTCAACAAGAGCTAATATTTGATTGCCTATTCTATAAATTTCGGCAATGACTTCTGACGAAATACGTCCAGCAGATATTTTTTGTTGCTTAGCGCGGGCAATTTGTTCTCTGGCAAGGGCTTCTAATTGTCTGAATTGTTGAGTGTTTTCTCTAGATTTCATTCGTAAGTATTACTTGTTGGTTGATTAAAATAGTTGATCTGTTGTGAAATTGCAAGGTAAAAAACCTTTGCGCATGGTCTGACTGAGTATTACCACTGGCAAATTTAGGCTATTTTTTAGAAATATACTCCGCCAGATCAACCATGCGGCAAGAGTAGCCCCACTCGTTGTCATACCAGGCGAGTATTTTGGCCAGGTTTCCATCCATCACTATGGTGTTAGGGCCGTCTACGGTGGAGGAAATAGGGCTCATTTGGAAGTCTTTGGATACAAGCGGGCGTTTTTCCAGCTCAAGAATAGTGGGATGCTTTTTGGAATATTCTTCAAAAACTTTATTTATTTCTTCAGCAGTTGTGTTTTTTTCTAATTCAACCGTCAGGTCAACAAGAGATACTGTCGGCGTGGGTACGCGTACGGCCATGCCGGTAAGTTTGCCTTTAAGCTCCGGAATTACTAATGCCACGGCTTTAGCGGCGCCGGTTGTTGTGGGGATTATGTTCTGCATACAACTGCGTGCACGGCGCATATCTTTATCAGCCATATCTAAAATCCTCTGGCTGGTTGTTACGGCATGGATTGTGGTCATAATGCCGCGCTTGATACCGAAAGCGTCATTGATTGCCTTGGCAACAGGAGCCAGACAATTTGTTGTACAGCTGGCATTGGAAATGATTTTGTGGCTTTCCGGGTCAAATGTTTCTTCATTCACCCCCATCACAAACGTCCCATCCGCCCCTTTGTCGCCTTTTGCCGGCGCGGAGAGGAGTACGCGTTTTGCGCCAGCTGTAACATGCTTGCTCGCGTCTTCGTGTGTGCGGAATCGGCCCGTACATTCCATTACCAAATCAACCTCCAGATCCGCCCATGGCAGTTTTTCCGGATCCGGTTCGGAATAGATTTTAATGGCTTTGCCGTCAACCACAATTTCATCTTCCCCTTTTAGTTCCACTTTGCCAGGGTAACGGCCATATGTGGAATCGAATTCAAATAAATGAGCGAGCATTTTGTTATCAGTCAGGTCATTGATCGCGACAACATCCAATTCACCTTTCTTTTGCATAATAATATGCAGAATTTGCCGGCCAATACGGCCGAAACCGTTTATTGCTACTTTCATTGCTTTTTGATTAATTTATAAAAGTGCTACAAGTGCTTCAAGTGCTACTCGTTCGCTGGCGCTCACTAGTGCTACAAGTGCTAACGTTTTTAAAGTCATTTTAAAAATTACAGGACTTGTAGCACTTGAAGCACTTCTTCGGCGTAAGCACGAAGCTACCGAAGGTGGGTAGCACTCGTAGCACTTTAGTAAAATAGTTTACTGACAGATTTTTGGTGGGTGACTGAAGCAATGATATCCGCCAGGAGGGGCGCGATAGAAATCTGTTTTAGCCCTTTGAATTTTTTTTCTCTGGGAATCGGCATGGTATTGGCTACCACCACTTCTTTAAACCCTGCTTTGGCAAGGCGTTTTACTGCAGGGCCGGAAAAGATCGGATGCGTGGCGCAAAGATACATTTCTTTTTTGGCGCCAGCATTCAGCAAGGCTTCTGTGGCATTGGCCACGGTTCCCGCTGTATCAATCATGTCGTCATAAATAATGCAGGTTCTGTTTTTTACATCACCAACCACGTGGGTTACAGCGGATTTATTATGGGCCGGCCGTGTTTTGTGGAGGATGGCAATTGGAGCGCCCAGATCATCGGCAAACCGTTTGGCATTTTTGGCTCCGCCTGCATCCGGAGAAATGACTGTGACGTTTTTAAGTTTTTTCTTTTTAAAGTAGCTGGAAAAAAGCTTATGCACATTAACATTGTCTACAGGTACATCAAAAAATGCCTGATTCTGGTCCGAATGGAGCTCAAATGTAATCACATGATCCGCACCGGCTGTTACCAACAGATCCGCCATTAATTTAGCGGAAATTGGTTCGCGCGGGACATGCACCTTGTCTTGCCTTGCGTAACCGAAATGGGGGATGATTACGTGGATTTTGGTGGCAAATGAAAGATAGGCCGCGTTGATCATCAGAAAAAGTTCCATGTAATCCTCATTTACAAGCTGATCCCTGCAAGTCTGTATAATAAACACCTCCTGCCCACGCACGGTTTGTTCGAGAACTACGTATTTTTCTCCGCACGAAAAAGTGGAAAGCTTTATTTCTCCGGGTTTCTTTTTTAGCGCTCTGGCTAACTCTTTGGTCAGTTCCGGATGGGAGGAGCCGGAAAAAATTGTATATTTGGTTTCTGCCATATTGGTGGTTGATTAACATTCAGATTTTATCTTAACATATCTCTAAGAAACCCGACAAATATTTGTCGACCTCCGATGGAGGGTGTGGGATTTATTCATTGTCCGCTGTGTCCCCGGTTTATTGCCAGATATTCGGACTCTGGTTCATCGAAGGTATTAACTAACTCTGGCCCACGGCTAAACTTAGCTTCATAAAGCCTTTCAAATAGTGCTACAGAACCTTTAGCCGCAACAATTAACTCTTCTATTATCCCATCATTTCTTTCATTGCCATGACGGCGAATCCAATAGATTTTCATTTGCTCCGCCTCTTTTTTTTCTAGGGTGTTGCCAATTCGCAGATATTCGAACTTTACATCATCAAAACCATCACCTGGTTCTCTGAGGCGCTGAAAAGTGCTGACTATACTTGGCTCACCAGCAAAGTCAAATTCCTCTCTATAAAGCTGTTTAAATCTTTCTACATCACCTTTAGCCTGAATAATCATAAGTCTTATCTTATCATTATTTGAATTATCGGCAGTGCAGTTAATCCACCAGGTATTCATTTGCTCATGCCTCTCCCGCGCTTCTTTAACAGGGAAGTTAGGGTCGCGGCTTAGGCAATGGTCTGGCGATGTCAAACAATCCCGACAGTCTAAACGACAAGCTTGAATGTCCGAAATTAAATCTCGAAGGTATTCTTTCATCTCAATAGCCCTACTATCAATAGATGAGCCTACGAAGGGCGGATGATCAAATCTATCTTGAAAATTTGCGGCCTGGTCCGCTGTTAAACAGATGCCAAGATTTTTTTGCCTTTTCGCCAGAGCAATAGCAGTATTGACAGCTTCTAGCAATTCTTTACCTCGACTTTCGGGGAGTCTTCTCGCTAATTGCTCTTGACGCTCCTCTGATTCAAGCTTGTCAAGTAGATCTTCCAGGCGACATCCTCGTTCAGGTATGATATTTTTAGCCATTCCAAAAAGATTAAATACTTAAGATATCATTTAATCGTGATATTCAAGTAATGTCAATATTATTTCGGCATTACTTCTGTGCCATTTGGCCCATCCTTCACAATAAATCCAGCCTTTTCAATTTTATCCCTCAGTTTATCGGATTTTTTCCAATTTTTTTCCTTACGTGCATCATCGCGTTCGGTTACGAGTTTTTGGATTTCTTCAGGGATGGCATGAGTTATGGGTTCATCCAATTTTAGCCCCAAAATCGTATCGAATTTTTTAATGGTTGCGAGTTTGTCCGCATCGCTGATATCCGGATTGTCCAGAAGTTCCCATGCGAGGGACAGGGCCTGGGGCATGTTTAGGTCGTCGTTTATGGCGGATTCGAACTTTTCCAATTGGAGACCCGTTGGGGACCCAATTGGAGACCCGTTGGGGACTAGAGCACACACCTTTTCGCGCAAACGGCGCAGGCCGGTTTTGGCCGCATCCATAGCATCCCAATGGAACGTCAGTTCTTTGCGGTAATGGGCTTGCAGGCAAAAATACCGATAGTCCAAAGGGTCATAGCCTTTATCGGCGAGAACCTTAAGCGTCAGAAAATTCTCTTCCGACTTAGCCATTTTTTTATCCTTTCCAAGCACCAAAAAGTTCCCATGCATCCAATAAAGCACCCAGGGTTTTATGTTGGTCGCTCCTTCGGCTTGGGCAATTTCGTTTGTATGGTGGACAGGAATATGATCTATCCCCCCGCAATGAATGTCAATTTGGCTGCCAAGGTATCTGGTCGACATGGCACTGCATTCAATGTGCCAGCCAGGGAAACCTTTGCCCCATGGGCTATCCCATTGCATTTCCTGATCACCGAATTTTGATTTTGTGAACCAAAGGACGAAATCATGGGGGTTCTTTTTGTTTTTATCCACTTTAATGCGGGCGCCAGCCTGCAGTTCCTGTTTATCCAGTTGCGCTAATTTTCCATAATCCGGAAATTTTGTGGTATCAAAATAGACATTTCCTTTTGCTGTATACGTCAGGCCGTTCTCCTCCAAAGCCTTGACCTGATCAATCATTTCCTGAATGTGATCCGTTGCCTTACATTTAATGTGCGGTTCCAATAGATTCAAAGCTGTCATGTCATGCATAAAAGCATGGGTGTAAAATTCTGCAATTTCCCAAACTGTCTTTTTTTCCCGTTTTGCACCTTTCAGCATCTTGTCTTCCCCTTCATCCGCGTCCGAGGTGAGGTGGCCAACGTCCGTAATATTCATAACATGGTTTACCTGATAACCGTTCCATTCCAGAACACGGCGCAGTAGATCCTCAAAGACATACGTCCGCAGATTGCCGATATGGGCGTAATTGTAAACCGTCGGGCCACAGCAATATAACTTAACTTCCCCGGGGTCTCGGGGTTCAAAAAGCATCTTTTGCCGTGACATGGTGTTGTATAGATGGAGTTCTGGCATATGTTATTACAAAATTACAAGATTACAAAATTACAAAATTATTCTAATATATAGATGTGAATCCTCCTATTAATTTTGTAATTTTATAATAGCGAAGCGTTTGTAATTTTGTAATATGAAATTATCAGTCATAATCCCAACACACAATCGGGCTGACATTCTGAAAGTCTGTCTGGAAAAACTGATTGCCCAAGAGGGGGTGAATTTTGAGGTGATTGTTGTTGACGATGGATCGACCGACCATACATCCTCCATAGTACAAAAACTCGAAACTCGAAATTCGAAACTCGAAAAAAATCCCAAATCCCAAATTCCAAATCCCAATTGTTCTCAAATCCGATACATCAAACAATCCGCTTCCCATCAGGCGGTGGCGAGGAATCGGGGGGTGGAGGCGGCCACAGGCGACATTATTGTTTTTATTGGGGATGATATTTTTGTGGAACCAGGTTTTTTGCAGAAACACCATGACAGGCATGCGGACCATCCGGATGAAAATGTGGTGGTTCTGGGTTATACAACATGGGATCCGAATATTCCGATCAACAGTTATATGCGGTTTTTGGAAGATTCAGGTTGGCAGTTCGGATACAAATTCCTAAAACCCAGCATGATCGGGCGGGATGATCCGTTTAAATTTTTTTATACCTCTAATATTTCTTTGAAAAAGTCATTTTTTGAGAAGGAAAAATTTAATGAGGATTTTGTGTTTTATGGGTGGGAGGATATTGAACTTGGCTATCGGTTATGGAAGAATCATGAAATGGAAATTTATTATGAACCACAGGCAATTGCTTTTCACCACCATGTTATTGAAGAATCAGATTTGCCTAAAAAAATGCAGGCAGTGGGTAAGTCGGCGGTCCATTTTCAGAGGCTTCAGCCGGATTTACAGATTTTTCCAAGGAGGCTGAAGGCATTGGTTCTAAGGCTGGCTTCTAACCGGCTGACTTTACCGTTATCCCGGCTGTTCGGGAAATCGGTTTATTATGAACTGAAATCGTGGCAGGAATTTTTTGTGGGCATAGATAATAAATAGGGTTGACAAAAATATAGATATATATTATTATATTAGCCTATTTTATATACCCTTATTGTGCATAAAAATATTAACCTCCTAAATCATAGTGATCTTCCGCCAGAACAGCCTGAAACATCCCTGGAAGGATGTCGGGATTTGGCTGAATTGACTCGGGACAGATTTGGTCAGACGTTGGCATTTATCGTTACATCGATTGGCGGGGTTTCCGCGGTGCATGCTACTATTGAGAGACCAAATGAACTACGACAAGAAGCGGCTGATGTTTATCAGATGTCTGACGAAGAACTCGCCAGACCTACTTTACATAAATTTGTTGCAAGCGGCGGGTCAGGAAAGGGTATTAATTTGCAATTTCTAAATTCTTTGCTGCCCAGTGATGCCAATTTTGCCCCAAATGCAAAACGCCATGATGAGCCCAGGAAAGGGGAATTTGGAGAAATTCCATTGGTTCCTAAGGGCCAACAGCCGTATTTGTGGCCGTGCGATAGTATAGAAGGTAAAGAGGAAAACCATACCCCATCTTCTGTGTTTGAAGCCATAAAAATAGTACATGGAGCCTTTCATGCTAAATTGGCTGAAATAACAACACGCAATCGCCAATTAGGGGTTTTAAAATCCATGATCGATAATTATGAAATTGGGAGAGATGTCTTTCCCGGCGCTAAGAAAAAGCTTAGGCGTCTTAAAAAAATTTATAGAAAAAATTTGAAGCTTACTAAGAATGATCTAAAGGCATGGCAGTTGTTGAATGAACAAGTTTCACAATTAATGATTGAGATCAAAAGATTGGTGAAGCTTGACGCAAGGACGGGAAGGGGGTTAAAACGATGCACTGCCCCACAAAAGGAAATTGATATAGGCGCTCATATAAAACCTGCACCTCTGCCTGTTTATGACAATTTTGACAGTTATACTGAAGATGATATTGGCTTGCTTCCTTTTGAGTGTGCTGAAATATCCAAGAAAGACCCAGACAAAACAAGTTCGAGAATTTATTTGGCAATAGTTTTATTGGAACGGATTGTTATGGAGCATGTTATTGTGGGAATGGGAAGAAATAGAGCTTATACTATTGCCAAAGATCGTGTTACCGGGGAAGTTGGCGCAGGCAAGAGAAAACGCAGACAAGCTTTAAAAAGTGTGTATCAGAAAGCTGGTCCGCTTAATGAAAATAGTCTTAAGATTTGGTTAAAAATACATAAAACTGTAAAAGATTTTAAAAGCCGGGCATATAGAGCGATACGCCGACAAACGAAAGGTGCAGAAAGAATAAAACGCTGTAGGAAACCCAGTAAATCTCAACCAATCCCAAGAGCCGAAGAAACAAGTGCGCTTAAACAAGCCGTAGAAAAAAATGATGCAGACGCACTAAAAAAAGAACTCATAAGGCAAATCAGCGATGGGACGTATGGAAAAGAAGGCATGCAAACGGATGGAGCTTATATAGGATTTGTCGTGAGTAAAGATAGAGAAGATTTAAAGAAGAAGAAAAAGGGTATGGGGAGAGAAATCCTGAAAAAATTGGGTAGAGGCAAGCTGATTTTTAAAGCTTTAGAAAAACCGTTGGCAAATGGCAAAATTGGTGTTTGTGTCCTTGTTAAAAGAGAGGAACCTCAGAGGGCAGAACACAAAGCAAAAGATGGGCATGTGCTACCATCTAAACTGCCCGATCGAGGTATGCCTAAAGCGCGAGTAAAGCCCAGTTCGGATCCGGCAGTCATTCAGGCAGCTGCTAAAAACGATACGATGGGAGTCATGGGGCTCTTATTAGAACAGTTGGGTTACAAGTATGCGGGATTTATTGGAGCAAACAAAGCTGCTGTTGAATGTAGTATAGGAGGAAGTTTGGATGAAGCTGTGGCTTCAGCTAAAGAAGGTGTTCGGAAAATTTTTAAAGGGAAAGGAATTGAAGATGGAATTGTCATTAATGGTTTGTCTGCAGAGTTAGCAGACGGAAAGACTGTTGTTTGTGCCGAAGGTAGAATAGACGAGAAATAAGAATTATGAATAAGAATCAGGATAGGATGCACTGGAAAATGTGACTTAACTTGGAAAGAGCATGATGGGCCATAAGCAGACATTGCCTTTCATGGCTTTTTTCCCTAAGATATTTATAACGATATGATGACGTAACGACATGACGATGTAACCTTTCGACGTAGCTCAAGACAGGCGAAATCGCATTGTAATTTGTTCGCCTGGTACGAATCGTCATATCATTGCAAAAAAATTATGAAAACAAAAATTTCACAAATCTTAATCTTGGTTTTAGTGATTGCCACTCCATTTATTTTGGGTGGCTGTTTTAAAAAGAAATGCCCAAGACCTTCCGAAAACATCCCTGGCACCAGTACATTCCGCAGTAATTGCCCGTATGAAGAAGAGGGCGCCGGAACAGGCAGGCGCGAACTTGATTTTTATTTTATTTATGACAATACAGATGCTTTTCAGGAGCAGATTCAGGCTTTCCAGAGCCAAAACCCCGGGCTTACCGTGCGCACCAAAAAATTCGTGAACCTGGAGGAATATGAAGATTTAATTATCAATGAAATTGCGGAAGGAGAGGGGCCGGACGTGTTTATGATCCACAATTCATGGATGGTCAAACACTGGAAAAAACTCCTTCCAATGTCTATGGACCTGCCAGTGGTCATGCCGCCCGATGTGTTTCGGCAAACATTTTTTCAGGCCGCTGCGGATGATTTGATCATTGATGAACAGATTTACGGTATGCCGCTTTCCCTTGATAATCTGGCCATTTATTACAACAAGGCTTATTATAAGGATTTACTGGCAACTACGGACAATCCAGGGGCTTTGTGGGAAGAAATTAAGGAACAGGTTTTCCAGCTTACCAAACAAAACAACAGCCCGGAACGTTTTTCTCTGGCCGGCATTGGCATTGGCCGCGCC
>SDBT01013673.1_pt1 | contig 12992 bp, 7 predicted proteins | sample 2277101 | NCBI WGS metagenome assembly SDBT01 (sample SAMN10404973, study PRJNA504765) | marine sediment metagenome | isolation source: marine sediment core GS10_PC15, 103 cmbsf | place: Arctic Ocean: Southern Knipovich Ridge | collected 2010 | reverse complement strand
CTCAAACATTCGTGACCGACCGGCAGGGCCGGTTTCCCTCGATGTCGGCTCGAGAAGGCTAAATCTTCAATATTCGCTCAACCATTCCGTGTATTTACCCACACAAAATGGAAGAGAACCAATAAAATTAAAGGCTGAAAAAAGGATTAAAAAAAATAAGAGCCTTCTTCAGGTGTTATTTCTTTACCCATTTGACGGCATCAGCCATTACATAGCCGGCTTCATTTTTATCGGTGAGTTCAACTTTGTTTGGTCCAGAATCCAGTTGAAAAGAGCCAATAAGGACCCAGCCCGATTCAACGTCCTCAAGATCTATCTCTATTTCTTCGGTCCCATATTGATGAGAAATCAGGAAAAACTTTTTTCCAGGGCCTCGGAAAAACCGTCGGGATCGGCCTTGCTGATTCGATTCACGCGATTGAGCTGCCTGCCTCTGCATCTCCACCATTCTCCGCCGCATTCTACCTGAAATGCTGTGGTAAAAATAAATGTCATAATCTCCTGTTTCCATAAGCTCCACATTCCATACAACTCTTTCCTCACCCTCTCCGGCTTTTTTCATGTAGGCTGAACGGACGATCTCTCCGTAGAAATCCTGGCTTGTTGACTGAGTCCAGAACACGGGAGGATTAAAAATATTCATTCCGGTAAAAGTCGCATTGTCTTCCTTGACATTGAACAGATTTTGCAGGGTCCTGCTGAGCCAATTCTGCTTGTATGTACCGAGGATCTCAAATCCCTCATCTTCGTTATCGACGATGGTTTCATCCTCTGGAAAAAAATCCAATCGGTCATAGGGTTTGGATATTTCTCCATCAAAAAGATCTTCCTCCTTTATGGCCCGCCGTCCCTGAAAAGGCACATTGATGGATGCGGGGATGTTTTGAGAGACAAAGGTGTCTACAATCATGACTGCGGGAGGTTCATCGGTGACGATGCCTATCTGGATGGTGGTTTGTGCGGGGATAAAAAGCGCATGAGAATAATCATCCTGACCCTGTCCGCTTACTAGCCCATCCCGCCTTCTTGACCGGTAGCGCAGGTCTATCTTTGTGATGCCACCAATAGACGTGGGATTGGCGATGAGGAATTTTACTTGAGTCCGCGTTTTTTCCCTTTCTATCACATCATAGTTCTCGACATCTCCCATAATAAAGCCTGGAATCTGGGTGCCGGTGTACCAGGCATCGACAATTTCATGGAGGTCGATGTCCCCTAAGCCGGAGAGGAAATCCGTCAGATCTTGTTCAGAAATAGTTTGGTATTGTTGCCGGCTCAAAAAATCTATGAATTTTTCGTCAAAATCCTCCGCTCCATATTTGGCTTCGAGTTGAGTTAGAAGCGTTCGGCCCTTGGCTTGGAGAGCTCCGTGAACGACTGAAGCCTCAAGATCCGGATCCGTGATCATCGCAGCCAGCGAGTGGTTCTTTAAGTCTTGATTGGTTTCTTCTTCATAGGAAAGTCCACGTCCTGTTTGTCTGAGCATTCTCAGAGGAGAAGCCACACGCTCCCTCATATAGGATTCGAAGGCATAGTTGAGAACGGGCCACTGTGTGGAAAACACCTGTGTGGTGAATGAGAAAAAATTGGGGAAGAGTTCAAACTGCGGTTCGATATCGACCTGGAATCTTAGTCCCGTTCTGTTTCGTCTCATCATATTGCGGGCTCCTGCCTGAGGAGCCATCAAATTTCCTCTTATAAAACGGTTTAACAAACCCCGTTGTAACTGTGCTGGGGTTTGATTGGCTCTGTTTCTCATCCGTCGTGCTTGCTGCGGGGGGATGCGGAATTCTGCTCCTGAGCAAATCGTGCCCATTTCCGGGAGAAAGGTGAGCTGGGGCTGGACCGTTTCGTATGCTACAGTCCAGAGACGCTGGTAGCTGTAGATGTGTATGGGGACCTCAACAAGCGAGAGCCGATTGTATGGATAGTCCAAACCGAGCAGCACTTCGTATCCATCCTTCAATTGTTTGATGAGTTCAGGGAGCTGCTCTCCGACTTCGCTCAGCAGTGGAACGAAATAATCGTGGCCCGGCAGCACATAGAGAGAATAGGTGACGTTGTCGACCTCAATCTCACGATGCTGGTAAGAGCCGATCGTGAGAGATATTTTTGGCAGCAAAATTTCAGGCTTGAATGTGTGTTGAATTCGCTCATTTTGCGAGTTTATCTCAGGTTTACCCTGAGAGATGACTGTCAAACCCTTTGGAGTTGTGACCGTTAGAGTGTATTTAGAATAACTGGGAGCGGCCACAGCCGGGTAGGTTGCACCTGGGGGAAGGCCGGAAATCGGGTACCATCCGCTTTCTGGCGTGAGGTGGACAAAATCGGAGGTGACCAAAGCGTAATGTTTGGGGATATCATAAATCCAAAGCCTGTACTGGCCTTCGAATCGTGCATTGTCGATATCGAGAAAACAGTAGCGTTCATCGATTTTTCCTGAGTAGGATATGGTCAAACTGATTGAATTCTCTGAATGGATTGGCTCTGTTGGTGTCACGTGAAGAAGATGGTTGTCCTGTCGAAAATTGAGTGGTTCATTACCTTCGGTGATTGATTCGACTCTCAATCCCGGATTGAGGGTCAGCAGAATAGTATCGAGGGATGACGGGGTTTCATTGAACATGTCTAATTGAGCCGTAACGCTTATTTTTTCGGCTTTGTGCTCGAGTTGAATATCATAGCTGCGAACGGCGGCTGTCTGTGTTTCTTGAAACTCTTGACTAGAAGTCCTAATTTCTTGGCGGAATGTTCTATCGGCATATTTGCCGTTTGTGTAGCTAAATCCCAGGATTACGGCCAAAACTAAACAGACAATGGAGAAAGATCCTGTCACCAAATTCGAAAGTGCCGACTGCCTCAGCCTTTTGGACAGCAGAGGCGAAACAAAAATGAGACTTAGTCCCAGGAAGAGGTAGGACAGACGGATTAAAAGGGCTGAATGGATGTTTCCAAGGCCTATGAAATCTGAATACATAAGGGGCAAATAGAACGCATAGGAGTCAAAAAGACCAAAAAGCGGGCTCCCCAAGAATACCAGAACTAGGAAAGAATAGGCCAGTAAGACTAGGAATACAACGGCCTGGCTTCGCAGAAGCGAGGACAGAAAGAATGACAGCCCTATCATAAAAATTAGGCTCGGTAAACAGATCAACACCGTGTACAGAAGATAGGGCTGCAGGGCAAAAAGGGTGTCGGAGAAAAAGAAGTGAATGACAAAAGTGATCAACAGCACGATTATATTCAACAGCAAAAATACAGAGAATATGCCCAGGACTTTTCCCAGAAAATATTCCACATTTGAAAAGGAGCGTGTAAAGACCACTTGGGCGGAATCGTGCCTTCTGTCACGTTTGAAAAATTCGGTGGCCATAAAAGCGACGATAATCCCCTGGAAGATATTAAAGAGTTTGAGGCTGTTTAATGGGAGTGAACCTGAAAGGGAGCTAAGAAAATAGAGTCTAGATATGTTTGGAGATGCAAGAAAAATGCTGATCAGAGCCAGGATAATCAAACCGAATGCTGAAAAAATGCGAAATCCCCATGACCGAAAGAGCAGCCTGGCTTCATAAAAGGCAATTCGTCCGATAAAGTAAAAATTAATCATGATCTATTCCCTTTAGGTTGTTGCCAGACCAATTCTCTTCTTCTTGAGGCTCTTTTATGCCGAGTGTCTGCATAAAATACACATAGGCATCCTCTAGATTGGGATCGGCCTGGGAAGCATCTCTGCCATTTATGCTGTCGGCCACAACACGAAGTTCGTACCCCTCTTTTGAGGGAACGGTGGAGATCACCGTGAATTCTTCTTTTAATTGATCCAGTTCAGAATGGGAGGCTTTTAATGTCCAGACTTTTCCCTTGGCCGTATTGATTAATTCTTCCGGTGTGTCGTGGAAAGCGATATTGCCGGAGTTGAGAAGGGCCACACTGGAGCATGTGGATGAGATGTCTCTTACGATATGAGTGGAGAGGATAATGATTCTATCTTCCCTGGAAAAATCCGACAATAAACTGCGGAATTTTACCCTTTCTTCAGGATCGAGGCCGGTGGTTGGCTCATCGATAACCATAAATTTTGGTGCGCCGATCAGAGTTTGGGAGATACCGAGCCTGCGTTTCATCCCTCCTGAAAGTTTGCTGGCGCGCCTGTCACGCACGTCGAATAGACTCACATCTTCGAGAAAACGGTCAACTTTATCCATGCGGACGCTTCTTTTGTTCTTTTCGTTGAGAGAGGCGGTATAATCGAGGAACTCCCAAACTTTGAGCTTCGAGAATGTGCTGAAACCCTGGGGGAGATATCCTGTCATCTGACGGATGGGTTTGCGGTCTTTCTGGAGGTCTAGGCCGTTTATGGTTGCATTTCCTGAAGTAGGTTTTAGAAGTGTGACCAGGATACGCATCAATGTCGTTTTTCCGGCTCCGTTAGGTCCGAGAAGGCCAAAGACGCCGTTTCCGATATTGAGATTTATGTCTTTGAGGGCGTAGGTTCCCCCTCTGTATTGTTTTGTTAAATTATTGATGGATATTTTCATGGTGCAAATCCTCCTTTATATTCTGCCAATAGCACTTCTTATCTTTTCACCCATTTTACGGCATCGGCCATTACGTACATGGTATCATTTTTATCGGATTGTTCAATTTTATTTGGCCCTGCATCCAGCTGAAAAGATCCAATGAGGTTCCAACCCTGTTCGGTGTTTGCGAGGTCAATCACGACTTCTTCAATCCCATACTGATGAGAGATCAGAAAGAATTTTTTTCCTGGATTTCGATTAAATCGTCCCCTTGAGCCTTGGTTTGATTTCGCCTGGTTTTGAGCTGCAGTTCGCATTTGCATTTCTTTCATGCCCTTTTGCATTCCAATGGAGATACCGTAGTAGAAAAAAATGTCGTAGTTTCCACTTTCCTCAAGATCTACATTCCATGCGACTTTGTCCTCTCCTTCTCCAGCCTTTTTCAAATAGGCTGACCGGACGATTAAACCGTAAAATTCTTGGTTAGTGGACCGCGCCCAGAACTCGGGAGGATTATACACATTCATTCCCGTATAGGTAGATTCCTCATCGCTTGTGCCGGATAGATTTTGCAGGGTGCGGCTGAGCCAGTTCTGCTTGGCCGTACTTAAGATTTGAAATCCCTCATCTTCGTTATCGATGATATATTCGTTGTGGCTTAAAAAATCCGAAAAGTCAAAAGGCTTCGAGATTTCTGCGTCAAAAGGCTTTTCCTTGCGTTGAGGTTGTCGTCCCAGAAAAGGCACATTGATGGATACGGGAATATTTTGGGAAACATAGGTGTCGATGGTCATTAAAGCGGGCGGTTGATCAACGGATATCCCGACTTCGATCGTTGTCTCGGCAGGGACGAGGAGGGCTTTGGAGTAATCGCTTTGACCCAAACCGCGTTCATTTTTTTTAATGTTTGAACGGTAGCGCAGATCTATTCTTACGACGCCATCCACAGTGGTTGGATTGGCAACTTGAAAATTGATTTGCGTCCAGGTCTTTTCTCTGTCGACCACATCGTAACTTTCGACATTACCTATAATGTAGGCAGGGATCTGGCTGTTCGAGTACCAGGGATCGATAATTTCTGCCAAGTTCAAATCAAAATATGTAGATAAGAAATCGATTAAATCCTGCTGATGGATAGAGCGAAACCTGTTTCGTTTGAGAAAATCGGTAAGCCAATGACTAAAATCTGAATCTTTGCTGCTGGCTTCAAGCAGCGTAAGGAGCATTCTTCCTTTGGCCTGCAGGGCACTATGGATAATCGAAGCATCCAGAGTTTGATCTTCCATCATTTCTGACAGTGATTGCTTCTTCAAATCCAGATTGATCTCTTCTTTACCGGAGAGACCTTGTCTGCCCCGCCTGGCTATCGTCGGCGGTGAAGCATAGCGTTCCCTTATATAAGATTCGAAGACATGGTTGAGCACGGGCCATCGAGAGGAAGAAAAACAAGTGGTGTAAGAGAAGAAGTTTGGGAATAGTTCGAACTGAGGTTCGATTTCAGCTTGGAAGCTGACCGCCATTCCTTCTCCTTTTATATATCCTTGTTGTTCTGTCTCTGCATCCAGGAGATTTGTCCTGATAAAGTTGTTGAAGTAGTAGGCTTGGACCTGGGCTAGAGTGAAATTGGCTTTGCCCTTCCCGGTTTTTCCCCATTTCTCCCAGTTCCGGGCCTGAGTTTGAAAGTCTGCGTTGGCGCAGATGGTTCCCATTTCCGGTAGAAAAACGAGCTGGGGCTGAACCGTTTCAAAGGCCACTGTCCAGAGGCGCTGGTAGCTGTAGATGTGAATCGGGACCTCCACAAGGGAGAGCTGTTTGAAGGGATAGTCCAAATCGAGCATCACTTCGTATTCATCCTTCAATGCGCGGATCAAGTCCGGTATCGCGTCGCCAATTTCATCAAGATAAGGAGTGAAGTAATCATGCCCGGGACGAAAGTACAGAGAGTAGATGACGTCATCGACCTGGATTTCCCTATGCTCGTAAGGACCGATGGTGAGGGAGATCTGTGGGAGCCTTGTCTCGGATTTAAATGTGTGCTGTATTCGGCCGTTGAGGGATTTTGTCTCAGGATTTCCCTGGGAAATGACGGTCATGCCTTCAGAGCATAGAACAGAGAGGGTGTATGTGGAGTATTGTGGAGCCCCTTCGGCCGGAAAGGCTTTTCCTGTGGAGAGTCCGGCAATCGGGTACCAACCGCTTTCCGGTGTGAGGTGAACATAATCGGATGTGACCAACGCGTAGTGTTTGGGGATATCATAGATCCACAGGCGGTACCGGCTCTCGTAGCGGTTGTCATCGATGTCGAGAAAACAGTAGCGTTCATCGATTTTTCCCGAATAGGTTATGGACAGGTCGATCGAATCGCCGGGTTTGATGGTTGAATTGGGCGTAATTTTAATAAGATGCTTATCCTGCTGAAAATTTAATGGGTTGCCTTCCCAGGCCACGGATTGAACCTTGAGTCCAGGATTAAGAGTCAGCCAGAAAGAATCTAAAGAGGTGGAGGTTTCGTTCTTCATCTTCATATCTGTTGAAGCGCTGATTTTTTCGTCTTGATGTTCCATCTGAATGGAGTAATCGGAAACTGTTAAAGCCGGTGAATCCAAGACCGCTTGGCTGGAGGTTCTGAGCTGATGCCTGAATTCTCTGTCGGCATATTTTCCGCTTGTGTAGCTGAATCCGAAGATCAAGGCCAAGGCTAAGCATAAAATGGAAATGGATCCCGTCACTAAATTCGAGAGTGTCGATTGTCTCAACCTTTTGGACAGCACGGGTGAAACAAAAATAAAACTCAATCCCAAGAATAAGTAGGACATACGCACGAGGAGAACTGAGTGAATGTTTCCAAGGCCGATAAAATCTGAGTACATAATGGGTAAATTGAACGCATAGGAATCAAGAAGACCAAATAACGGTGTTCCAAGGAATACCAGAACCAGGAAAGAATAGGCCAGCAGGAAAAGGAAGACCACTGCCTGGCTTCGCAGCAGTGAGGACAATAGGAATGACAGTCCTATCATGAAAATCAGAGTTGGCAGGCAGATCAACAACATGTACAGGATATAAGGCTGCCAGACAAAAAGGGTGTCAGAGAAAAAAATGTGGATGATAAAAGTGATGGAAATTACAGCTAGATTTAATAGAAAAAACACCGACAAGATACCCAGGACCTTTCCAAGAAAATATTCCATGTTGGAAAAAGAGCGGGCAAAGACAACCTGGGTGGAATCGTGTTTTCTGTCACGTTTGAAAAATTCGGTGGCCATGAATGCGACGATGATTCCCTGGAAGATATTAAAAAGTTTGAGGCTGTTTAAGGGCAATGAGCCTGAAAGAGAGCTGAGAAAGTAGGGAGAATAAAAGGCTGGTGTGGCGATGGCTATATTGAGAATAGCGATGATAATTAATCCGAGAACGGAAAAAATGCGAAATCCCCATGACCGCAGAAGAAGCTTGGCCTCATAAATGGCAATTCTTCCGATAAAGTAAGAATTAATCATGATCTCTTCCTTCCATTCCCTGGGAAAAGTGTTTATCTATTTAGACTGTTCTTCATCCCGCTTTCTTTCACTATACTAAGAAAAAATTTAGTAGTCAGCCTTTATTTTGTTAAAGCCAACTGGACAGTCGCCCAGATTTTGATTCCTTTCTGCATGTTCGCACGCTGTCCCGTCATGCCGTCGCCCATGCCTCCCGGCCACCTCCGCCGCCTCCACCCATACCGCTCCCCGGGTCGAACCACAGGATTATGCCCTGTCTTAAAATGCGGCTTATCACGGCCTGATCCTCAGCGGCCAAGCAGATGTACAGAAAGTCTTTATCGTTGGCTACACCTAGGGAAATGTTTTGTTTGTCCACAAATGTCAGACTTCCAACCCAGTCATCACTCTTTCCGTCGATATTGATATCCCAATCCCTCCATCCACTTTGGAATTGCAGATTGGCGCAGGAAGTAAAATAAAATGTGAGCAGCCCCATAACACAAATTCCGAAAAAGGCCCTGAAATTTATAAAGAAAATCGTTTTTTTACTTCTTTTCTTCATTTTTATCTCCTTGTTTTGAATTCTATTAAAACTTTATATTGAAAAACAGGTTAAACGTCAATCCGTTGAGTTTTATATGTGGCTTTATGATTCACCACTCAGTTAGACAGCAGGCTGAGCTTATTTATTCCAACATCGTATCAATTTTTTATGATTATTGCATTTGTACTATGAATTCAGGAATAATAGATTCACTATTTTTATCAAAGGGTCCCGATCGTCACAGGAAGGGTTTCCGTTTGATATTTAAGGAGGCTAGTATGAGAAAACTATTTTTTATTATGATTGTCGTGTGTCTTTCTCTGGCTACTCTGGCCGAGTCTCAAGAGAAGAAAATTTACTGGGGCAGTAAGGTTCCGGCAGGATGGAATGGCGACTGGGAGGAAGATCTTAGAACACCGGTGGAAAAGACCGATTTTGCCAAAACCGCCACAAATCAGGATATATTGGAATTTTTTACTACTCTCAAATGGAACAGCGAAAACGTCCATATATTTAATATGTTTGTCAGCGACCGGGGGAGAAGCTGCCCGGTCATTGTTATGGCTAATCCTCGAATCACGTCGGCACGAGAGGCGAGAACTTCCGGGAAGACGGTTGTTTATCTGCAGGGTGGTATTCACCCCTGTGAATGTGAAGGCAAGGAAGCCATGTTGATGCTGATGCGGGATATCCTGTTTGGAGAGAAAAAATACTGGCTGGATAACCTGATCATTTTAAGTTGTCCAAATTTTAATCTTGACGGAGGTGAAACATTAAGTGTCAGCGATGGTTTGCCCAAACTATCCGGAACAAGGCGAAATGCCCAGGGATATGATGTCAATCGTGACGCTATTAAGCTGGAAACTACCAATATGCGTGGGGCTTACCAGAACCTATTTAATACATGGGATCCCATAATCATTCACGACACCCACCGCATGGGGGGAGCAAGACATGGTTATGCCATTGTGCAGGCTGCTTCCAATGTAACCACGGCTCATCCGGGGCCCCGCGGTTATGTCACCGAAAAAATATTTCCCGCCCTGCGAAATATGACCCGCGAGAACGGCGGCATCGAGATTCATTTTCACGCCGGACTGGACCGAGGTTGGCCGCCTACAGAATTCACTCACGATAACTCCATTTGGTCCACGGAGGGCAAATTTATGGTCAGCGGCTATGGACTGCGAAACCGTATGTCGATTCTGGTGGAGACACCGGGTTATGAATCCTTTGAGAAGAAAATATACAGCCAGTATGTTTATATGCGGGAACTGCTGGAATACAGCTATCAACACGGTGAGGAAATGCAGCAGGTTTGCAGAGAGGCTGATGAAGAGGTGGTCAACAAAATTCAAACCGAGGCCGAAAGCGGCCGGCTGAAAAATTTTGTCGAAGGTATTTATGAATCCTACGGAAAATTTGATATTTACGCCTATCAGACTATCCCTTCAAAAATAATCCCTGGCACCAGTGTCCGGCAGCGACGCATCGAAAACGAACCGCCGGAGTTGATCCATGATGTAGAGCTGGTGACCAAACCTGTCGGTACCAAAGAAGCGATGGTTCCCCGGGGGTATTTGATACCGGCCGATATGGAATTTATAGTGGAAAAACTCAGAAATCATAATATCAAAGTCAATGTCCTCGATAAGCCGATAACCGTCAACGGTGAAGAGTTCATCATCGACAAGCTTGTACCCATAAGAAAAGGCGGTTATGACATGACCAAACTGGAAGGCGGATTCTTTAAGTCGGAGAGCAAGGAATTCCCCGTCGGCACTTTCCAAATCGATATGGCCCAACCACTGGCCAACATGGCTTTCTACTGCCTCGAACCCCAAGTCGGCGATGGCTTTGTCGGTTGGAATCTTTTAAATGATTACCTCTATACTCTCGGTGCCGAAAAACACAGCGTAGTGTATCCGATATATAAGTATTTGAAGATAATTGAAGATTAAAAGTAATAGTTCTATTTTGATTTTTTATAGCTAATAGCGAGGCCGCTGCCCCGGCTGTCGACCGTTGTGTCCAGGTTGGGAAGACTGAGCAGATACTCCATATAATCACCACTGCCGCCGCCTCGTCCATACCGACTCATTGAGACGTTGTGAGTGGTGAAGCAGCCGCCAACTTCGAGTTTGGGGAGAACGGCATCCAGATAGTTTTTGTACCAGTTCTTGTCAGCATCGCTGAAGACAAAGTCGAAGGGGCCTTCGAGAGCAGGGACTATCTCATGGGCGTCACCGAGTCGTGCGTCGATAAATTCAGAAAGACCTGCTTCCTCGAAGTTTATTAGAGCTTCATTGTGCCGCCGCTCATCGATGTCGATGGTGATCAATTTGCCTCCCGTCTTGCTCAATGCCCATGCGATCCAGGTCCCGGAGTGGCCGGTCGAAGTTCCGATTTCTAAGGCTCTTGTGTATCCATTTTTGACAATGATGTCGTGAAGTGTTTGACCGTCCACTGTGGGCACGTTCATATTGCCTCTGCCCCAGTCGTTGGTGTCGAAAAACTTTTTGACTCGGGAATTAAGATCCACGTTTTGCTCCTTAGCCGGATGGCTGATGAGGGAAATGGACACAATTAACAAAGCTGTTACTAAAAGAAAAGGAATAGATTCTTTTTGGAGTGTTTTCATCATATCTTCTCTGAAAGCGTTCTGCTTATTTTAGTTATCATACTTTTAGACTTCTGATGTCCGGAAATCTTCCATATGAAGTAGGTTTTGTGAGTTCAGTGCCTGCAATGTGGGTTTTTGCTATTTTATCTCGTGGACGAAAATGTAGTCGTTGTCGGCTTTGGGTTTATGGCAGCCGATGCACATGGCCACCTTTCCCTCCGGTCCTCCCTTGCCTTCCGTGCTGAAGCGGGCCCAGTACCAGTCTCCGGCCTCAGCGTTATAGTCCTTGATCTTGTACATCACGGTGATGGCCGTCATTTTTTTGTCGTTGTTGTAGCCTTCCTTGACCAAGATGGATCCGTAGGGGACGGGGGTGCTGTGTGCATTGAGAAGGATGTCATTCACATAGACTTTGTTAAACGCCCCGTGTGGAGAGTTGCCGGGCTGCAACCCTGAGTGATCATCCCAGAACTTCCACTCTGTGTAGGGGGAGGTTTCGGTGATGTAGGTCCAGAACTCCTTGGCATTGGGACCGGGCATCTGATCTTCCATGGCATGGACGGTCAGAAGGGCCACAGCCACAACGGAAATAATGGTAAAAAATGTTTTTTTCATGGTTCTCCTCCTCAAGCTTGAGTCTTTATAGATTATTATAATAGAAAAAATGAATTCTGCAACTCTTCCTGACTTCCACAATCCAAATCCAACTCATTTCTTCTTTGCGACCTTTTTTTCTCCTTTACGCGAAACTTGTGGTGGCCTTGAGAAAAAGCTCTATCTCCTCGGGCGAATTATAATGACACGCTGATAATCTGATAAAGCTTTGTATGCCGAGCTGTTTAAGCATAGCCGCAAAAAACGGATCTTGTCCAGGGGCATGGAGTCTGAGCTGTTTATCCTTGTAAAGTTCGCATCCATGAGTGGATTCAATCCCTTCCAGGTTAAACCCAACTAGACACGCACGACTGGATAGATCCTCCCTCATCCCATAGACGGTGACATGCTTCATATCCTTGAAGCCTTCAACCGTGTCTGTTCCATTGATAAGAGTGGACAAAAGGCCTGTCGAATGTGCCTTTACACTCTTCATCGCAGCTACAATCAGTGCGCGCCGATTTGTGGAATCTGTGAAATGGCCGCCAAGCCAGCATAGATAGTCCACAACAGCAGACCAGGCTGCATAAGATTGATGTTCTACACCTCCGATGTCCCAACTTGTTTCCGGCTTAAAAACATATTTCCAATGCGGAAGTTTCGCCAATCTATCTGAAACGTGGGCATATCCACATCCCTTTACACCATAGTTTTTGTACGGTGCAATGACATAGGCATCTGCTCCAATATCTTCAACGTCAATTAGATCTGAAGGTGAATATTGGACGCCATCGACCATGACAAACAAATCAGACTTAATCTTCCTTGCCTCTTTGACGATTGTTTTGACGTCAAATATTTCGCCAGTGATATTAGACGTATGTATGACTGCAAGAAAACAGGTATCCTGATCTATTTTTTCAATAATTGTTTCCAGTGAGACGGAGCCTGTTTCTCGACTGGGTTCGGCAATACGTTCCTCTTTTCCATATTTTTCGGCAAACTGCGTTACTGCACTTCGGACTGAAGCGTGGTCCAGGCCAGTCGTAACAACGTTTGTTCCTGGGATGGTGGAGAGAACCGCGTTTGTGATGCGATATATCACATGGCTGCTGCTCCAGCCTGGTATGGTTTGCCCTGATTTTGCTCCGAAAAAGATCATAAGGTCTTCAATCCCTTTTGCAGTAACTTCACCAGAGTGATTGGATCCAGGATTCGCTCTTCCCTGC
>SDBT01013672.1_pt1 | contig 12993 bp, 11 predicted proteins | sample 2277101 | NCBI WGS metagenome assembly SDBT01 (sample SAMN10404973, study PRJNA504765) | marine sediment metagenome | isolation source: marine sediment core GS10_PC15, 103 cmbsf | place: Arctic Ocean: Southern Knipovich Ridge | collected 2010 | reverse complement strand
AGCTCGCGGATTTCTTACCTGTATATAGGCTGGTATTTCCGCAACCAAGTTGGCCATCTCTATTCCTTTTTCCTTTGAAAATTTGTTTAGTAAAGTGGCAATGCTGGCTGGACCTTCATAATTGGCAAATCTGACATCCTGCTCCTTGAGATTAGCTTTTTGTTCGTCATTGAGAACAGAACATATTATTCTCGGTTCCCTGCTATGAGGAGTTGCCCCGGCAAAACTACCAACAAAGTACATTTTTCTCACGCCAAATTCTTCCGCTAATTGAAATATGCAATTCGCATATTCATCCCATCTAAGATTTGGCTCTTTACCTGAAAAAAGTATTAATCTGCTTTTCTCATCCACGAAAAACTCATTCCTGGGATATTCAAAGTCAATCAATAAACCGTCTTTTATCTTAACATAGGGTCTGAATTGGGCTATTTGCTCCATAGCTCCAGGTAAATTGAAGATATAAAACTCTCCCGGGTCTATCTCAGCAAATTTATATGCCTCTAGCTTGTTCTTTAGATATTCTATGCTCCCGGTAGAAACATCTCCCCCATCCATCCACCCCGAAAAGCCTATAACCATACTGGGAGCTTCCAAACTTGGTCTTGCATGGATTATTAGACTACCCATCATAACAACCTCTTTTCTCCCTCAATCTTTTTTATATCGGTGATGTCCTGAGTTACCTCCAGGCATCCAATATATTTCTCAGCCCCATCCCGAACGGCAAAGTAGCGAATGTGGATAAGCCGTCCCTCCATGTTAATCCAGAATCCTGCTTCTTCTCTCTTTTTTTCTTTGAAATCACTCAAAATCTCTTCTACCACGTGTAGACTCTTTTGGGGATGGCATTGCTGAACCTTACGACCAATAATGGCCTTGGCTCTGGGAAAAATTCTCTCTTTGGACTGGCTAAAGTAGCGAACTCTATCCTCTTTATCGACAAAGGTGATATCAACAGGTAAAGTATTGAGAACTGCTTCAAGCTCCTCTGTTAAGAATTCTCCTGTTTCAAATATAACTCTACCTATATCTGCCAATGCTGTCTGAGAATTGGACTCTGCCGTCGGCTGAACGACTCCCTTTGCGTATTCAGGCGTAAAGCAGCAGTAGCCAAGTTCGTCACATTGCTTCCTTATATCTCTCCACTCATCTTCAGAAATTACTTTTAATGCTGCCGGAAAAAGAATATTGCTCTCCTTGTAAAAGTGGCTGGAAAGCATATCTCCTGCACTTTTCGCCAGTTTCCCAAGTTCTTTTGCAAACTCCTCAAAACTCATACTTTCCTTAGCCTCAACAAGTTTGTACAGTTTTTTCTTTTCCTCCCTTATATCATTATGCTCAGCCCACATAATAGCGGGAGGATGGGTGATCCCATGTTTCTCCAGATAAGGAAAGAGAACATTCTCTTCTCGGACATAGTGTTTTTCCGACTCTTTAAAATGCTTGGCAATGTGATTCAACCTTTTCATGCTCTCTCCTGCGGCAGCAAAACTCTTAGCTCCCTTTATCTTCTCTGTCACATTCTTCAATTTATCAGTAAACTGAAGGAGAATCTTGTGCTCTTCCATGAGGGTATGAATTGGATGTCCGGGTGAAGCTAAAGTTTTTGTTGCTCCCTCAAGCGAGTCTTTAAATACGGCAAGGTGAACACCGCAAAGCCGCCGAATTTCCTCTGCGGGCATGCCTTCTTCTATCAACTCTCCTTCTATGCGGGATACATCAGACGCACCAATGCTTCCCAACGCCTCTTTGAATTTCTCTTTTACCTCCTCGGGCCTGGCTCCCGCATGTAACTCTTTAATCAAATCCTTAATGGCCTGCTTTTTGCTGTCCTTCCCCTTTGCCTCACTCATAATATCACCTCATTGCTCTTTCTGTTTTTTGTGTAATCTCCCCACGAATCTACTGTTATTCCCCTTTTCGCTACCTCCAGGCTACTTTTTTTATGACTAACTTGCGCCAACGTTACTGCTCCTAATAATTCTCACCCAACAGTTCAAAATACGCCTTTGGATGTGCACAGGCTGCACACTCTTCTGGTGCTTCGGTTGCCTCATGTATATATCCGCAGTTCCTGCATTTCCACCTTACTACGCTTTCCCGTTTGAATACTCCACCCTTTTCAATGTTTTCCAGCAGATCTAAATATCGTTTTTCGTGCTGTTTCTCCGCCACTACTATTGCTCTAAAGACAGAGGCTATCTCCTGGAAACCTTCCTCCTCTGCTATTTCAGCAAACTCAGGATACATCTTGGTGTGCTCATGATTTTCCCCGGCAGCAGATGCCTTCAGATTTTCTTTACTATCTCCAATAACCCCAGCAGGAAATGCGGCTTTAATCTCCACCTCGCCACCTTCTAAGAATTTAAATAGCCTCTTAGCATGTTCCTTTTCATTGGCTGCAGTTTCCAGAAAAAATCCCATTATTTGTTGGTAACCCTCCTTGCCTGCCTTAGAGCCAAAATAATTATAACGATTCCTCGCCTGTGACTCTCCAGCAAAAGCGGTCAGGAGATTATTCTCCGTCCTTGTTCCTTTTAGATTCTTCATGGTAGTCTTCTCCTTTATTTATTTCTTGTCTTCTCTAGGCAACAAGAGCATGACCTATAGAGATATGCCTGCACATCTCTTACCTTTATGCCCCTCCATCCATTGTTTTCCTGCCATCGGGCAACTAATATTAATATGATGGCAAAGAAGGAAGCTCTTTGAGGATAGATGAGATCAAAGAAAGTCTCAACGCACCAATGCTACTACAACTCGACCCAGCAAGAATCCAACTCCGCAAGAAATACCACCAAAGAGGAGAGTTTCTATGCCGCTTCGAAACCAATGAGCCTTGGTAATTCTCGTCTTCCATACTCCTAGAACAAAAAGGAATGCTGCCACCAATATGGCGGAGATGAGAAGCGCCCTGGAAATCAGATGCACAAAAAAGAAGGGGGCTATTGCCGGTATAGTTCCCACTGCAAAAGAGACCGCAGATATCAGCCCAATGCTGGCTGGATTATCTGATGTACCGGGTACTACGCCAATCTCTTCCTGTATCATAAACTTAAGCCATAGTTCCTTATCAGCAGTAATCCTTTTTACAACTACTTCTAAATCGTCTTCTTCAAATCCGAAATCACGGAAGATATCTCTGATTTCTTCGGTCTCTTTTTCAGGTAATTCCTCTATTTCTTTCTTTTCTCTTTCAATCTGGTTGTGAAAGAATTCCTTCTGGGCCTTGGTCGAAATATAAGCTCCAAAGAAAATAGCAATTGTTCCCGAGGCTATGTGTGCTATTCCGGCTAACAGGATGTCCTGAGTTACTACTAAGGAGACTGAAACTCCTGCTAAGAAAGCAATGGTAGTTATCAGACCTGTATCCACAGCATAAACGATATCTCTAATAATTCTTCCTCTAGAGGTGTGCCAGTCTTCTCCATGCCAATTTTTTAATCGAAACTCCAGGGGACTCTCTACCTCGCCTATCTTCATATAACCTCCATCTTAAGATCTCATGACTAGATGCTCTTTCCCCATAATGAATTATCCTGTCGTCTTTTCTCTACTATATTAGCAAATATATTGGCTCACGCAAGCTATTTATGATAAGAATAGATTCTTCTGTAGTAGATTCCCCTATTCTCTTTAGAGAACTGTGCTAACAAAGAACTTTCGCCCTTTCTTCTATATTTGGTTTGACTGATAGCTTATTTTTGCTACACTTTCACAATGGCCATGAAGCAGAATATAAATTTCTATTAAATAAGCAAAGGCTATCGATATGGAGAAATATACCTGAGAAACTATAGCTCATTGAGGAGAGCAAAATGGATAATATATCTAAAACAATTACAACAGCTATTGAGATGGAGAAGAATGGCGTAGATTTTTATCATAAGGCAGGGGAAAAAACATGCTATCCTCTTGCCAAAAAGATGTTTTTATCCTTTGCTGAAGACGAGAAAAGACACTTGACTGCCCTTAAGAAAATACTGACTGACCTCAATTTTTCGGATTTTACCCGATTTTTCGGAGAAAAACCCCGTCAGAAAATAGAAAACATTTTCAAGAAAGCTAGGAATGAAATTAAGGAAAGAATTACCGCAAACCCTGATGAGTTAGAGGCACTAAGAATCGCTATGGATATGGAATTAGAAGGTGTTCAATTCTATCAAACAGCTCTGGAAGAAAGTAAAGATAACCATCAAAAAGCTTTTTTAGGGAGAATGGTTGAGGAAGAGAAAGAACATCATCAACTATTACAGAATACTCACACTTACCTCAAAGATTCCGGAGACTGGTTTCTCTGGGAAGAAAAGGCTCTACTGGACGGGGGATAAAAAGCGATAAAGAAAAATCCAGCTAAGAGAGATTCAAAAGAAGAAAGGAGCAACACAATGACTATCTTTTTTTCTATGCGGGAAGTAATAGAAATGGCTATAGCTATAGAAAGAAGCGGCCAAGCCTTCTACCAGACTGCCTCAAAACTAGCTAAAGAAAATAACCTCAAAGAGCTCTTTCGGTATCTGGCAGAAGAAGAAGAAGAACATCTCAAGACTTTTCAAGGTTTATATAATTTACTCAAGGAAGAACCGGAAACAACTCCCTACAACTGGGAGGAGGCAAAGCTCTACCTTGAAGCTCTGGTAGATTCCAAATTCTTTGCTGGCCCCGACACGGCTGTTAACCTGGCCAAAGAGGCGAAAGATAAACTGGAGGTTATCAATTCAGCTATGAGCTTTGAGAAGGAGACACTGCTCTTTTTCTATCAGATGTTGGAAATGATTAAATCGCAGGAGCTGGTTAGAAAAATAATCGGAGAAGAAAAGAAACATATCCGGAGACTTTCCACTGTGAAAAGCAAACTATCCTGAAACCGACTATTCTTTCTATGAAAAACCTACCTGGCGAAGAGCTAGTGGAAAAAGCTCGCAAAGAAGATAGTGAACTCTATGCAGAGATAGTTAGGCACTATCAGCAAGAACTCCATCTTTACCTTAGGTATCTTACTAGTTTTTCCTCGAGAATCATGGTGACCCCAAAGCTCAAGCTTGAGAAATTGGGTCGACACGCCTATTCTGGAGAGTGTATTAAACTCCTCTTGCCCTGAGCTCTACAAACTCCTTCCTGCTGCCACACTGATAGTAGGGATTAGTAGATTTTTCGTATCCTATTGTAGATACAGGTCTCTTTCCGTAGTTATGGCCCGGATAGATGCGCGTCTCATCAGGAAACTCACTGATTTTGTGAAATAAACTCTCATAAAGCGCCTCTGAGCTTCCTCCTGGACTATCCGTCCTTCCGCAATATCCAACAAAAAGGGTATCTCCAGTGAAAAGCACTTCATTTACGCGCAGGCAAATACTTCCCGGTGTGTGCCCGGGCGTATGGATAATCTTCACTGTCAATTCTCCCAGTTTGTATATATCACCATCTTTTAGCATAATGTCTGGACGCGCCGAAGACGCATCGAGCTTATGGCATAAAATCAGAGCTCCGGTAGCCCGCACAATCGCCTCATTACCCTCTATATGGTCTGAGTGCCCGTGTGTATTTACAATATACTTCACCGTGATATTAGCCGCTTCGATACTTTTCAAAATAATTCTGGTATCGCCGCAGGGGTCTAAGACCATACCCTCCAGGCTAATTTCATCGGCCAGAACGTAGGAAAAATTGTCGTCCGCTCCACCCACCGCAAGCTGCTTCACAATCACCTGATACCTCCTTTCCCTGTGAAGATAGGAATCGTATACTGATATTTCCCTGGCGGTCACCAAAGAATAACGGCTTTTTTTATTTTACCTTACAACTTTTTCAGCTTGAGTCAACCTTCTCAACCTGGTGAAGCATCTAAACCTCATTCTACAAGTTAATCAGGACGCAGATGCCCGCAAATAAACAAGATATATAAAAACATTAGACTCTGAACTTTGAACTTAATCAGGACGTAGATTTTCGCAGATATATATCCAGAAAGAGATTTCTACAACTTCTAACTCGAAACTAAGACTTAGCAAAAAACCAATCCCTGGAGATTTAGTCATTCTTTGGTTAGTTTCTTTGATACTTAAATCTTCAATAATCTGGGTCTCCGTCCAAAAAGGATTTTCAAGTGACCTCATCTCTGTCACTTGACAGCCAGTCCACTTTCTCCTAATCTATTGTCTAGGTAATGCTGCAAGAAGAACTTTGGGTGGAAGGAGATAAGGGAAGCCATGAGAATTAGTGGGTTTGAACAAGACAACAAGGACAAGAATGAGAAAAAAGATACCAATATGAAGAGCATTGATTCTACTCGTCCGTCCGACTTTATCCGAAACATTATCAGGCAAGACTTAAAGGCAAATAAGAATAACGGCCGTGTGGTGACCCGCTTTCCACCTGAACCGAACGGCTACATACATATTGGAAACGCCAAGTCCATTTGTATCAATTTTGGTATTGCCCTGGAAAACGAAGGTGGTGTCTGCCACTTGCGCTTCGATGATACCAATCCATGCAGAGAAAGCATTGAATACGTTGAATCAATCAAATCGGACATTCAATGGCTTGGATTTGATTGGGGTAAACATCTGTACTATGCATCTGACTATTTTGACAAGTTATACCATTACGCTGTGCAGTTAGTTAAGGACGGCAAGGCCTACGTTTGTAGCCTGAGCGCCGAGGAAACCAGAGAATATCGCGGCACCCTAACCGAACCTGGAAAAGAGAGCCCTTATCGAAATCGTTCTGTTAAAGAGAATCTGGACCTATTCGAGCGAATGCGAAAAGGAGAATTTAAGGATGGCAGCCATGTACTGCGGGCAAAGATTGACATGGCTTCTCCAAATTTGAACATGCGGGATCCTGTTTTCTATCGTATTCGACATGAATCCCATCATCGAACAGGCAATAAATGGTGTATTTATCCTATGTATGACTTTGCTCATTGTCTGTCCGACTCTATCGAAGGCATCACGCACTCCATCTGCACGCTGGAATTTCAAGATAATCGCCCGCTGTATGACTGGATACTTAGCACGCTGAATGTTGATTGTCATCCGCAACAAATCGAGTTTGCTCGTCTCAACCTCAGTTACACCATCACGAGTAAGCGAGAGCTTCGCCAATTAGTAGAAGAAGGATATGTAAATGGATGGGACGATCCACGCATGCCTACATTATCGGGTTTGCGTAGACGAGGCTATACAGCAGAAGCAATCCGCAGTCTTTGTGGACGCACTGGAGCAGCCAAGAGCAATAGTATCGTTGATATCGCACTATTGGAGTACTGCATCCGGCAAGATTTGAATCGGCGGGCCCCGCGTGTTATGGCTGTGCTGCGTCCACTTAGGGTAGTCATAGATAACTATCCAGAAAAACAGGTAGAAGAGCTAGATGCTGAGAATAATCCAGAAGACCCAGGGATGGGAACGCGCAAAATTCCTTTCTCGCGGGTACTCTACATAGAACAAGATGATTTTCGTGAAGACCCACCCAGAAAGTTTTTCCGTCTGTCCCCAGGTCGTGAGGTAAGATTAAAACATGCATATTATATCAGATGTACAGATGTAGTTAAGGACAAAAAAACAGGAGAAGTTATTGAGCTACACTGCACTTATGATCCAGCCACACGAGGTGGTTGGTCATCGGATGGGCGCAAGGTAAGAGGAACGCTGCACTGGGTTTCTGCAGCGCACGCTCTAAAAGCCGAAGTGCGACTCTATGAGCCTCTCTTTACCAAAGCAGACCCCCATGATGCAAAGAATAATTCTGATTTCAAAGCTAACTTGAATCCTCATTCTTTAGAGAAGTTAACTTCCTGTCCGGTAGAGCCGAATCTAGCCGACGCCAAGCCAGGCAGTAGATACCAGTTTCTAAGACAGGGCTACTTCTGCGTTGATTCCACTGACTCGCGTCAGGAAGCACTGGTATTCAATCGGATAGTATCGTTACGTGACTCATGGGCCAGGATAGAGAAAGCAAAAAAGGAAAAGTCCTCTCTGGAGAAAGGAAAATCTTGAAACGTAGGATGCCGTGAGAAGAATATCCATATTTTACCAAAGACACAGGATATTTGCTATGTCTTTGATTTTGTTTTTCTTTCTCTGCAGCGGTGTCCTTGCAGAAAACGAAAGATTCTGTCTGCCTGAAGCCAGAACCCATTCTTCGGGAGAAATAACCAGTGATGTTGGATTCCTTTATCTTGCTCACTGGGCAGGATATTTTCTTGTTTTTAAGATACTGGATGACGCTGGCGGCAATTTTGAAAAGTATAGAGAAAATTTCTTCCTGAACAATATCCAGTGGTGGGATGGTGATTCCTTCTACTGGAATTTCATCGGGCATCCTTATCTAGGTTCACAGACTTACCTTTATTATAGAGCAAGGGGCTACAGTAAATCAGGGAGTTTTTGGGGAAGCTTCGCCGCAAGTTTCTTATTTGAAAGCACTGTAGAAGTATTCCATGAGGGCTTCAGCTTTAACGATGCAGTTATTACGCCAACACTGGGATATCTTCTCGGTAACTGGATTGAAAAAAAGAGCATAGAAATGATAAACAGTGATAATAAGCTCGGCCAAACAATAGCACGCATAATAAACCCCTGGCTAAACTTTGAGTTCTATGAAGGGATGACCTTAACCCCGATCATCTCATCAGAGAACATCGGATTTATGCTATGCTATAAGTTCTAAGGAGAGATTTTACAATGCGATACCGCGATTTTGGAAATACAGGTGTCAAAGTTTCTATTCTGGGATTTGGTGCAATGCGCCTGCCGGAAGAAGAAATAAAGGGAAAGTACCAAGTTAGGGAAGCAGAGTCTATTGAAATGATGCACAGAGCCTTTGAGCTGGGCGTAAACTATGTGGATACAGCTTACTGGTATTGTCATAGCCAGAGTGAATTGGTAGTGGGAAAGGCTCTTCAGGGCTGGAGAGATAAGGTCTATCTATCGACAAAAATGCCTACAGGGATGGTGGAGAAAGCGGGTGATTATCGCCGTTTTCTGGAAGAACAGCTCAAAAAACTCAAGGTAGCGTACATCGATTTTTACCACTTTCACGGCTTAAATGAAGATAGATTCAAGAACATAGTCCTGAAACATAACCTTCTCAAAGAAGCGCAAAAAGCAAAGGATGAGGGGCTTACTAAGCACATATCTTTTTCTTTTCACGATAAGCCCGAGGTCATGAAGAGAATTATAGATTTTGGAATCTTCGAGTCAGTTCTCTGTCAATACAATCTTCTTGATAGAAGCAATGAAAAGGCTATGGCCTACGCGAAAAGGAAAGGCCTGGGAGTAGCAGTAATGGGTCCGGTGGGAGGTGGTCGTCTTGTTATTTCAGATATCCTCAAGGAAGCAATAGGTCTTGATGTTAAGAGTACTCCAGAACTGGCCTTAAGATTTGTTTTGGCCAATAAGAATGTATCCCTTACTCTTTCAGGTATGGAAAATAAGGAAATTGTAGAGAAGAACGCCGGGACAGCAAGTCTGTCTGAACCTTTGAGCAGCAAGCAACTTGAGATAATTAAAGATTTAATAGAGAAGAGAAAAAAGAAAGAAGAGATACCCTGTACCAGTTGTGGATACTGTCAACCATGTACCGAAAATGTAGCTATTCCAGAAATCTTTCAGTTAATGAACTACTACACCGTGTACGGGCTAAAAGAGTACGCTCGCAAGCAGTATCAGAACATCGGCTCCGGCGATAAAGATGAAAGGAAACAAGCAGACGCCTGTGTAGAATGTGGCGAATGTGAAGAAAAGTGTCCACAGAAGATAAAGATTATGCAGAGATTAAAAGAGGCTCGTGAGATTTTAGGATAGAACAAACAAAGCACTAGAGTCTTACCGGGATATCTCGCCCAGCCAGGTAATCTTTGATCTGGGTAATGGTGTATTTCCCGAAGTGCACTATCGAGGCGACAAGCACAGCGTCCGCCTTTCCTTGGGTAAGGGCCTGATAGAGATGTTCAAGTGTTCCGGCACCACCCGAGGCAATGACGGGCAGGTTCACCGCATCAGCTATTGCCCTGGTCATCGTAATATCGTAACCAGCCTGAGTGCCGTCTGTATCCATGCTTGTGGGTAGAATTGCACCAACTCCCAGTTCTTCCACTTTCCTTGCCCATTCAACAGCATCAATTCCTGTAGGCACAGTGCCCCCTTTCAGCATCACCTCAAAATTGGAAGGAAGTTGAGGAGAACTGCGAGTGTCAATAGCAATGATGATTCTTTCGCTGCCGAATTCTTTTGCCGCTTCTTTAACCAATCCTGGATTTTGGACTGCAGCGGTGTTGATAGATACCTTGGATACGCCTATCTCCATTAAATCTTCAATATTCTGTATACTCTTAATACCTCCCCCCACCGTTAGTGGAATCAAAATATTTTTTACTGTTCTTTTTACCACATCGATCGATGTTTTTCTCTTTTCAAGCGTTGCAGTAATATCAAGAAACACTAATTCGTCTGCACCTGCCTGGCTGTAAGCTGCGCCAATCTCTGCCGGATCACCTACATCCTTCAAATCCACAAAATTTACACCTTTGACCAAGCGCCCATTCTTTACATCCAAACAGGGAATAACTCTTCGGTACTCCATCTATCTTTCCTCTCTTTTGTTTTCTAAGATATCAAACCCAGATTCAATTGACTCTCTCAAGAAATCACTCGTAAATACTCACTAAAGTACATACGCTACTGTTACTGCAGTCTATCCCGATGATATTCCTGAAGACATTTTGGCACAATCTTCTCTTTTTTTACAGCTTCAATGCCCTCAATGCTGGCTTGAGCGGCTGCTATTGAAGTTATGTAGGGAATCTTATATTGTATAGCCATTATGCGAATATAGCTATCATCATATTTACTGTCACGGCCAACCGGTGTGTTAATAATAAGATGAATATTCTCGTTCTTGATTGCATCAACAATATTGGGCCTTCCCTCATGTATCTTCTTTATTTTAATACTGCGAATACCGTGCTTCTTAAGGAAATGGTTTGTGCCTCCCGTAGCATAGATACTAAAACCCATTTCATCAATCTTCCTGGCTATAGGAAGCAAACCTGCTTTATTCTTATCTACAACAGTCAGCAAGATATTTCCTTCCAAGGGGAGTTCAACGCCTGCCGCCTCTTGCGCTTTATAGAAAGAGAGTCCAAATGCATCAGCAATCCCCATAACCTCCCCCGTAGCCTTCATTTCTGGCCCTAAGAGAGGATCTACCTCGGGAAACATATTAAAAGGGAAAACCGCTTCCTTAACTGCAACATAAGGGAGTTTGTGTCTTCTTAGTTCAGGGAAATCCTTGATCTTTTTTCCCAACATCAAATAGGTAGCAATACGAGCTATGGGGATTCCCGTCACTTTGGAAACTATGGGAACAGTGCGTGAAGCTCTGGGATTAGCCTCCAGGATATATACCCTATCATCACATATAGCGTATTGAATGTTTATCAGACCGACAACCTTTAACTCCTCTGCGATTCTTGCAGTGTATCTTTCTATAGTATTCAGATGTTCCTCTTTTATATTCCTGGTGGGGATAACACAGGCAGAGTCTCCCGAATGGACACCGGCTAGTTCTATATGTTCCATAACGGCAGCAACAAAAGTGTCATTGCCATCACAAAGGGCATCAACCTCTGTTTCAATGGCATTTTCAAGAAATCTGTCGATAAGCATCGGGTATTCTGGGCTGACCTTTATTGCTTCCTTAGCATACCTTGTTAACATCTCCTCGTCATATATGACTTCCATACCCCGGCCGCCAAGTACAAAAGACGGTCTCACCATAAGAGGGTAACCAATTCTATTGGCAGTTTCTACAGCCTCCTCTAAAGAACGGGCAGTGCCACTTTCCGGCTGTAGCATATCCAGGGAAATCACTTTTTCTCTAAAACGTTCTCTATCTTCGGCAAAGCGAATACTCTCCGGACTTGTCCCCAGGATATTCACCCCATTATTCTGGAGTTCCTGGGCAATGTTCAGTGGAGTTTGGCCGCCGAATTGAACTATAGCCCCCTCAGGTTTTTCTTTTTCGTAGATTGTTAATACATCCTCCACGGTCAACGGTTCAAAATAAAGTTTATCGGAGGTATCATAATCTGTAGATACAGTCTCAGGATTACAGTTAACCATAATTGACTCATAATTCTCATCGCGCAGGGCAAAAGCTGCATGCACACAAGTATAGTCAAACTCTATGCCCTGGCCGATTCTATTAGGACCACCGCCCAGAATCATCACTTTTTTCTCTTTTGAAACTCCCACTTTGTCCTTGCCGATATAGGTAGAATAGTAGTACGATGCGTTTTCTACACCACTGACAGGCACCACCTCAAATCCTGCACATTTTCCCAGGCTAATTCTCTTTTGCCTGACTTCTCTTTCTTTTATGCTAAAAAGATCCGCCAAATATCTATCCGAAAACCCCAATTCTTTTGCCTTGATTAACTTTTGGCTGGGCAGATGATCCCATGGATATCCTAATATTTCTTCCTCAAATTCTACCAGCTCTTTCATCTCTTTAATGAACCATCTACCGATACGGGTAAGTTGATAAAGCTCCTCAACCGATGAACCCCTGCGCAGAGCCTCATACATCAGGAATATACGTTCGCTGGACGGTATAGACAGATTTTTCTTTAACTGTTCCGCAGAAAATGTTCTAAACTCCTTGACACCCAGACCATATCTCTTTGTTTCCAGTGAACGGATAGCTTTTTGGAAGGCTTCCTTAAATGTTTTTCCAATGCTCATAACTTCCCCTACTGCCTTCATCTGGGTTCCCAGGATATCCTGGGCTTGGGGAAATTTCTCAAAGGCCCAACGGGCAAACTTAACTACTACATAGTCTCCACTGGGCTCATACTTCTCTAGTGTTCCTTCTTTCCAGTATGGAATCTCATCCAAAGTCACACCCGCAGCAAGCTTGGTTGAGATACGGGCAATGGGAAAGCCAGTTGCTTTTGATGCAAGAGCCGAGGAACGAGATGTGCGA
>SDBT01013671.1_pt1 | contig 12993 bp, 12 predicted proteins | sample 2277101 | NCBI WGS metagenome assembly SDBT01 (sample SAMN10404973, study PRJNA504765) | marine sediment metagenome | isolation source: marine sediment core GS10_PC15, 103 cmbsf | place: Arctic Ocean: Southern Knipovich Ridge | collected 2010 | reverse complement strand
AACTTATACAAACCAGAGCTCTATAACTTGTGAAGGGGGCTAAATGAAAGCTGTTATCCTTGCTGGGGGGAAAGGCGCTAGGTTAAAGCCGTTTACCGAGGCTTTGCCTAAGGTAATGTTGCCTATCGGAGCCAAGCCGTTTCTAGAAATACAGATTAGTTATCTCAAAAAGTACGATTTTGACGAAGTGATATTAGCCATCAGTTATCTGAAAGGTAATATAATGCACTATTTTGGGGATGGCAAGGAACTTGGTATCAAAATCAGTTACTCGGAAGAAAAATTTCCTTTAGGCACAGCTGGTGCTATTAAAAAGGCAGCCCGAGATTTGAAGGATACATTTGTGGTTCTAGTGGGGGATGGCCTTACCGATATTGATTATCACTCTCTGGTATCATTCCACAGAAAAGCCGGTGCCTTAGGCACGATGGTTGTCTATGAGAAGAAGTTGAAAATGCCTTATGGATTGGTAAATTTGGACGTAGACTGTGACAATACAATTTTAGATTTAGAGGAAAAGCCTGAGGTTGTGTTCACGGTCAACACCGGTATTACCGTGTTAGAACCGGAGAGCTTAAATTACATGGAAGAAGGTGAATTCTTACGTTTGCCCGACCTATTTTTAAGATTGAAAAGTGCCGGTGAGAAGATTGTGGCTTATCGTCATCCCGGCAATTGGGTTGATATTGGGCAAAGTATTGAGCAATACCTGGAGACAAATCAGCAAATTATTACGCGAGAAATCTCATTCTCTCCGGCTCTCTCCGAGATAATTTTCGAAGGCAGTGAGGAGAAGGAATAAGTGGTAAAGACAGATATTCCCGTAACCACCTTGCTAGCAATGTATACGACTATGCTGAGGATACGCAAGTTTGAAGAAAGAGTGGCTGAGCTTCTGCTTGAGGATGAGATTAAGTGTCCAACCCACCTCTATATTGGGCAAGAAGCGATAGCGGCTGGTGTCTGTGCTAATCTGCAGAGAGAGGACTATGTTTTTAGCACTCACCGTAGTCACGGGCATTATATTGCCAAGGGTGGTAATTTGAAACTAATGATGGCAGAGCTATACGGAAAGAGAACTGGCTGTTCAAAAGGTAAAGGGGGTTCTATGCATCTCGTGGCTCCGGAGGTTGGACTCTTGGGCAGTGCCGCCATTGTGGCTAGTACCATCCCCCTGGCTGTCGGAGCAGCATTGGCTTCAGTAATGCAAGGAAATAGCTGCGTTGCCGTAGCTTTCTTCGGAGACGGGGCGGCCGACGAAGGAGTATTCCATGAATCCCTTAATTTTGCCTCCCTGAGAAAGCTACCCATAGTGTTCATTTGTGAGAATAACCTGTTTTCCACCCATTTACCACTTTTTTTAAGACAACCCGCGGATAATATATATGAGAGGGCTCAAACACACATGATGCCTGGTCTTCAGGTAGATGGAAATAATGTATTAGAAGTTTTTCGAGCCTCGCGGGAAGCTATTGAAAATGCCCGGAATGGCAAAGGCCCCACTTTAATCGAATGTAGAACCTTTAGATGGCGTGCCCACGTAGGTCCGTGGTGGGACCTTGATGTAGGATTTAGAACTAAAGAAGAAGTGGAGAAATGGATAAAGAGGTGTCCTCTTAGGGCACACGAGGAGTTTTTATTAAATCAAGACATTATATCTGATTTGGAAAAGAACCAAATCTCTAAACAAATAGATGAGGAAGTAGAGGAAGCCCTGGCCTTTGCCAGGGAAAGCCCTTTCCCTGATGAAAGTGAACTCACCGAGGATGTTTTCAGAGTTTCATGATGAGAGAGATTACTTACGTTCAAGCCATAAGTGAAGCAGTAACCCAGATGATGGGACAGGATAACCGCGTCTTTATCATAGGTATAGGGGTCAATAGTCCGTGGTATGTGGGTCAAAGCTGTGCTGGACTCTACGAAAAGTTCGGCGATGAACGGGTGCTTGATACTCCCGTTGCTGAGAATGGAATGACAGGGATAGCTATTGGGGCAGCCTTAGCCGGGATGCGCCCAATTATGGTGCATCCCAGGATGGATTTTATGTATTATGCCATGGACCAGATTATCAACCAGGCGGCTAACTGGCATTATATGTTCGGGGGCAAAGTGAATGTTCCCGTGACCATTCGAGGCATCGTCAATAGAGGTGGGGAACAGGCGGCCCATCATTCGCAGAGCTTACAGGCAATGTTTATGCATGTACCCTGCCTCAAAGTCGTTATGCCCAGTACACCCTATGATGCCAAAGGGCTTCTTATTGCCAGTATCCAGGATGATAATCCGGTCATTTATATTGACGACCGCTGGCTCTATGAAGAGGTAGGCGAGGTGCCAGAAGAGCTATACGCAGTACCAATCGGGCAAGGAATAGTAAGGAGAGAAGGTAAAGACGTAACCGTTGTGGCAACTTCTTATATGGTCTCTGAGGCGAATAAAGCTGCCGAGAGCTTGAAGCATGAAGGTATAGAGGTGGAGGTAGTGGATTTGCGTTCACTTAAACCTTTAGACGAGACTCTCATATTTGAGTCAGTAAAAAAGACGGGTAGATTGGTTGTTGCCGATGGGGGCTGGAAAACATGTGGCGCCGGCGCCGAAATCTCTGCACTGGTAGCCAGTAATGCCTTCAAGTATCTAAAGGCACCAATTATGCGAGTTTCATTGCCTGATATCCCGGCACCCTGCAGTTCGGCATTAGAGAAAGTATACTATCCCACAGCAGAGAGCATAATTTCAGCAGTAAGAAAAGTCCTGGAGGAATCATCGTGACCTATAAAGTCCCTTTTGTGGATTACCCCTTACAGTATCAACGCCTGGAAGATGAACTCCTAGACTTGCTCAGAGACGTTGTGTTGACCAGGGCTGATTTCATACTTCGTGGCGACCTGAGGCAGTTTGAGAGCAATGTAGCTTCCTTTCTGGGAGTGGATTACGCAGTTGGGGTTAACAGCGGGACTGATGCTCTATATTTATCGCTCATGGCCAACGGGATAGGTCAAGGTGATGAGGTTATCACCGTCGCCCATACCTTCGTGGCTACTGTGGCGGTTATTGTTCAATGCGGGGCTAGGCCGGTACTGGTGGATGTGGCAGATGACTTTAACATGAATGTAGACCAGGTTGAGTCAGCTATCTCGCCCCGACCCCGTGCCAATATACCGGTTCATCTCAACGGTCGCCTTTGTGATAGGGAGAAACTAATGAGCATTGCTTCCCGACACAATCTGCTGGTAATTGAAGATGCCGCCCAAGCCTTAGGAGCAAGCTTTGATGGACAAAAGGCTGGCTCTTTTGGTTTAACCGGTTGCTTCAGCTTCTATCCGGCGAAAATGCTGGGGGGGGCCGGCGATGGGGGGATGGTAGTAACTAACGATGAGAATCTGGCAGAAAAGTTATGGCTTCTTAGAGACCACGGGCAACAGAGAACAACAGGGGACATCCTCTACTACGGCTTTAATAGCCGATTAGACAACCTGCAGGCAGCTATTCTTGACGTAAAACTAAAATATCTACCGCAGTGGATTGAAAGACGGCGGGAACTGGCTGGCATCTATCATCAGGGCTTGGCAGATGTTTCCTATCTAAGATTACCCCCACCTCCGCAGTCACAAGGCCGCTACTTTGACGTGTTTCAAAACTATGTGGTGCGGGCGCAAGATAGGGACAGGCTTGTTGAGCACCTGAGGGCGTGTAGCATTGAGGTGCTGATTTCATGGACTAAGCCCATGCACCATCAGCAAGCACTGGGACTGACGCATTTCCATCTTCCTGAAACCGAACAAATCTCACAGGAAGTGATTTCATTACCACTGAACACTGAACTGAGTAATGAGCAGGTGAAATACGTTATAGAATCTGTCCGCAATTTCTATAGGTGATAGTGGTAAACATGGATATAGGAAGGGATATGCCCGGAATCAGGCTGAGCAGGGAGCATCTACAAGTCATTTGCCGCCGCTATTACAGTATGCTCTTGAATAAGTATTAGAGGGTAATTGTGAAAGTTTGTTTTATTGATTTACCTGGGTGGGATAAAACAGTACCGAATGCAGGCATTGCTTATATGGCCTCCTCGCTTATGGAGAGAGGCCACTATGTAAAGATTATAGATCTGAATCTTAACACAAAAGATGTTGAGAAAAGACTATCTGAAACCCACGAATACGACATTGTCGGAATATCCATCAAGAGTTTCGCAATCCGAAGTGCGCTGGAAGTTTCTAAAATAGTAAAAAACGAAAATCTTATATGGGGAGGCCCCCATATCACCGTAGACGGATACAACTTTTTATCTCGAGATGAAGTCCTTGGCATAGGCGGTGTGGTCGGTGAAGCGGAAGAAACCATTATCGAGATCGCAGAAGCATTTGAAAACAACAAAGGCCTACAGGATATAAGAGGGGTAATATATCGGGACGTAGATAGGATAGTAGTCAATCCCATCCGCGAATTCGTGCGAGATTTAGATTCCCTACCTTACCCAAATTATGAGGTCTTTGATTCTTTTAACGGAACAATCGAAGATTACCCCTTATTTACCAGCAGGGGGTGTCCGCATTCTTGCATATTTTGCTGCGCCGGGCTGCTGTCAGGGAAAAAATGGAGGACCAGGGAACCATCCAGCGTATTACACGAACTGGAATTCGCCAAGTCTAAATATAATTCTAAGAGGTTTCTAGTTCTTGATGACAATTTTACCCTGGATATGAACCGGGCAAAGGAAATCTGTCGCCTTTTAATCGAACACAGGTTAAACATGGAATTCTCTTGCCCAAACGGGATCAGGGCTGACCGTTTGGATGATGAACTTGCCGGTCTCATGAAAGAGGCGGGATGTACCTCAGTGGGTCTTGGCATCGAGTCTGCAGTTCCGGAGGTATTCGCAGCTATCAAGAAGAGTGAAAGCCTTGATGTAATAACGAGCGCTATTAGCATCCTGAAGAAGCATGAGATAATAGTTGGCGGTTATTTCATAATAGGTCTTCCCGGCGATAATCTAGAAAGAGTGAAATCAGGGGTGAAGTTGGCTAAGAAGATGGGTCTTTCATCCACGGTCTGGGCACATCTTTCCCCTTATCCTAAAACAGGAGTCTGGGAATGGTTGAGCCAAAACGGCAGAATGTTATGTGATTGGGAAGATGCTCCTCATAGCCCTAGTCACGCCAATATCATTTTCGAGACTGATGACTTCAGTCAAAAGGAGAGGATAGATGCTTTGAATCTTGCAAATGTGAGGTGCAGAACCTGGGCTTTGCTGAATCCTGATGAGTCGTTCGTGTACAACGCATTTAAGATGTTGAAATTAGTACTGAAATATGACGCCAGAAATATATTCTTACATTTGTTTTATGCATTAAGAAACATTGGATCTATAGTCAGAATATATGGGCATCAACGTATAACCAAACCATAGCTTTAACAGCACTATAGCGGAGTTTCTATAAATGATGGTGGTAAATATGGATATAAGAAGGGAGATACCCGGAATACGACTGAGTAGTGAGCATTTACAAACTATCTGCTGCCGCTATTACACTGCTGCCCAGTTTGTTCAAGGGAAGCAAGTGCTAGAGGTAGGGTGTGGTGCTGGTTTCGGCTTGGGTTACTTATCCAAGAGAGCAAAACGAGTAATTGGCGGAGATATGTCCGAATATGCCTTGAGACTTGCCCAAAAGCACTACAATGGGAGAGTAGAACTTCTCTCCTTCGATGCCCAGAGTTTGCCCTTTAAGAACGATTCCTTTGACGTAGTGGTAGTGATGGAGGTGCTGTATTATCTGTCCCAGCCAGATAAGTTTCTCGATGAGTGCCACCGTGTCCTGGTAGATGAGGGCATTATTGTACTTAGCATGGACAACAAAGATTACCCTGTTCCCTTTGCTCCACATGACAAGTTCTCTGCCCAGGAGTTATATGCCTTATTGAGTCCACATTTTAAGGCTAAGGTTTTCGGTGCTTTTCCCGGAACGGGAAATCCAAGCTGGATAAAACTCCAATCCGCTATTTTCACAATGGCCGGAAAGGCTTTAGGTTTAATTCCCAAGGAGAAAGAGGTTAAAGATTATCTTAATAATCTCATTTTCAGAAGGGACCTGGTGCTAGGGAGGGAGCTTGAGGATAAGGACATGATGGTAGAGAATTTTCAACTTACTCCTATTCCTGATGATTCCCCCGACTTTAGACACAGGTATTTGTACGCTATAGCTTATGCTCGTAAAATAAAACAATTTGCTAAATGAAGGGAATGGTATTTGAATTGAAATCAGTCTTGTTTTCGGCTTTTCAGAGGGCTTGCAAGCTTATTGAGGGAACAGGGATAAGCAAAATCCCCGGTGTTTGGGCAGTTTATCGTTTCTTCTTTCGACATCTCTGGACGAATAAAAGTGTGATAGAGGTTCAAGGCAGCCAAATGTACGTAAATCTTGATGAATTTCCTGAGAGTTACCGGGAAGCTTTTCGGGGTTATATCACCACCAACTGGGAGAAATTAACCACGGAGAGATTTAAAGAGGTAGTTAAGGAGGGAGACGTGGTGCTGGACCTGGGAGCTAATATGGGATACTTTACCCTTCTCGCTGCCAGACTGGTAGGTAAGGAGGGAAAGGTTTATGCATTTGAGCCCCAACCAACAAACTATAGTTTATTAGTCAAGAATATAGAACTAAATGGATATGATAATGTTGTCCCACTCCAAAAAGCTGTTTCCAACACGTCCGGGCTGATAAAACTATTTATATCTGATGAAGATATAGGCAACAGTACGATATTCCAATATGGCGGGGATAGAGAGTCGGTCGAGGTTGAAGCGGTAACTCTGGATGATTTTTTTAAAGACAAGGAACACCGGGTTGATGTAATTAAGATGGATGTCGAAGGGGCCGAGATGGCAGCCCTCTTAGGAATGGATAGAATAATTAGAGAGAATAGAAATTTAAAAATATTCTCTGAATTCTACCCTTCGTTGATGAGAGCCGCAGGTTATGCACCCGAGGATTTTCCCCATAAGCTAATAGATGATTACCATTTCTCCATCCAGCCTATAGACCGCTTACCCGGTAGGAAGACAAAGCATCCCAGAATCAATAGCGTTGATGAGCTTATGAACTTATTTAAAGAGGTAGATGTGGTCAACCTGTTCATGGAAAGGTTATAGTGGGTTTAAGAGGGAATGAGCGCTAAATCTTTAATTATACTTGAAGACCGAAGCCTGATAGACAAGCTTGTTTCTCTGGCCAAAGGAGAGCCGATACTTGTTGCCCTGAATAATGATGTTGGTCAGGAATTAGCCAGTAGAGGTGTGGCATTCAAAACACCGGAAGATTACGGGCTTTCTGAGGAAGACCTGGAGGGAGAGGGCCTTAAATGGTTCCGGTCGTTTCCCGATATCAAAGTAAAAGATAATAAGAACTTAAAGGAATTAGTGGTACATGATGGTCTCTCAGTATGGTGGTTGGTAGAGACACAGATTTACCTGAGCCGGTTTGTCTTTCCCAGGATGATGCATATTATCAAGCAGGCTATAATACTGGACCGAATAGTAAGGGCTGAAGAGCCATCTCTGATTTGCTATGCCAGGGATGACAATGACGTAACCAATCAGAGTTTTACTTTCAGCTCGGCTTCCAAGGCTACCGAGTTTATTAGCAGGTCTAGAAACATTGCCACCGCTACGGTTTCCTATCCATCTGGCAGCAAGTTACCTTTACCTAAAACGCTGAAGACATTCGTTTTTATATACGGGCAATGGCTGAGGATATTCCTGAGGAAGCTGTTCTGGATGCTCCGGAGACAAAAAAATGGGGTGGGGAAAACGAGTGAAGGAAGGAAAATATTGATATTCTCGGGTTCGAGCTGGACAGATGTTTATGATCTGGAAACCGGGGAAATGAGGGGAGGTGACCCCTACTTTGACTCGGTCATTGAGCTACTGAAAAGCAAGAATAAGATAGTCTTTGTAGATACCCCCACCAACTGGTGGGGGTTGAGGACAATGAAGGCGACAAAGCAATCACCGAGAGTAAAATATAAACCTCTGGAATGCTATTTGAATATATGGGTTATGCTAAAGGCATTAAGGGCGTCAGGAAAATTACACCGAGACTATGAAGTCATAAACCGGTTGGTGAGTTTTAGAGATTCATTGAATTACAATGAGATACCACTCTACAATTTGGTGGAGCCAAACCTGTCCCTTTTCTTTTCCAGGCAATACCTGACAATGCTAATTGCCACTATTGAGGCAGCAAAACGCATGGTAGAAACTGAGACTCCTGATGCAATTATGCTGGGTGGTGAATCATTCACCGCCGGGAGAGCAATAATCGCGTCAGCTAAATCGAAAGGTATACCTACCTTACTGCTTCAGCATGGCTTATATGATAGATATCAACAATACTATAACCATATTGAGGCAGATATTGGTCCCAATAAGGAAGCTAACACTCCCTATTGCCCTCTGCCAGACAAATTTGCCATGTCTGACGGATATACCAAGGATATTCTGGTAAGGTATGGCAAAATCCCAGAGGCAGATGTGGTTGTTACCGGTCAACCAAGATACGATATATTAGCTAGAGGAGATAAGTTATTTGACCGGGAAAGGACTTTCCGCAGGCTAAACCTGGACCCAAGAAAGAAACTAATTGTCTGGACGACACAGACGGGACATTGGACACCTTCAGTTAATGAAAGATACGTAAACACTGTCTATGAGGCGGTAAAGTCACTCAAGGGGGTACAGTTACTGATAAAACTCCACCCCAATGTGAATAAGAACAGCAGTTGGATTAAAAAAGTATATTGTGATGACCAGTCCTTTAAACCACCAATTATTGGTGGTTGGGGTGCTATTACCTACGAGTTGCTATATGCCTCGGATATTGTGATTTCACATAGTTGCTCAACTGCCGTAGAAGCCCTGACCATCGGTAAGCCGGTGATTATAATGGACTTCGCCGGAGAACCTATCCCAGTATATGCGGAGTGCGGCGCGGCCCTTTTTATAGACAAGGAGGCTGCCCTCCTACCGGCAATCGAGAGTTTATTATATAACGGAGAAGCCTATCAGAAGCTTGGGGAGGTAAGAGAAAGATTTATCTCCGACGGTAACTATAAACAGAGTGGGCAAGCATCCCAGAAGGTTGCCGATTTAATCTTACAAATGCTCAAGGACTCAAAAATGGGGAAAGTGGCGGTAGGTAATGGATAAAGCATTTAAGTTTTTGATAGTCGGTTTTGGCTCCATTGGGAAAAGACACTTTGATAATCTAAAACAGATTGAAGGTATCGAGGTAAGTGTCTTAACTAGGAGGAGATTAAACATCCCAGCCGCTAAGGTCTATAGTTCCCTGAAAGAGACCAGGGGTGAATATTTTGATGCTGTGTTTATTACTAATGAAAGTGCTCTTCATATACCAACGGCGCTAGCCTTTGCCGAAAGAGGTTCTAATCTTTTCATAGAGAAGCCGCTATCAAATAGCCTGGAAAAGATTGACGAGCTAATTGATACTGTAAACAGGAATAACCTGAGAGTGATGATAGGGTGTAACATGAGATTTCACCCCGTGATAAAATCATTAAAAGACCTTATCAGAAAGGGAGAGATTGGTAAAGTGGTATCGGCACGAATAGAAGCCGGACAGTATTTGCCCGACTGGCATCCAGGACGGGACTATAGAGATTCCTATAGCGCTAAGGAAGAAAAGGGGGGAGGGGTTATTCTGGACTTAATTCATGAACTTGACTATGCCTTCTGGTTTTTTGGCAAGGCAAGGAAAGTAGGTTCCTTTAGCGGTAAGAGGAGTGAGCTGGAAATAGATGCCGAAGACCTAGCCGAGATTCTGGTGGAATTTGAAGATGGCACCTTATGTGCGGTGCATTTAGATTATATCCAGCGGTGCCCAAGCCGTAATATTAAGCTAATCGGTACCGAAGGCACCATATTTGCCGACCTGACTACAAATAAGATAGAGATTTTCAAAGTGGCGAAAGGTGATTGGGAGATTATCGATTTGAACGGAGGCTTAGAAAGAAATAAGATGTATTTAGACGAGGTGAAACACTTTATCGACTATATTCGAGGTATAATCAGGGAGCCTCTTATAAGCTTACAAGAGGGGGTAAAAGTCCTTCAGATTGCTCTTGCGGCGAAAGAGTCCTCATTTTCCGGGAAGGCGATTGAAATCCGGGACTTAGAATAGGTTTGCCATGAAGATTATATGCACCATATGTGCCAGAGGCGGTTCGAGAGGGGTGCCAAAGAAAAATGTCCGCTTGCTCCGCGGCAAGCCCCTAATTATTTATACCATTGAAGCCGCCCAAAAATGCGAACTGATTAACCGGATAATCGTATCTACCGATGACCATGAGATTGCTGAAATAGCCAAAGAGGCCGGAGCCGAAGTCCCCTTTTTAAGACCGAAGGAACTGGCACTAGACGGTACACCCAAATTACCTGTAATTAAGCACGCAATTCAATTTTTAGAATCTCAAGAAGGGTACCGACCTGACATTGTGGTGGACCTGGACCCTACCTCTCCCCTCAGGACAGAGGATGATATAGAAGTATGTATCAGAATGGTCATGGCAGGAGAGGCTGATAATGTTATTAGTGTAGTAGAGGCCCGTAAAAACCCGTATTTCAACATGGTTGAGATTATAGATGGCAAAGTCCAACTGGTTAAGCAACTTAACCATCCAATCACTAGAAGGCAGGATGCTCCAGAAGTATACGACTTGAATGCTTCCATATATGTATGGAAAAGAGATGCCTTAATGAATAACGAGACCATCTACCTGGATGGTACCGCGATTTATCTGATGCCGAGATGGGCGATAGACATTGATGATGAAACTGCCTTTGAGTTTGTTGAGTTTATGTTAAATAAGGGAGATAAATAATGCTGGAGTGCTTTAGCATTAAAGATAAAGTGATTATCATTACCGGAGCATTGGGGCTCCTGGGAAGCACCTACACCGAGGGTTTCTCCAGTCAGGGAGCCAACGTTGTGATTGTAGATTTAGACGCCGAGCTTTGTGAGCAAAAGGCTGAGGCAATCGCTGAAAAGTATGGCACCAAGCCATTGGGCATAGGATGTGACATAGCCAATCAGAAGCAAGTTAGAAAGATGGTTCAAAAAGTAATTTCTAAATATAATCGTGTAGATGTGTTAGTAAACAATGCCGCCATTCAAACGGAACACTTCTTTGAGACATTTGAGGAATATCCTGCCGAAGATTGGGAAAAAGTAATGAGCGTAAACATAACCGGAATGTTCTTATGCTGTCAGGCCGTTGCCAGGGAGATGGAAAGGGGAAAGAGTGGGAGCATTATTAATATTGCTTCAATCTACGGCGTAGTGGCTCCAGACCAGAGGCTTTATCAAGGAGCAATTTATGGGGGAAGGCAGATTAATACCCCCGCTGTATACTCAGCGAGTAAAGGGGCAGTTATTAGCCTTACTCGCTATTTAGCCAGCTACTTGGCACAATACGGGATTAGAGTCAACACGGTAACACCTGGAGGAGTTTATAGTGGACAGAATAAAGCATTTGTTAGAAAATACAGTGAGAGGTGTCCTTTAGGCAGAATGGCAAAGCCCGAAGAAATATTCAATGCCGTTTATTTTCTAGCTAGTGATGCGTCAAGCTATATTACCGGGCATAATCTGATTGTAGATGGTGGGTGGACGGCATGGTAGAGTGTAGCCCACAAATGCTAAAGCAGTTAAGAGGATAATGGAGGTACAAGGTTGGAAGATAAGATAGACCGCGTTTCTCCCAATCAATACCTGATGTATGCAGGCACGAATCATATGGACTTCAGAGTAGCCATTATTACAGGAGTATGTCGCTCCGGGAAGACGCTACTGGGGCAACTGTTAGGCTCAATGGGAAATGTCGAGCATATAGACGAACCCTGGCTTCCAAGGATGCTTCCCGTAATGCAGGGGAAAGGATTGATAGATAGAGAAGTTGCCAGGATGTTATTCCAGTCTTTCACAGAAGAACTGTTCAATGATACAATCTTGCTGCGGAACGCGAATTTCAGGCCTGGGGATCACAGTTCGATTTGGAGCCGCAAGGGTGCTCAAGAGATATTCTCCCGCTTGGTGAATTTGGATTCCAGAGATGATGTTCAACGGTACGTTCGTGAGAATGACTCTGTCCTATTGTACAATCTGGCGGAAACCATCCCTTACCTTTCTTTCCTCATTGAGGCATTCCCGCATTGTAAGATTATTCACGTAGTCCGAAATGCACTAGACGTAGCGTTATCGGTAGCTGACAAGCAATGGTTTTCAGATGTACAGTTAAAAAACCCCCGTAATAACCAGGTGTTTAGAGTGTATCAGAGCGTTGATGAGGCAGGACAGTATTATCTCCCCTGGTGGCTTCAAGAAGAAGACTCAGAATCATTTCTAAATATGAGAGATTTTGCCCGGGGGCTGTGCTATTGGCGTAGCTTGTTGGAGCAGAGCCAAGATCAGATTAAGCAATTGAAGGCAACACATCCGCAGGTATACTGTGAGGTCAAATACGAGGAGTTAGTTCAAGGTTCTGCCCACGTAATAAATGACATCGCTGATTTTCTGGGCATAGCTCCGTCCGAACAAACAGCGTCGTTATTGTCTATGATTGAAGACCAAAAAGCGGTTGGGTTGTCGATTTATCCCATTGCTGAGGTTCCCGAAGATGAAATGGAACGTGTTATCAAAATATTGGATGCGTTCAACTATCCCACGGCAGAGCTTAAATAAGATGGAGACAAGTTCCTATGGACGAGAATGAAATAAAAAGGTATTTTGAAGAGAATGCCACGAGATGGCTGGTGGATGCGTATGGAAAGAATGACTATACGTATCCGACCGGCTTGCATCGATCACGGATTGCAATGCGTATTCTGACCGAACGATTTGGCTCTCAAAGTTTGAACTTATTGGATATTGGATGCGGTGGTGGAGATTTGTGTTTTCTCGAGGCAGAAGCCGGGAA
>SDBT01013670.1_pt1 | contig 12994 bp, 13 predicted proteins | sample 2277101 | NCBI WGS metagenome assembly SDBT01 (sample SAMN10404973, study PRJNA504765) | marine sediment metagenome | isolation source: marine sediment core GS10_PC15, 103 cmbsf | place: Arctic Ocean: Southern Knipovich Ridge | collected 2010 | reverse complement strand
AGGTGCGAATAGTCCCATAGATCGGAATGGAAGCCAGGCCTATTTCCCCAACAATGCCGCACACCTTAGCCAGGCTCTTCAGGTTGCTTTGCTGACTTAGGACTGTTGCGATGTAGCTATCCTTGGTGCCCAGGTTTTGCTCTACGAATTCATTTCGCGACTGCTGGAGTTCAACCCCATTCTTCTTCGCTTCAATTAGCTCCAGGTTGTAAACGCGGTTCAACTCTTGCTTGGCCCTGTCGTATTTTCTTCCCAGCTTGTCCTTGTTAAAAGTTTCAGTTTCTCGCGCCCCGAAGGTAAATACCTCGTTGAGCGTGTCCCTGACTTTACGGACGTTGCTAGAGCTTAGAGGCCCGGAATCCAGGGCTTTAATCCGCGCCTGGATCTTCACTGTATCCTGGGCGAGTTGGACATCCAATTTACTGAAGCCAGCATTCAATAGCACCTGCTCTGGCACTCGTCCATTCACCGCAGATATTAGATTCACTTTCCCCAAGTCTGTAAACGGTTCAAGGCGCTTCTGGGCTACCAGTCGGCTTTTAGCCTCTGTGATCTGAGAATCCGTGAAGCCAGCTGACTTCAGGGCCGCCGTAGGGACATTCTTTCTGATAGCGTCAACCAAATCCCTGGGCTGGGCTTTCTCAATCGCGCCAAAGGCTTCTTTCCTAGTCTTCTGCTCTTTAATTAAGATCTGGGCTTGCTCTACTTGGGTTTTAGTGGCAACCTTGGCCGCTATGAGGTCTGCCGGTTTAACACCCTTCGCCAGGGCTTCGGTCAATGTGAATTCCTGGCCTGCTTTTACCTTGGCGATGGACTGCACTCTCTGAATGGCGTCTTTCTGGCCCTTCGGGAGCGCCGTTGCTACGGTTTTCCTGCCGCTCTCGATGGCGCTGGCGCTTAAACCAAAGGCTCGCAAGGTTTTAGGTGCTACACCACGCTGAATCGCTTCAGCGACGTTTACAGAGCCGCCCTTGCCTATTCTGACGTTGGCGGCGCGCAGATCATCTTCGGCTTCCTGCTCTGCCCTTACCTGGGTCCGGGCCGTGCCTACTGATCGTTCATCGAATCCCAATACACGGAGAGTGCTCGGGCGAATATTCCGCCGGATAGCTTCGTTTAAGTCCAGGGTGTTGCCAGAGATACGCAGACCAGCTAGACTCAACTGCTTCTCTCCCTCGGCCTTGTCGCGAGCCGTGGGCGCTCTCCGCTCTAGCTGCTGCTGGCGTTGAATAGATATCAGTTCTTCGCGCCGGTCCCTATCCCGCTCCTGACGGCGTTCTGCTGGCGTCAGGGGGGCTGGCCGGGGTGTAGGGGCTGCTGAGGCCCTCGCAGTCGGATCACGCGCCTCTACACGTTCTTCGCGCCTTTCCTGCTCTGCAATGCGTCGGCGCTCGGCTGCCGAAATCGGCGGTTGGCGCTGAGCTACTGGGGTTGCAGTGCGTGCTCTGGTAGGCTGGACAGCCTTAGTATTCTGTTGGGTTGGGCTAGTACGCGCTCGCGCCTCTCGCAGATTCTTAGCCTTTTGTGTTTTGATTCCTAGGCGTATCTCCATTCTCGCTTCTAGACGTTCTGCTGCTCGCGTTTTTGCACTCGCTATTGCTTCTGCTCTTACCCGCGCATTTTCGCGGGCTTCTCGGCGTAGCCGCGAGCGTGTAACTGACGCTAATTCCCCGGTGCTCCGGGGTGGTGTACTTCGGGGTCGCGCACTTCGCGGCGGGACACCGGCAGGCGCTTGAAGCTGGGCGGTATTGGCGCGAATAGCTTCCCTAACCTTCGCACTTAACTCTAAACGATTCTCCGCGTTGCTGCGGCGGCGCTCGACAGCCCTTAGCCTGGAGGCTTCTTTCTCAGCCAGTTGTCGTTCACGATTCGCTTCAGAAATGCGATTCTGCTCAGCCCTGCGCGCTGCCAGCCGCTGGCCCAATGTTTGAGTGGTCATTTTACCCTCTGCGAAGTATCAGGTTCACAAAGTCTAGCACCATTGCCGCGCTCAAAGCGAACAGAAGATATTTGAGCCAAACCATCTGGCCTTCTAGGTAGCTATAATCCCAAATTACCATCTGGCCAATACCTCGGGCGAGTTCTGGCAAGCTGGTAAACGCACGATATCCGGCGCGCAAGAATCCATCGTCCGCAAGCACCTGAAGCAAGTCGAACCCAATCACCTGGTTGATAATCCCAGTGGTTTCGTTGTAAACGCGAGTGCCTGCCGTATGACTAATCGGGTCAGTATCGTGGCACCCTCTAGTTAAGCCGGTGAAGGTTGTTGAAGTCTTTCCGGTGTAGCAGATGTCCTCGTTTCCAATGGTAACAAAATCTACGTCGATAAAGGCATTGGTGTTATCCACCGTCAAAACAGGGCTTACCTCAGTCGTGGCGGCGGCGAGCGTAGTTGTCACGATGGAAGTTTCCCCATCCATAAATAAACTAAACGTCTGCGCGACCATGTAGATGAACAGAAAGAAAGTTATTCTATTTCCCATCGATACCTGCCTAGCGAAGCCAAATGGTTACATTCATTTTCAAAACAGGACACCACCCGGCGTAGTATCCGAATCCAGCCGTACAACGACTAAGGCAATTAAAGTTGCCCCACCAATGTTTTAGCCGGTGCATTTTTCTCATATTTCCCCTACGGTGTCAGCCTGGGGCGCAAGGCCAGCAGAGCCGCGAAAATAACGACATACAAGAAAATCGTCCAGACCGGGACTAGGCCGGTGCCAATGCTACCAGCGAAGACCAGTCCAGCGCCCATGAAAATGCCAGCAAACATTAAGCTGGTGGTCGATCTGAAAACCCACGCACCACCCATTACCGTTAGCATCATCACAACTAGGGTCCAGAGCACCTGAATCGGTACGTCACCCGTGGTAGCCCCGCTGTTCAACAAACCGAAGAAAGGCAAGTCGCTACCAGTTTCCTCACCGAATATATTACTAGATACAGCACTGCCAGTAACATCGTTGGTCACTTCGGCGGCAAATTCAGGGTCGCCAATGGCCGCGCCCTGGCTTAGGGCTATTCTGGTGCTGGTTAGCGCAGCCATGCTAGAGAAAATCGACGTACTCGCCAGAGGGTAGGACATGATGCCGGTGTTCGTATTTGGAGATACGTCATCAAGCGTTACTCCGGGAGTAGTTTCCAGCGCGTACCGCAGGGAAGATTCATCGAAGTCCGTAATATTGATCGTAGCCAGCCCCACGATAGGGGAGAACCTTTGGTCTGTACTGGTAAAGGTAAACCGTAGGTGAATAGTTGTGCTCGACAGGTCGTCACCAGTGGTAATCCCAGCAATGTTTCCGCCGTTGGTAATCGGCTGCCAGGTCGCCTGGCCGTCTATGGATGTCTCCGATACCAGGGTGGTGTTAGCAGGCACCAAAGAGGCCCAGGAAGCCGTTGCGAACAGAACGTCGGTAGCAGTCGGATTGGCCGTGGTGGACACCCAGGTGCCGGTGTCGGCGTAGACTTCCTCAAAGCTCGGGTTAGTCAACAGGTTGCTGGAATCCGGGAAGGTAGCCGCCGACGCGCAAATGCAGGCCATTGCGCCGTCCCAGCGAATAATCTCGTCAGTATCGTTGCAGCCGAATACACTGGAGCATCGCGCATACAATCTTACTTCTACAAAGGCCGTACTTGCTGGGGCTGTCTCGCCGTTAATCTCTGTCAGAATACGATCAGTGTCCCCGTTGATAGGAATGTTAACTTCCACAGTTGAAAGCACACTTGACCCTGAGTCCAGCCAGTTAATTTGGAATCTCGGATCTGCGTTGGTCACGCTGCTCATTTCCGTACTATAAATCGAGAAGCTCCATTCCTGGCCAGCGCTGGCCGTTAGAACTTGCCCTAAACCATCCTCGGTAAAGCCAACGCCTGACGCGCTGCTATCCCCGAAATTCTCAAAAGAATTCGCCCCAAATTGAACAAAATCTTGAACAACTGAGCCGCCGCCATCTGAAGTACCGCCATCGCCTCGGTCATTATCCTTCGTCCATCCGAAGGGATTATCGGCATCATCCGTGGTACTGCCAGTCTGCTCTAGGGATATGAAATCGTCAGGGGGAAGGGACTCACCCGCTACTGTGAGAATCAAGCGCGGCGCGCTCCTGTTATCATCTGATGCAGCAGGCGTTCTAAAAGCGTTTACTGAACTAGGAGATTCATGCGAGTCTTCAATCACAATTACAATATCGTTGCCGTTCACCCACCCGGCCCGGTCTACCACTTCCTGAATAATATCCGTAATGTCAGGACTGTTAATAGTGGTCCCATCGGTGAACGTCGGCACGCTAAACCATGACCCTGTTGTGCCTGTAGTTGCCAACGCCTCACACGCGGCAAAGCTAGTGCAAATATCGGCATCATCTTCATCTATAGCACTAATCTGTAGATTTACTGTAGTACCTGAACTGGTAACAAAAGGGGAGAATTCTATCACGGCACTGCCAACGGTTTCGCCCTGGTCTAGGTCAATGTCGTTAAAGCTAAAGGCCCCGTTAGCCTCACCAATACCTGTTTGATTTCCTAGGATAGTTTCATTACGGCCATCAAACCAAGAACTTGATCCTTCCCACCAGTTTACGTCCTCTGTAGCTATCTCCACCAAAGTATTCAAGTCTGGATCAGCCGGGTTAGCCCCCGCGTTGGCTTGTGTCCCTACCAAGGTGCCGGTATTCCAGTCGCCCTGGCTGTTAAACCGACTGAGAACCCCAGGGGTGGCAAAGGTAATAGCCTCAAAGTAAATAGTGCTGAAATTGCTGGCCAACTCCCAGGAATTGGCGTTGTCCACCATTGCCTGGGCGGTGCCGGTGTCTGAGCCGACACCAACCACCTCTAGGGTTAGATCAGTGCCGTCTGAGAAGACGTTGACGGTATGCGAGCCGGTAGCTGGAATCGTAATCTGATCAACGCTTAAAGTGGTATTTCCAGCGCCGGTGACGCTTAGGGTTATTTCATCTTCATCGCTCAGCCACAACTGAAAGGCCCCAGTCTTACATACGAGACAGACATTGCTTCCAGTGACCCCAGCGGTCACGTTCAGCATACCCTCGTAGATCACCGCGTAGCTCGCGCCCAGTTCTATGGTGGCATCATCGGCGGTTATAATCCCAGCCTCGCCGGGGAAGACCTGGTGATGCTCCACCAGGTCTACGCCCCCCATCGAAAGGTCAAACTGGATTTGGTCGTTCTGATCGATCTCAGATATCCACATCCACCACTGGCCGTTTTCGTAGAATTCCTGAGTCCCAATGGCCTGCTGGCTACTGGTGGTCACTGTATCCACCACAGCGCGTACCCAGAAGGCGTCTACGGCGCTCCCGGTGATAGTGGAGGTGGCGAAGTCGCTCGGCATGTCCCAGCTGATAGCCTGGAGGCCTGGCGTGGTAAAGGCGCTGGAGTTATCGACAACATTCGCTAGGGCAGTGAAAGTCGTCCCATTCCAGTATTCCCAGTTTAGGGTCCAGTCTCCGATTCCTTCCTGGCCGATGTTAAGACTAAGAATGCGCGCCGGATTATGGAATCCAAAATAATGAGCATCAGCCACAGCAGGGGTGATAGGGAGTAAGACGACATCGAGCACAGTAGCATTCGCTGCTTCCGTCGTGAATTCGGTAAAGACTGCTCCATCCTGTGAAACTGCTCCTTCTACGGGTATGCGGTTATTAGGGGGCATTCCAGGGATTACGCTGGTGCCTTGGTGGATTACCGCGTTCAGGGTATCTGCTTCCATGAAGCCAGAGTCGATTAACGCAGCCCCGGATATGGACTGGGCCGACGCGGTGTTGTTCTGGTCAATTCCAAAATTGATGATATTAATGCGGCCAGTCCAAAGCGCCGTACTTGTATCCAGGGCCAAAATATAAGTGGTGAATCCCGCAGACACCACCAGGAGTAGCAACAGGAAGGTCGCGAAGGTAATTCGGTTGGTTAGAGTCATTACGCTCTCCGAAGGAAGTAGGCAAAGCCTAGGGCGACGGCGGCCATGAGGCCAACTACAAAAGCGAAGGTCATGGACATCAACCCGATGCGCGTCACCAGTGGAATAGTCAAGGCAGCCGTCGATATTCCGAATTCAGGCGATCCAGAGATAGCGATTCCGAAAATAATAATGCCTATAATCAAAGGCATTGCGAGAGCTACCGTGGTGAAGGTCAGTTTACTTGTGTCGAACAGGTCTGCGCCAGCCTGGAAGCTAGCATCAATACCCCGCCCTTCCCAGAAGGATTGAAGCCGGTCCCGCTCGCTAAACGTGAAGTCTCTTTCCCTTGGGTTGATGCCGGTGACGCTGGACCCAAACAGGTCAGGAATCATTACCTGCATGTTGGGAATGGCCTGGCCGAAGTAGGACTGACCGTCAGTGGTCAGCACCTGCTGTCCAGTCGCGAAGTCGATCAGGCGAATATCGTTGCCACTCCAAATACTATTGTCTTGAAGGACGCGAGCTAGGGCAATCGTATCCGAATTTAGAAGCTGCTTGGTCACCGCGCTGTTGCGGTAGCTAATCGTCACGCTGTTGACCCTCGGAGGGACAGCGAAGGCCGTTGGCTTACCCTGGAGCACCACGGCATAGCCCTCTGAGTTAATATCCGCATATTCGATGCTGTCCGCCGTCATCGCAAGGTCAGTGAAGTAGAAGCTAAAAAGCCCCTGTCCATAGCCGCTATTCTGGAAATTAAAAATCTCAGTCGCGTTTAACTCAGAGGTGCCGCGCATGAACCTGCCCACAAAGGTTTCGGAAACTACCTCGACAGGAATCGAAGCATAATCGATATTGTATCGGACAATCACTAGCATGTCTCCGGGTTGCAGCACCCCACTGTAAGCCAAAGCGCTCTCTATTAGAAGATTATCCGGGACAGCTACAGCGAAGGCCTTGCCAGGGATCAACGCCCCAAGCAAGGCCATTAAAATTACCAAAGAGAACCATTTTCGCCTGATCATTACGCGGCCTTCTTCTTTCTTAGTGGTTCTGGTATAACTCCTGCAACTTGCGGCAACGCCCCTCGTAAATCCGTTGGCCAATAACTGCCATGACCGTCCGCGATTGTACCACAAGCGACATCCCAGCAGATCAAACAAAGGCCGTTGGCCAGTATTTCCACTCTCTTACAGGGATGCTTTCCTTTTATCACCCCCCTGCATAGCTCTAGGGTAGCTGACATCCGGGGAAGTGGGTCGTTATGCAATCCGCCATTCAGGTTGTAGAGCTTGCTGAATTTAGATTGGCTACCGGAAGGCCTGCCAACAGTTCTCTGCTCTTCATCTTGCTGAACCAAGGAATACCTTTCTTCTTGGGTGGGCGCGTGCGCGTAGATCATTCGCTGATTTACTCCTCGTCTACTTCTCCGCTTCCACTACGATGCCATTCGTTCAAAAACTCTTGAATAGTGAAGTAGGTGAATAACAAGAACAAGCCCAGGACAGCCAATCCCAGGGCTGGTTCGTTCAGTCTTGTATAAAGCTCTAAAGACAGCCAGAGCAACGCTAGGTCCGTAATCAGCATCGACAGCGTATTCATAGCGCTATTCTATACCCCCCAATGCTCTGGAGTCTCGCCTGCTGCTGACACGTTGGGCGCTCTGCGCCGGGCGATCCACGTACCGGAGCGCTGAACATCATAACCGCGATCTTCCAGGTAGTCCGCGAAGTCTCCTCGACTTTTAATTCCACTCTCCATCATTCTGGCTTGCTCCAGCAAGGCAAGAACCCCAAAGGAAGCACCGGCCTGCATCAGCAGTTCGGTGATATTTTCTGGAATCACACCCCGCGTAGCTGCTAATTGTTCAGGGTCCGGCTGCTTAACTTCACTGTCTTCTTCCCTTAGAAACTCATACCCCTCGCGAGCGATCACTTCATCACGCTGTTTCGACCACATAGCCGCGACCACTTCACCGGTATCATATTTGTCCCAGATCCGGTCAACGTGATGATAGTATTTTGTCCAGTCTTGCATACCGGATTCCGGCGGCCAGGGCTTCCGCTTGTCGTTGCCGGTCCACTGCCCCCACCAGTCATAGCATTGAAGCTCGATACTCTTGTTTCCGTTGAAGGCCCGGCACCGAATGAACAGATCCACCTGGAGTAGAATTTGAACGTCCATCACCTGGGGGAATTGAGTTGTAAAAACCACCTCGCAGTGCCGTTTTCGTATCTGTGTAAGAAAGTTGCTAAAGTTGACGTTAGCCCCAGCCATGCTTCGGCGCGAAGGAAAAGACGCGGCGGCTTCATCAATGCAGATGTAGAGGTTCTCGGCCCAGTCCGGGAAGTCCATCAGGTCGTCCACCAGGTACGGAGACACCATATCCGCGAATGCCAGCTTATAGTTGGCCACCACGCTGAAGTTAATTTTCTGCCTTGCATAGCGCTGATATTGGATGTAGGCCGTCGCGCTCATAGCAGCAGATTTACCCCCACCACGCCTGCCAATAAACATCACCACCAGAGGCCGGAATCGCACCTTGTGCTTAATCTCAGAAGACAGCAGGGTATGATTCTTTTCCTTGTCGTCTACCGGGTTGATGTCCAGTTGGCTCATACCAGCCTTGTACGGGGCAGGCATCAGGCTAGCCCGGTCTTTCAGGCCAGCCATCAACTTCCGTTTGCCCATCGTGCTCTCTGGGACTAAAGCCATATACCCGCCAACAGGACTATCGCACTAACTCCAAATAGGTAGAAGATAACTGCGCCAGACAGTCGCGCCTGGCGATCAGCGTAAGCCTGTACGTCTGGATGCGCCGCTTTCAATACCCTCCAATGCCTATCCTGGTCAGCAGAATAACGCCATAAGGCTATGGGCGAGTAGGAAATCGGCTTATACCTTCTGATTGTTTCCCACATAGAAACTCCTGTACCCCCTTTTTATTCCCCAGCCAATCATAGCTAAACCACCACCCACTACAGCCAAATACCAACCCACCGCAAAAACTATTAGCGCAATTGCCGGGTGCTCAAACCACAGTCGACAGAGACAGAGCATTCTAGCTCTGCGGCCCCTGGCCGCTATTGTTGTAGTTGCGGCGCATTCGCCCGAAGGTCCGGGTCATACTCCCCATCATCCCGCCCATCATCCCGTTGGCCACCTGGACGGCCTCACGGCGCGCCAAGCCGTCTCTACCGGCTGAGGCGTTGGCTTTCAGCGCGATTATGCCCATCAGGTCCATATCCGCGTAATAAACGGCGTTGAAGTCGGCGGTAGCTTCCAGGATGCCAAAAATCTCTTTCTCGGTGAACCTGGCGCGCAGCAGGAATTCCTTCGGGTCTTCTGAACCAGTCAGGAAGACGATAGGCAAAGGCGTCTGACCTGCTCCAGTTTGCACCAGGATATCTTCTTGCCCAGGAATCCCAGAGGCCTCGTCCCGGTTAAACGGCATCTGCTCGACTATTTCAACCAAATCCCCCTCGGGAATCTGCTGGCCGCTCATGTCTTTGCCGCCCTCTCTCTGTTGCATATCTAAACATCCTTCCCTTCTTCAAATCTAATAAATAAGCTGGCAACAGGAAGAAGTAACGTAATTAGTATCACGACTCCTGAACCAACGACAAACCCTATGAAATAATGTTCAAAAGGAAGTTCTACCAGCCTAGTGCTTAATAAGATGCTTCCCCAAGAGAGCACTATAAAAGTTGGCAGCCTCCAATATCGACGCCAAACATCATTCATGCTAATCCTGCCCTAGTCCATCGTAGCCAGAACAGTGAACAGAACGATCCCTACCGCGCATCCGGCGACGGTGATCATGCTGGCCAGCTGAATTACCTGGGACATTCCCTTTTCCCTGGTGAATAGGGTTTTCACTCCGCGAGCCTCTGAAATATGATACCAAGCGCTTGCGATGTGGATGTTTACTTGGCCAGCCTCAGAGTCCCGGCCCAAGGTGCCATCGTAGGTAATCGGGTCCACATACCAGGAATTGTCCGCCCAGATCCGACGTAGCAGCCAAAAGGGTTTAGGTGGTGCCCAGGGAGTTTTCCCAAGTAGTTTGTCGGCCATCTTCGGCCCAATGAAAAAGCCCCACATCGCCCCAGGCGGGAAGCCCATCACCAGAGAAGCAATGGCCGCGAAAATAATGTTAGGGAAGACAAGGGCCAATATCCCAAACCAAAGCCCACCAGACACCAGGCCCAGCAGAGCCATGCCAAGCCAGCGCTGCTCGCTCCGTGACTCCGGTACGTATCTCGCGTCTACAGTGACGTTAGCCAGCAGGTCTACCACCGGCACCATGCACCGCCAGGTCCGCTCAGTAGGGTAATCCATCACCACAACTAATTCCCGATTCTTCAGGCGATCCTTGCCCACAGTCTTTTCCAGTTGTGATAAACGCCCCTGAGAGCGCCGTAGAGCTATTTCCGCGCCCTGGAGGGCGTGAGCCACGGCTAATTGCTCCAGAGGGGCTGAGGGGCTGTCCTGTTTACCCCCTGGCACCCAACCAGGTCGCTGCCAGCCCAAATTCCCGAATACTGTATTGACTGTCATGCCACGGTCCTTCCTCAATGTTTTTAACTACCGGCACCGGCTCGTTGATCGGTATAGTCTTGTCGCCCAGGGTCGCGCTCAAAGCAATGATAGCAAACACCGCCGTCATCGCGACCACCACTGCCATCAACCCCATCGCCCAAAGGTTCATCATTTCGTTTTTTGCGTTGGCCTCAGAAGCCTTACCCCTGGCGTTCTGATTCGCTATCGCCAGTGTAGCCTTCCGGCCTTCATCGCGAACCTTGTAATCCGCCATCGGCACCGGAGTTAAAGGATAGTGCAGGTTTTCTTGGACTATGATCTCCTGCCGAGTGCCGTCAGCTATTGGTAGTTGCCGGGGCGAGGGGGTTTCTAAAAGTTCTTGGAAGCTCCCTAGCGGGAGTATCTCGGCCCAAGAAAATATCGGGTCTTCTTCTAGAGTAGTTCTCTTCACGGGGTTCTTCCCGCTCTGCACCAGGTTCGGAAACTCCGGGAGTGTCTTCGCGTTGTCCCTCACGAAAGTCCCGTCCGGCCTGAGCGAGGTCACCTTTAATGCCATTCAAATTCCTCCACTTGATATCCCCAGTATTCCAGTTGATGCTTTCAATTAGCGCAGTCTCAACTCCGCTGGCCTTCATCAAAAGCAATTTAGAAAGTCGGTAGGCAAAACCAGCAGACATTTTCCTGTCCCCCCTAAGCCATTGATAGACATGACTATTATTCTCACAACCTAAGATTACTCCTAGACGAAACTTCGTAACCCCTAAGATCATAGTCGATTCAACAACCAATTTATGAACAGCAATATGACTAAGATAGCTAGAGTGTTTGAATGATCTATTATTAGACGGCTGAAACTGGAATTCAGCCGGATAGATCACTCCAGGAGCATACTCTTGTGTTTCCATGTGGGGACTATACCATAGCCGTTTCCTTTAATAAAGATAGTGAGGCCAGCTAGATATGTGTCCTTAAAGCATGGACTTGACCTGAATTTGGCTTTACAATTACCGTATTCAACGTAAGGAGCGCAGCTGTCACATGCGAGTTTTAGCGATTCTTGGACTCCTGTTCGCGATCATTTTCGGCATTATTGCAATACCGGAGATCAGCGCGCTACAAGATGAAGGCGAAGCGCTAAGCGGCAACATCAGCCTAGTATTCGGCAACGTGACAGGGTTGGCCATGATAGTTCTGGGTCTGATCAGCCTAGGAAGCATTGTGGCGGCAATTGGGGCACTATGGCACGCCTCAAAGTAAAAGCGCCCCAGGATTACCAAGCATAGCTGGCAAATTAACACAGAATCGTAGGAGGACAACAAAATGGGCGGATTGATTGCTCCCTTGTTCGCGGTCATCGGCGGCGTGCTGCTGATCGTGATTGGCCTGGCTTTCTCGGGCACCGTACTGAGCTTCGCGGCCACCTCGGGCGCGGACACCAACATCGGCTCCTTCAGCGGAGTCCAAAACCTCAACGACTTGCAGCCGTTGATCTATTACCTGTTAATCACCGTGTCGTCTTTGGCTTTGATCGGTGGTGGCGGCGTTGTGGCGGCTCGGCGTGTACGCTCCGGTGGGCGGCGGTAATCAGATACATTTCCCCGGTTACCAATTTCCACTAAGCAACTAAATGGCCGGTAGTCGCTTCTACTGGCCAAGTCCACAACAAAGCTAGGAGGCAAATCTATAATGCACCGATCTCTAGTCGTAGGGGCGCTGGCACTGGTGGGAGGCATTATGCTTCTCGTCATCGGCCTGGCTTTCGGCCCTACTGTTCTGGCTTTCGCTGCTAGCTCCGGTGCGGACACTAATATCGGCAGCTTCAGCGGAGTACAGAACCTCAACGACCTACAGCCCCTCATTTACTACTTGTTGCTCACCGTGTCGGCTTTGGCACTCATGGGCAGCGGCGGTTTTGTGGCGGTGAGAGGGTTCAAGAAGAATCAGTAGGCCCCCCCTACTCAATCTCTCTTGGGCATTCTCTAGCGGCCAGGCAAGGCATTGACACCTTTCCTGGCCGCATTTTTATAAAATAGGTGGTGATATGGACACTCTACAGCGATGGAATACCCCTCTCACTCAACTCGGCATCATTCTCGGCGCGGCCCTCTTCTACCGGCTGGTGCTGGTATTCTCTGTTGTCGGCTTGCTTGGCGTTGACGGCGGCGCGTATGGCCTGAGCGTCAACCAGGTCTTAGGCAATGAACCTACCGGCGCAGGATTCCCCCGCCCTCCATTCGCCCCAGGCTGGCTTCTAGTGCCCTTCTGGGAGTTTTTAGGCCCAGATACCGGCTATAAGCTCTGGAGCGCCCTGGCGTCCCTCTTACCCTTGATCCCGGTCTGGCTGATCACGCGAAGGATAGTCGGCCATCGGTGGGGCAACTTTGCGATCATATTCCTCTCTTTCGACCTACTTCATGCTGAAATGCTGGTGACTGGCGCGCTCCCCCTGATCGCCTTCGGCTTCCTCGGTTTGGCCTGGTACGCCATGATCGTTCTTTCGGAAGACGGACCCTTCAGCAAGAAACACGCGGTGTTGCTGGC
>SDBT01013669.1_pt1 | contig 12995 bp, 34 predicted proteins | sample 2277101 | NCBI WGS metagenome assembly SDBT01 (sample SAMN10404973, study PRJNA504765) | marine sediment metagenome | isolation source: marine sediment core GS10_PC15, 103 cmbsf | place: Arctic Ocean: Southern Knipovich Ridge | collected 2010 | reverse complement strand
CACGCGGCCCTCGCGGATACGTTTGGCTTTCACGAGATAGTACGCGCCAACTCCGATACCTGCAATCCCAACGATGATGAAGGTGGCTCCTGTGCCTGTGAGAGCGGCGCCTCTGTCGCGCTCGGACGCGACGAACTGTGCCCCTTCGGTCCATGCCGGGTGGTCTGGAGGTATGCCTAGATCGTCCAGCTCATCGACCTGTGTCTGTGCCTTGGCCTCCAGCTGGCCTCCCGCGGCGGCAAGTATAATCCCAGTCACGGTAAATACTGCGCCCCCGGTCGCTAATCCGAGGCCGAGGTTGCGGGGGTGTGTCCAAGTTGATGTGTCCGCAGGGGTCGTCGGAGCCGGAGGCAGGGGATTATCGGCTCGAGCCACATTGCTCTCAATCTCCGAATGCATGCGGAGCTGTTTTTCCAGCCTGGAGATACGGCTATCGACGGTGAGTTCTTCTCCCAGGTCCCCGGTTCTTTCAGCGAAAGCCAGGTAGCGTCTGTAGAGGTTCAGCGCTTGACGAAGATGCTGGACATCCTTGTCGATGGTGAATGCTTTTTCGTGAGCCGTAGCGATGTTGAATATCAGTCTTAGCCGAATCTTGGTGGGGCCATCGACGGATGTTACAATCTCCAAGGCTTTTGTGAACTTGTCGATGGCTCCATTGTAGTCGGCACTGTCGTACTGCGCGCTGCCTTCTTTGAACAAAGCGGCTGCTTTGTCCATCGGGGCGATGACGGTCGCCAGTGCGAGTCGTTGAACCACAGGAGTGGTAGACGTTCCGGACCCTATAGCCAAGAAAAGGAGGAGGTAGTTCATGATAATTTAAGCTCTCCTTCCTACACATCCTCGAGTGCTGATTTGATCTTTTCGACTTTGTCCAAGACGCGCTTCCAGTCGTTCTCGCTCAGGAACGAATGACTAAAGAAAACAGGGTTGCCATTAATTCCTCTCGGCGCCGCCTTATTCATATACTCGTAGAATACTGCGATATCGTTCTCCCGCATCCATTCGCTATGTTCCGCACTGCCGCCTAGGCCATACGCCATAAATACATGAGGGATGTCGTTAGCGTCACGAACGTGCTGCGACGTGAAGATGTGTTTGTTGATGCATCCTAAGGCGATCTCCTTAATCTTCTCGTCGGTACACGACTCGTACTTATAGAGCGCCTCTTTCTGCTCTTGTTCCTTTGTTTCTTCGCTCATCTATTCCCCGTCGTCTCGCTTGGGAACAGGCTCCCAGCTGAAATAGCATTTGTATCCGTGTGCGTCTCGTAGCGTCATCGCTTCACTGCGCGCTGTGTTGAGGTCGCGGGTTAGATCTATAATCTTCTCCTCAAGACATTCCTTATTACGAGTCAGCTCGCCGCACTCTCTTTCCAAAGTACCAATGCGAACCCACGCCTTCGCCGCCTCTTCTTTCATCGCGCCCAGCGAACTGGCCCGCACTGCATGCTTCGCCAGCCTATCCTTGAGAGCTTCTATCTCATTCTCCCTGCGCTCCTTCATCACGATCGCTGTTTTGATGAGTTCTTTTTGCTTCGCCGTTTCGGCGATAATCGTCTCTACCTTGGCGTTTATTTCCTCCAAGGCTTTCTGGCTCGCCTTGACGACTATATACAGTTCCTCGCTGCGACATTTCCACGCCTCGGCGACCGCTCTGATGCGGGTCCGAAACCATGGGCCATGCCGTTCGCCTTGTGGGTTTTGTACAACCCACAGCTCTCCGCTTTTGTGATCCTCTATGGGCCAGTTTTCAGGGGGAGCTAATTCTACTGCGTCCGTCATATATTCACCGCGCGCTGTGAAAGTCGCCGCCGCAACTCATTGCCTTTCTCTTCTAGGTCGTCGTTGACACGGCCAAGTGCATCGCATTTTCTTTCCAGTCTCTTGATCTCCACCCGCGCCTGGTCATCTCGTTCATCGGCTTCCCTGTAACGATTCACCTCCGCTCTGAAGACTGCTTCTTTCTCTTGAACTACGGCCAGTTCAGCCTCTAGCTCATCGCTGCGACATTTCCAAGCCTCGGCAACCGCTCTGCAATGAGTGAGCATCGCCATTCCACGCTCCCCTCGCGGGCCATTCACTACCCATAGCTCTTTGCTTTTGTGTTTGGATACGGTCCATCTTTTGGGTGGAATTAGCTCTATCATATATTACCCAGTGACATTTCGTTTTGGCGCATGACTCGGGCCTCGACCATTTTTTCGAAGATGATATCGCGTAGTGCGATAGCCTCTCTGATACCTTCGACCTTTAAATACATCCCGTCTGGGTGTTGGGGAAAGTATTTTCTAATAGAAGGGGAAGCTGCAGGTACGGGCTTAGCGATGACGCACCAGCCTATTTCCGCCTTGGCCGTGAGTGACTGGATCTTGATTGACCCATCATGGTAGAGCCGGTGTCCGTCGCTAATCGATACCTGCTCCTTTTGTAGTGTTCTTAGTTGTTCTCGCATGTCCATTACTAGTTTCCAAAATTGGTCCTAAATCAGTTGGGGCTCTCAGTTAAAAACGGGAGCCTGCCATCGTTGATTTTATCAATACGCGCGTCGTGTTCTCGGAGAAGTATGTCGCCCTCCCTGCGTAGATCTTCCAACTGCTGTCGGAGTTGAGCCTGCCTATCTTCTAATTCCTCTTGGTCGCTCAGGAGCATGGCCCGGACGTCGGCTTTGAGTTTTTCCCGTGAAGCAAACCACCATGCCGTACCGTCATGGTACACGCTTAATACCCATCCCTCGGATTTGTAGGGCTCGAGCACATCGCGCATATCTCTCATCATCATATCGAGAGGCATCTCGACTTTGATAAATTTCATGGGCGCCTCTTTGATGGGAAGGATAGCCTCCTCGCATCGGCGCGCGAATTCTGCTTTGGCTTCTTCTTTAGTCATTTTACTGTCCTAATTCCAGAGATGGATTTAAGCAAGACGAATACGACTGGAACAATCAGCACCGGCATGAGCAATAGGCTCAGAGCCTCGAGGCATTTTATGCCTAAGTCCTTCAGTCTCAAATGCCTTGTCGTACTGATGATTGCCTGGATGAATATCATCCTTCTATGCTCCTAGCTCTTCGACAAGCGGGACTAAGCAATCAGGGCAACAAAGAAGCAAGACAGGAGGACTTGGCAGCCATGTGTGAATCTCGTTAGAGCCTCCGAAGCGATGCCCGCAACACGGACAATAAAAAATTCTGTATGGAATCGTCATTATATCCCCCAGGACCGTACGCCAGCTATCGTGATCCCTACACTCGTCAAGCCTGCAGCGACGAAGATAATCAGTATAGCGCTTATAACCATCGCCGTTATCGCGGTCGCTTCACAACACAATTCGAGTGTCTCTCGTCGGTATAGATGCCTTTGTGCATCGATAAGTGTTTGAGCTAATATCATAGTAGATCTCAATCGAACATAGCGATGTATTTGATCTCATCTCGATTAGTAGGTAGACCACGAGCCCTGAGGATATCCTCGATAGTATAGGTGTCCTGTATGGCAACCTTGCGAGCAGCTCCCAAGTCGGGATGATTGTTCAACAACGTTGACGCAAGTACGCAGCTCTCGTGTAGGGCAAGGAACTCGTTGTCCTCGAGGTGGTCTCCCATGCGAAATGTATTCCATAGGTCCCGCAGCTTCTTTCTTTCCTTTGCCATGATTATAAATCCACGAGCCGCTCATTGATTTCAATAGCGTCGTCGTGCTCCTTGTTTCGTCCCCATGTGAAGTTGGCATACTCGGTAACTCGCCATTCTCCTTTTTTACGCGCACGTCTTTCAACTGAAACCTTATGCCCCTTCGCTTTTAGTCCATCTACATGAGCCCAGCACCTTTGCGCTGTACGAAAGGAGCGATAGCTAGAGACTCCCTTGGGTCCAATTTTACCGCCTATTGTGTCAATCCAACATCTGCGCGTATTGTCCCACCAAAGACCTGGCATCTGCACGATGTACATGCTCATCTTTCTGTGCCTCACGCCCCCATCGCCCTTTCGGAGCATTGCTCTCGAATGCTATCCCACTGGCCCTCGTCGTGGCTTGCAATTGCCTCGGCCAGCCACGTAGGAAATTGCGGGTGCGCTTCGACGTTCCTTCCTTTGCACCGCGAGCAGGTCTGGTCGTAGCGGCCAGAAAAGTAGGCCTCCTCGAAGTCGGGGTCTTCGTCGAAGTCTTCTTGGCTGATTCCACCGCAGTCGATGTTGGGGTTGGTAACCTTTCCGCTGCCGCGACATAGGCCGCACACTTCGTACTTGATAGACACCTCGAGCGTGTAGGTGTATCCGCCGTGGGCCTTGAAGCGTTCGCCAACACTCTTGACGTAAGACATCCACGCCGCATCTTCGGCGCCCTCTTCGTCGTTGGTCCGGCTCTCAAAAATGAATTCGCCAAGGGATTCTGGCAGGCATTCAACAATCCAATAATCGTCGAACGAGACGACGGCTGCGCGCTGTCCCTGCTCGACAATCTTCCACACGGACGAGAACATGCTGGCCTGGACACGGCTGTCGCGCCAGTAATTATAGTTCTCCATCATTTGGTCTTGTAAACTCATTTACTCTTCCTCTAACTCGCCTTGCCAGTAGCGAGCTATCATCTTGGCCAATCCATCGGCTAGTACATTCGTATACTCGTCCATCCCGCGCGTGATCACATCGATATTGCCGACGCTTATGCAGATTTCAATCCATCGGCCACGATCATCATTGTCGAATCGATTCTTAGGCGTGTCGGGAAAATCTTTAAAAGGACATGAAAGACTTCCGGGAAGCGTCGCATAGAACCGACCGTCTGACAAAGATAGGATCGCAGCTTCACCGAAGAAATTACGAAGAGCCGACTCGACAGCACTCCTTGGTGGCTCCCCGTCGCCTTTAAAGTAGATAAATCGGTCGGAAGCCATTATGATTTCTTCACCAAAACTCGAGCGCTAACGCTAGGTGGAGAACTGCCGCGTAGATCGTCGTCGCCAGCATAGTGCGACAACTTGACATTTTCCACCGGGACACCATGAGCCTTTGCGATAAGCTCCACTATTTCTTTTTCCGTGCACTCGGTATAATCTTTTGGCATCTTCTCTTCCTTACTCGGTCACAGTACCCGTTGGCAGTGCGACGCCCTTGAGGTCGCTGAGTTTCATCCGTAGCCGCGCGCCGTTGTGTTCAAATTCGATGACGTGGATTGTGCCGCTCACGTCCTGGGTGTGCCCCATATCGTGAGCGATCGAGTGGTAACGTTCGCTGACCAGCTTCTCCGTGGTTACCGTGTCATCCAGCCACATGACCTTAATCGTCTCGACCTCTTTGGGTATCTTGACAGCCTTGTCCCCGTGCTTGTAGCTCAAGTGCTCCCAATTGTTGTTGAGTGTTAGGTGGACGAATTGCGGTTCAGACATAGCTGGTTCTTGCATCATTCGGTTTCCTTACTATTCCCTACATGGGCTCGAAAAATAGGTCCATGGTGTCTGAACCGTAATCGCCGACCGAGATATAGGCTTCGCCGTACTTCCAAGCTTCAACGCCACTGGACACCTGAACCTGAAAGGAATTCAGATAATCATTGTCGAACGCGTCGTCTTCCCATGCGTCCACTCTGAGCCAGTCGAATGTCGCCGGGTTTTGGATGTTGGTGAAATCCTGGCTGGTCCAGTATTCCCCGTCCCAGTCCCAGCTCTCTTTGTAAAAGAGCTACTCGCAAGCGCCGAAGCCATCAGTGCAGTCGATGTCCCAGGCGGTGATGCTGACTTGCCAGTCGATCAAATCCAGGGAGCCGCACCAGGTCAGGTCGCCTGCGTAGCAGATTTCGCCCCAGGGGCAGTCGTATTGGTTGATGCACTCGTCTTGCTCGACAGCTTCGATGCAGATGCAATCGCCTGTGGCGTAGTCGCCGACCAGTCCTTCGTCGCACTCGCCTAAGGCGCCGTCGCACTCGCACTCGAGCGTGCCTGGCGTGCAGTCGTCGCCGTCGTCGCCTGTAGTATCCTCTGGGGGCGGGGCATCTGGAATGCAATGGTCGTCTTCGTTACAGATTAGACCCTCGAAGCACATGCCGTCGAAGCATTCGCAATAGGGGGTGCCCGGCGTGCAATCTCCATCGTCAGAATCCTGGCCGGAATCTTCTACAGAATCGTCAGTAGAATCTTGACCCGAATCTTGACTCGTTTCTGAGCCGGTTTCTAGCGTAGCTGTGATCAGGCTCGTATCGTCAGAGCCTCCATCATCGCCACAAGCCACTAAGGAAAATAGGATAATAAAAAATGTACTAGGAATTTGTCTCATGATTTTGTTTCTTTGGGTATTACAGTCTGCCCCAGCTTCTCAGCTTTTGCATGATTTCCTCAATGTCCAAAACGGTGTCCATGTCGGATATCTGTTTGCGGTCTGCGAGAAGGTGCGTCACGTCGGCTGGGGAAGCGCCGACTTTTTTTCCTTCACGCTGCGAGTTCGTTTTGCAGGCATCTTTGAATGCTGCGACAACATTTTGTTCGTACGGTGTCATGACGTGAACGCGTTGCGGTAGGTTAGCAGCAACTCGACATACTGGTCGAGAGTGATGAGTCCCTGCGCCTGACACGTCTTTGCTTCAGCCAGGTACCGTTTGGCCATAGGACGGTCTGCGCGCCAGATGCTGGCGTGAATGCCAATCTCTAGATGCTCGAAGGTCTGTGTGGGGTCGGTCACGTTTTGCAGCTCGACGGCGCACGCGACCGGCGGAGTCGTCTCGGTCAGCGGCTGGCCACAGGCACACAGGGCGCAGATCCCTAAAATGGTAATGAGTCTCATGGCTTTTCCTTTATTGGTCAGTCGTAGTCGGTTTCCACGCCGTCAGGCAGGCCGACTTTCTTGCTGCACTTGTCGCAGCACATGTGCTCATCCCCGTAGTTCGCTCCGCTTTCATGGTCGTAGTGTCCGGCAATCAAAAGGACGCCGTCCTTTAGACTTATGACATCGCGCCACGTCGAGTACTCGTAGATCGTGAAGTTCTCGATGTCGTCGTTTTCGCAGTGCGGACATTTGACGCCGTCCTTTGTGACTTCCAAGTCGAGGGTAGTCTCCTCTTCTGATTCTTCCTCGATAATTTGAAAATCGATCTCGATACTGACACCTTCAGAGCAGCCGACGCATTCGAGCCACTTCTTGGGATCTTCGGGTATGTTGGTCCCGAAGTCCTCCGAGACCAGGAGTTCCCCCTTATCATTAAAGCCTACGGCATCTCTGGTCACGAGAGTAAGCTCGATGAATACAAACTTCTCCATATCTTCGTTGCCGCAGCTTGGGCACTTGATGTCTTCTTTTTTTGTGATTTTCATTTGAAATGACCGTTGAAAGTGCGGCGTAAAGTCTTTTGCTGAACGATGGTGATTCTATCTTCCATGCGACATTGCTTGACGGCCTGCATGAGTCGTTCAGCGTAGTGTCGGTCGTCGTCCTGGATAGCTTCGTCCAATCCATCTTTGAGTTCTGTGAATGTTGGTTCTTCCCGGGCCATTTTAATTATTCCTTATCTGATTCCCGGCTTGCTTCCCAGGAGTCTTCAGCAAGAGCGTCATGCTCGGACTGGGCGGCATCATGGTCATAGTCATCCTCGTCCACGTCATCGTCGAACTCCACCGCCGCGAGGTACTTCTCGAGCGAGACAACGTTTCCGTCCAGATTCTTTCGGGGGGTTGGGTGAGCCATGATTATCCTGCTAATAGATGTCCTGTGTCGTAGTTAAAGAAGTCGCCGGTCTGCTTCCAGAGGTCTAGCGCTCTTCGAGGCGATATTTTTAGCCTGTAGTCGAATGTGCGCCCAAATACGCCAGGCGTCTCAGGGCGAGCACCCTCGAATGCATAGGACGCTGCGCTACCAACATCGTATGCGAAACTCTCGAAATTTTGGAGGTACGTATTTCCAACGCCCAGCTTCTCCCTCTTTGGAGCTTCCCTTCCGGCAAGCTCCATGAATTTGGTAAGGAATTTCACCGTGGCGGGGTTGCGAATTTCACGTGTACCGCACCCTATCTCTCCAAAAGCGAGACACGCCCACCCAACGAGGCAGCACGATGTACCGCAGTGATACTTTAACGCCTCTCTATCCTTAGCTTTCAACTTGCCGTACTCGGCGCAATCCTCCGCGTATGACATCCTATCTTCTTCGTCGCTATCCTTAGCTTTCGAGTAATCGAAAGAGATATAGACTCCGTGTTTGAATTGATCTTCGCTTGGAACGAGTAAATACTTGGGCCACCTGGCTCTGGGCTGGTCAGTCATGACTATCCTTCCAAAAGGTTTGCAGTGTCGTAGTTGAAATGCTCGCCGGTCTTCCTCCAGAGGTTTCGAGCTTGCCGAGGTGACAGCTCGAGTTCTAGGATGAACCTGCCATGCTTATTCACCCCCTCGAATACGTCAGACGCTCTCTTGCCGACGCGGTTGGCGAAGATATCAAAATTCTCGAGGTACCCATTACGCTCTCTGATGACAGGGTCCATTCCTGCAAGCTCCATGAACTTGTTGAGAAACTGCACTGTGGCGGGATTTAGAACTGTGCGACACCCTTTTTCACCGAATGCGAGACAGGCCCATCCCACGAAGCAGCATGACGTGCCGCAGTGGTACATTATAGTCTCTCGATCCTCGTCGTTCAGCAGGCCTTGGTGCGCGCAACTTTCGATGTCGTGCATGGCATTAGCTTCGTCTTGGTCATCGATTTTTGACGAATCGAAGTCGACGAAGGTACCGTGCTTGAATTGGACTTCGCTCGGGACGATCAGATATTTAGGCCACTTGGCTTTTGGTTCTTTTCTCATGATGCTTGCTTCTCGTCGTCCGACCAAATCTTCAAATTGAATTCACCCACTTCGTCCCAGTCATCGTGTTCGCCAGACAGGTCTTGAGCGTCGTCGAAACTCCCGGCCACCTTGGCCTTTCGGAACTCCTCGAACTCGCGGAAGGTTCGGCCGATGTTGGAACGGTAGCGAATTACGAAATATGCTACAAATCCAGCTAGAAAAATTAGGGTTCCCATTATTTCTTACTTGCCTCTCTTAACCATTCGGATAGTCGGGTTGAATCTGATTTACTTTTGGGTGGCGGCGACTGCGAATGCGGCGGCTTGACCGGCTCCGGTTTCGGGGTCGAGTCGTATGGCTCGAACTTTAATTTCGCCTTGCATTTGACGCATCTGTACCAGTGGCTGCCGCGACTGATTCGCTTCGCTACTCGTGGCGTCTCCATTTGAATCTTGCACGCGCAGTACATCTGCACGGTCTTTCTCGTGCGCTTGAGCCCCTCCGTGCTGACCTGGTGGCATCGCTTGGGCTCGAGCCCAAGCTGGCGCATCTTGTGCTGCCACTCACGGCCGTGAGAGCGTACCTTCTTGCCTGTCTTTTTGTTCTCATATATTACGACGACGTGGCAGACCTCGTGGAGCACCACTTCACGCCTCTCGCTCTCTGAAGCGCGCGGCCAAAGCGGTATCGACAACCGGATGCCGCCTATGAGGTACGGGCAGCTGGCATCTCCCATGCGTGACGTGAACCGTGAGTTCCACCCGATGAGGATTTGTAGATCTGGGTAGCCTAGCTGCTCGAGGGCATCGTCAACCCACGCCCGAACATTGTGCTTCATTTGGACCGTGATGGTCACGAGTCTTTTCCAAGGACATCCCAAAATCCCAGCGCTCGAGCGCATTCCTCGAACTGCTCTTTGCTTGGGTAGCCACCGCCGCGACCATCTGGGTCGTCGATAGCTTCGTAGTCCTCAGCATCGCTCCACCAACTGTACATCTGCGTTGGCCAGTCTTCGGGCACATCGTCTTTGAGGCTGCTCGATCCAGGCCAGTGGTTGCGGATGTTGCTGAGCGTATCCTCGAACTCCATCTCGGAGTACAAGCCGTCATCAATAACCGGGTTCTCTTCGAGCGAGTCGAAGATGCCTTTGATTATGCGAGAGATGCGGGTCAGTTTATCTTCCTCGTCGACTACGCGAAAGGAAATCTGCTCGACCCACCCTACGGCCCAGTGCTTGCAGCTCGTGATTTCCCAGTCTTTTTCGAGGGAGGGATCGGCCTTCAGCATTTTCTTGATGGCCGAAGCGTTGGCCTTTTCTCGGATTTCGCTATCGCGTGTCTCGATGACAGGGCCAAGCGTCCACGTCTCGAACATCTCTTCTCTGTCTCCGTAATACCCGAAGTCGCTGGGGGCCTGAAGCGCCTCTGCTTTCCACTCAGCGATCTGCTCTTTCGTCATCTTGGAAAAAGCGTACTCGTCGTCCAGGGGCTTTGTCTCTTCTATATCAGTCGTCATTGTCTACTCCCTTTCCAAACGCAGCGTCGTAGTCGGCGCGCGGCATATTCAAGAACAATTCTTTGCGCAGTCGAACGGAGAGCTTGTCGAGTCGTAGTCGAAATGCGACTGCAATCTTCCTGCCAGGATGGGCACGAAACGCGTCCACCACCCTCCGTAGATCTCCCAGCTCCTCAACCGAGAGACCCAATATCTCTTCGCTCTTCTCCATCCCGACTTTACTTGGTTACACCGGCAAAACTTTTGCTTCGCCTGTCTTGGTGTCGAATTCGATGTTCACGTACTCGCCGTACTCAATGAACTTTCCGGCGACGGCCTCAACTGCGGCGCGGTCGGCCTCGTCGACATCCTCGACCGCGTCAGAGAGTGCGTCAGGTGTTTTGAAACTGATTGTGAATTTCATTTTTCTATTCTTCTTGTGGCCAGAGGTTGAAGCGGTGGTAAATCTGGCCTAACGCCCTAGCAGTCTTCCCACGATTTCCAGGAAGCCGCCACGCCATCCACCGCACGACGCTGGATTGACTCCGTCACCTGAACGCCGCCGGCCCGTGGGTTCAATTGGTATGCGTTCAAACGCTTATCTTCCTCCAGGGTGATCTGTATCGCCATCTCCGCATTCCGCCCCGCACGGTACGCCTCCCCCTGATTCTCGCCACACAGTACGAGATAATCAATAGCGATTTGAACTTTTGTTTGATTACTCATTTCTTATTCCTCTTCTTATAGTGGTTCACGGTAGCTGAATTTTACTGCAGCCGTGGCAGACCCATCGCGTACAGCTTTGTCGCATCTCACGTTCCCACTGAAGGTCCGTAGCATCGACCCAATTTTGGACTTCCAGGTTGTTGCTGTGTTCGAGCAGGTAGAGCTTATCGCCTAGCTGGATCGCCCAATGTCCGTCAGGTTCCTTGCAGTTACACTTCAGCAATTCAAGATTATGCTCCGAGGTCTCGATCAGGCCTCTAAGTGGGGGAGTTCGTTCGATTGGATCTCTTTTGCTCATCCCTTTTCCTTTTCTTTTTCCGCTTTTTCCAGGTCTGCCATCTCTTTGTAGATGCCTCGATCGACCATGGCTTCGACTTTCATGTACTCGTGCAATAGCTTCTTTAGTTCCAACTCAACGTCTTGGGCATCAGAAAAAAGCCCCGGGTACTTGTGTATAAACTGAGACACCCCTCGAGCAAGGACGTCGCCAGCGGCTCGTGATTCATCTCGCTCCTTAATCAAGCGAGCAATTTGGTTGTTTGGATTATCCATTTTCTACACCATTCTAAATATGAGGCCGGCGCCCTCGAGCATTTCCATGTTGTGCTCTCTAACGTCTCGGTACAGTTTAATTAGGGGCACGCAATCGTAGCACCGAGACGCTATGTCTTCGTAGTCCAAGGTTCCAGACCACGCGTATATGTACTCGCCAACTTCGTCCTCTGATTTTTTGAAGTAGATGTTGTGAAGGCCGAGATTCTTGTAATTGAGGATTTCGGACCTGACGATGCTGACCTTGACGACTCCTTCATCAACCCAAGCAATGTCGAATCCGAGCGCGTCGAATATCTCTGCTGCTTTTTCAAGGGTCATGGTGTGTGCGTCCACTTCATGGCGGAGAATGAGTGCCCGATTGCTACGGTTTTTCCCGTCGATTCGTTTTTGATGTGGACGAGGTCGACGTCCCCTTCACAGGCGTAGTTGGTAGCGATCTTCTGAGCTTGGGCGAGAGTCTCGATTCTATTATTCACGCAACGGTCATCGACCATAATTTTGTAACTCATGGTGTGTCCGTCCACTGTATGGTTATCGTTCCGGTCACCACAGTTTCTCCCGTCGATTCATCTTCGATGGTAATGGGGCCAACGACGTCTTCTTTTTGTGCGTAGCCTGCGGCGATCTGCTTCGCTCGAGCTAGGGTATCGACATCCTCACCCACGCAAAATACGGCGTCCATAACTTTGTAGCTCATGCTTCTTGTTCCTCTTGTGCGTCTCTTCGAGCGAGCATCTCTTTTGCTAAAACCCGATCGAACAGGGGGTTTTCTCTGAGCATCCACGCGAACATAGCATTCTTGAGCGGCAAGAGCATGTCGTCGTGAAGGCCGGAGCCGTTGATGAATTCCAGCATCTCTCGTGCTAGATCTTCGGCAGCGTTGCGAGATCTAAACAAGATCTGCACAACCTGGTCGCGGCTGAACTGTCCTGCAATCTGGGGCGCTTGTCCGTCAGCCATGTCTACCACTTATCCTTCTTGTTCAGCTTGTTCACGAACTGAACGAACAGGTCCATGTTGATGGTGAAAAAAAGTAGCGCGCATGCGACTAGCGCTGCAAAAATTTGTGCTGCAATCATCGTCGTCCACTCCCCTCAACCAAGTAAAAAAACGGGGACCCGAAGGCCCCCGTCATCCATACTCACCGCTTACACGGTCTTGCACTAAGATTTTATGACACCCACATCATCAGCTCCCTCCGAATGAATCCTGAAAATCCGGCTAGGCATTGTAATAATCGATGGGGTCCTCACCAGCAAGAGGAGCTGAACAGTCTCTTCGCTGGTAACGGCCAAGGCAATGTTTGTCAGCTCTAACCCGTGGCCTCACTTAAGCACAAAAAATCCGGGCAGAGCAAGCGGCTCGCAAAAAGTTTTCCGCCGAAGACATCCAGGCGAAAATTTTTGGCTCGATACTGGAAGATAAGCCTTTTGAGCCTGTCTTCTGTATCAAGGACAAAAAAG
>SDBT01013668.1_pt1 | contig 12995 bp, 11 predicted proteins | sample 2277101 | NCBI WGS metagenome assembly SDBT01 (sample SAMN10404973, study PRJNA504765) | marine sediment metagenome | isolation source: marine sediment core GS10_PC15, 103 cmbsf | place: Arctic Ocean: Southern Knipovich Ridge | collected 2010 | reverse complement strand
TGTTCACAAAGAAATGGCAAAGTTGTTGCAGTCAAATCAATTACAGATAATGATGATTTAATGTTCATAAGCAAAAACGGAATTACTATTAGAACTCCTACAAAAGACCTAAGAATTATAGGAAGAAACACACAAGGTCTTAGACTTATGAAATTAAGTGAAGGAGACAAAGTAGTTGCAGCCACTAAAATTGTTAAAGAGAATAACAACACAGAACAACAAAATGAAAGCACTGGCAATAACCCATAAAGGCATCGAAGACATTACTTCTCTAGAAATCAACGAATTAATCAAAACAAAAACAACAATCAAAGAAACTTGCGTTATATTTGAACCAAAATCATTTGAAGAAATTGCTTTAGTATGCTATAAAGCTCAATCTGTTAAAAAAGTTCTATATCTTTTAGATTCATTTAAGATTAATTCTCTAGAAGATCTAAAAAATACTAGCAAAAGTTTAGAAGAAATTAAAAAATTTGTTACAAAAAACAAAACATTTGCTGTAAAATGTGAACATATTGAAAATGATAATCTTGAAAAAGATGAAATTTGTATAACAACAGCAGACGCTTTAAAATTAAATGCTAAAGTTGATTTAGATAATCCTAATGTAATAATTTTTGTTTATATCTATAAAAATGATTGTTATTTTGGAATAGATTTTTCAGGAGAAGATCTAAGCAAAAGAGAATATAGAATTTACACTTATCATGAAACACTAAAAGCTTCAATAGCTTATTCTTTATTAAGAATAGCAGATTATAAAAAACAAGACACCATCCTTGATCCTTTTTGTGGTTCTGGCACAATCCTAATTGAAGCTGCTCTTTTTGCAAATAACTTTTCACAAAATTATTATTCAAAAGATAAATTTGCTTTTTTAAAATTATTAGACATTGACTTAGAAAAGTTTGATTCAAAATCTTCTTTTGATGGGAAAATCATTGGTTATGATAATGAATTAAGATATATTATAGCAGCCAAAAAAAACGCAAAAATAGCAGGTATTGAAAAATCTATAAATTTTAGTAGGATAGAGGTAAAAAATTTAGATATAAAACTTAAAGGAAAAAACATTGATAAAATAATAACAAATCCCTCAAATCTAACTCATAAAAATCAAAGAGCAATTGAAAAAATATACAATGGCTTTTTTCATCAAGCTAATTTTATATTAAAAGATAATGGTACAATAACCCTTATTACAAAAACCTTTGATCTAATAAAAAAATCAGCTGAAAATAATAAATTTAAAATACTTAAAGAAAGAAATTTAAATATAGGCAAAGAACAGTATAAAATAATTGTTTTTAAAAAATAAGATGGAATGCAAAAAAGAACAAAATAAGGAAAGATGTAATTGTAGTTACCCTGGATGCAGCAGAAAAGGAATGTGTTGTGAATGTATAAGATATCATCTTGCTATGAAACAGCTACCAGCATGTTGTTTTCCAAATGATGTAGAAAAAACATATGACAGAAGCTTTGAAAAGTTTGCTGAATTAGTACAAAACAACAAAATATAACATCTACTAACAATTTAGATAAACTTTATAAAGATAATAAAACTACTTTATTTCTAATGTTAAGAACACACACTTGTGGAGAATTAGATAAAAAAGACATTAATAATAAAATAGAGTTAGCTGGCTGGATGCACTCAAGAAGAGATCATGGTGGCTTAATCTTTATAGATTTAAGAGATAGATACGGCCTAACACAAATTGTTTTTGATCCTAAACACAATAAAAAATATCATTCTATTGCAGAACATCTTAGAAGAGAAGACATACTTCATATAAAAGGCAAAGTTCGTGCTCGCGGAAAAGGTTTAGAAAATCCAAAACTAAAAACAGGCAAAATAGAGGTATTAGTTGATTTAATTGATGTAATTGCAAAAGCAGCTACCCCACCAATAGAAATTGATGACAGAATTGAGGCTGGAGAAGAAATTAGATTAAAATACAGATATTTAGATTTAAGAAGACCAATAATGCAAAATAGATTGCTAATGAGGCATAAAATTGCACAATCCACAAGAGAATACTTTAATAAACATAATTTCTTAGAAATCGAAACACCACTTCTAGTAAAAGCAACACCAGAAGGAGCAAGAGACTATATAGTACCTTCAAGAGTCAATCTGGGAAAATTTTATGCACTACCTCAAAGCCCCCAACTATACAAACAAATACTGATGATTTCTGGTTGTGACAGGTATTATCAAATTGCAAGATGCTTAAGAGACGAAGATTTAAGAATTGATAGACAGCCAGAACACACACAAATTGATTTTGAGATGAGTTTTGTAAAATCTGATGATATAAGGGAGTTTATAGAAGACTTCTACAAACATCTATTCAAAGATATTCTTAATATAAAATTAGAAAAATTCCCTGTTTTTTCCTATAAAGAAACAATTGATAGGTTTGGAACTGCTAAACCTGACCTAAGATTTGCTCTAGAACTAATAGATGTAACAGATATTGTTAAAAATTCTGATTTTGAGGTTTTCCAAAAAGCAAAACAAGTTAAATGTTTAAATCCTGAAAAAGATTTTAGCAGAAAAGAATTTGACGAATATATAGATTTCTGCCAGAAAAATGGAGCAAAAGGAATGGCATGGATGAAGGTTACTAATAAAGGTCTAGAATCTAATATTGTTAAATTTTTTAATCCTTCTATACAAAAAAAATTATTAGAGAAAACAAAAGCAAAAAAAGGCTCTGTATTAATGTTTATTGCAGATAAACCAAAAAACGTTGCTGATGTATTAAGCAGATTAAGATTAAAATTAAGAGATGATTTAAAATTAGTTAAAAAAAACGATTTCAAATTCTGTTGGGTTATTGATTTTCCTTTATTTGCATGGAATGAAGATCAAGATAAATGGGAACCAGAACACCACATGTTTTCAATGCCTAAACCAGAGTTTATAAGAAATTTTGAAAAAAATCCTAAAGAAGTTATAGGAGATTTATGGGATATTGTTCTTAATGGAACAGAACTAGGTTCTGGCTCAATAAGGGTAAATGATCCATCAGTTCAGGAAAGAATAATGAAACTTATTGGATTAAGCAAACAAGAAGCAGAGAAAAAATTCGGATTTTTACTACACGCATATACATATGGTGCCCCTCCTCATGGTGGAATGGGAATTGGCTTTGATAGAGTAGTTGCTCTAATGTGTGGTGTAAACGACATAAGAGAAATTATTGCATTCCCAAAAAACAAAGCAGCTCAATGTCCAATGGATGGAAGTCCAAGCGATGTTCCTGAAGAACATCTAAAAGAACTACACATCAAAACAGAAACAATCAAAAAGAAATAAGCCTGAAACGATATATTTATATAAAATATAATTCTATTGTCTAAATAAGTAGTAAATTAATTTTCATTAATGTTAACATGAAAAGAGGTGCAAAATCAGTTTTTATTGCTTTTAGTATTATTCTTATTAGTTTTATAGCTTTTAGTTTGATTGTAAATGCTTCTATTTTTGGCAATGATTTAGATAATAATTTAACTTCATATTGGTCATTTAATGGAACTGCAGATGATGATGTTGGTGATAATGATGGTACTGTATATGGAGATGCCACTCCAGTAAATTCTTGCATATCAGGACAAGCATACTCTTTTGATGGCATTAATGATTATATTAACTGTGGTCAAAATGTTACTTTACCTTCAACAGGAGTCATCACTGTTTCTGCTTGGGTTAATTTTACAGATTCTCAACACGCAGCAATAGTTGGAAGATTTATAGCACAAAACAGCCGTACAGGCAATGATTCATATATTGTTAATAGCTCAGGAGGTTTTTTAGCAGTATTCTCAGATACAGGAGATATTGAACTTAAAGGTGATTGTAAAGTTCTATCTTCTTGCGGTTCAGGAATATTTGAAATTTACAATGGTGGTATTGTAGCTTCAATTAACTCAACAGGAGATTTATGTTTAGAAGCAGGAGATTGTGATATAGACTCTAGTTGTTCTGCAGGAAGCTTAACTATAAAAGATGGAAGTGGAACAGTAGTATCTAGTATTAATAGTTCAGGAAGTTTATGTTATACAGGTAATTTAATTGAAAGAGGATTCGGATAAAAATGAAAAAAATCACTTTAATAATTGTGTTTTTATTAGTTTTATTACCTCTCCAAACATATGCTGCTGGTTATAGTTCAACAGATGGCAAAGGATATCTTTTAAGTATTAGTGATGGAACATTAGGAGGATCAGGAACTCAACCAACATCAATACTAGCAGATAAATCTGATTATGCTATTAAAAATACCTCTTCATCTAATAATAGCAAATGGCATCATGTTGTTGGAGTATTTAATATTAGCAGTGGAACTGTAAAACTCTATATTAATGGTTCTTACATAGGCTCTGAAACAAACACAAGTCTAACAGACTTAGATATGTCAAATGCAGATTTTTTAATTGGAAGCCTTTTACATATTAACAGCTCTGGAAAAAACTATGTAGATTATTTTAAAGGAATGATAGATGAAGTAGCTGTCTGGAGTAGAGAATTAAACTTAACAGATGTCTCAGCACTTTATAATAACTATACTGATAAATGGCTTTGTAATTGTGGAGATGGAGAAATTAATGGTGGAGAAGAATGCGATGATTCTGATTGTCCAACATATTATGATGAATGTCATAATTCTACACATATAAATCAAACAACATCTTCATGTAGTGGTTGTTTATGCGAATATCAAACAAATACTACTGCTTGTAATGCTAACCAACAATGTATAACAAACGAATGTGTTACTCTTGTTGATCAATGTGAAACCAATGCAGATTGTGATGAAGGAGAATACTGCTATAAACCATATGAAAATGTTAATGGAACTTGTATAAATGAGCTTCCAGAAGGAGTAAACGAAACTGAAATTGATACAGACTCCACTCTTTGTATGTTATCCAGACCTGGTTTAAATGGCACAACATGCGTTAATACAGGAGACACTCCTTGTTGGAATGTAGATTTAGCAAAATGTTGTGGGGATGACCCAACAGAAACCTGGAATGTAACTTATTATACAAGCGAATTTTTAGAAGATATACTTATTAAAGGAACATGTGAATCTGGAGAATGGAAAAGTAGAGAAGAAGTTCAATTAACTTATTATGATATATGGTCAGAAGAAGAGTAAACTTATTTGAATTGTTCATAACTATAATTTCTTTACATCATGCGATATAATATTATAACATCATTTTAATTAAAAAACAAAGTTTCTAAGAATATATGCAAATGTTCCAGACAATTTACAAGAGGATATTATTACTGTTGTTGATGATAAAACATACACTTGGAATTCCGCTTATTTTGAGATCAAGAATAATACTGAACTTGGCAAAAAGATTTTAAAAGAATTGAGTGTTACTAAAGTAATATGAAAGAAAAACCAGAAATAAATGAGGAAATAAAGAAACTTGTAATGGCAAGGATAGATGCAAAAATGCTTCCTAACATTAAGATATCAATAGGGTCAAGTGGAAGCCCGTCTAAAGAAGAAATGATTGAGCATCTTAAAAAAGCGGACAAAGAGGGAAGGCAGATGGTAAAGCAGTTACAAGTGGAGATTTTATGTTAGAGGCATCTGCTCCAGGTAATGTATTCTTCTTCGGTGAGCATGTTGTGGTATATGAAAGACCAGCTATTGTCGCTGCAATAAACAGAAGGACACGTTCCAGAATAACAGATAGGGTCGATGATAACGTTACTGTTACATCCGAGGGTTATGGTGTTTTTAATTCATCATTGGCAGAACTAAAGGATCTTATTTTTGAAACACATCGTGACTATAAAGAAGTTCTGGACCCTGTAAAGGATATCATTGGATCATATCTCAGAGACCCCGACCTTTCACATGGGTTTGATATGATCATCACGTCAGATATACCAAAGGATTCTGGTGGAATGGGTAGTTCTGCTGCTGCGTTGAGTGCGGTATATGGCAGCCTTCTTAAGTTATCAGGAAAAGAACCCAACCCAGAGGAATTCTTCGACGCGTTGTATCTGTTTCAGGTAAAGATACATGGAGGAATAGCTTCTGGTTCTGAGATAATCTCAAGTTCCATTGGAGGGTATAACAAAGTTAGAATAGATAAAAGCGGCGAAACCCCTGTTCTGAAAAGGGATAGTCTCGGAAAATATGAATTCTCTCTTGTTATAGGTGATACTGGAATAAAGGCTCATACAAAAAAAGCCGTGAATCAGGTCAAAGAAGCCTGGCAGAGAAATAACAGTGAATATGAGAGAATGTTTGATGATGTTGCGTCTGTTGTTTCAGAAGGTGAGAAAGCGATCAGGAACAATGACCCTGAAAAAGTTGGTAAACTGATGAGTGAAAACCACAGAATACTTTCAAAAGGCCTTCGCGTTTCTCACGAGTATCTGGAAAGGCTTATTACTGAAGCACTGAACGCAGGAGCATACGGTGCAAAGCTATCTGGCGGAGGGATGGGTGGAATCATGCTTTCTCTAGTAGACGACGATACGCTGGAGCCGGTTAGCAGAGCAATAGAATCAATTGGCGGCACTGTCTACAAGACGCGTGCCGGCGTAGATGGTATTATAGAAAACACCATATAATAAACACTCATCAATTCCAGAGATTCTATTTAGAAGCATTATGGAATAATTACAATGGGCAAGTTATTTTTAGAAATAATCAAGCTAAATTATAATACCCCTACTCAAAAACCAAAAAATCATTTATATACATCTTTTCTATGATCGAAACAGTTTACTATGATCTTATCTTTTTCTATTCTATAGATTATTCTGAAAGGTGGTATCCTCACACTACGGTGTCCTCTTAGTTTATACTGTAACGGTTTCCCTGATTCTGGAAGCTGCCTTAATTTCTTTATGTGTTTAATAACCTTTAATCTTGTTGATTTATCTTTAATTTTCTTAAAGTCATTCTTAAACTCTTCAGAAAATATTATCTTCATTTTAAGCCTTAAAAAATCATAGATTTTTTGAGCACAACAAAAACAGAGTTTTTGCGTGCAAAAAATATCTTGTATTTTTACGCAAAAGAAATTCAAAGAATTTCTCAATACATCAACAAATCATCTATTTCTTCATCACTCATTCCGGTATCTGCTTTGACAACCTTTCCTTTTTTTGTTTGCTCTTCACTTCTTCTAATCTTTTCAATCAACATCATATCTTCCCTTAATGCTTCTTTTCTGATTTGTTTTAACATAATATTTCCATCTTCATTAAACACCATGAATTTAGTAGATGGCTTTATGCCTGCATCTTTCCTAATCTCAGATGGTATTACAATCTGCCCATTTTGGGATATTCTGGTTATTCCAACTTCTATTTTTTATCACCTACAATATATTTTAATATTAAAACATCTTTTATATATAAACTTTTCGGTTTTTAGGCTCATTATTCTATTGCTGAACAACAAACAGAAGAGCCAGATCCTAAATTTAATACTTATGAATGAGTTATAATACTCTACTCAAAAACAAAACCTTTAAACACCCAAATTCATAACAACTAAAAAAAGGGTATCAATTAAACAGGGGCTTTATACTTAAAAGGACTGTTAACAGAAAATCCTTAAGGAAGTAGTATAATATTAATTTAATAGTATAATTCGAAAGATTTATATATAATTTATTATATATTAATAGTAGATTAATATTATAATAAGATTGACAAATTTCTAAACTTTTGAAATAATAGTAATTTAATATTATTTATATCTTTATTTTAGAAATATTTAAATATTAGTAATATTATTTTAATAGTAAATGGCAAAAATTACATTTACTGGCAAACAGTTTGTAGTTACTATACCCAAGGATTTGATTGAAATTATGGGTTGGGATAAAGACACAGAAGTTATCATCTCAAAATATCCGAACAAGGATATTCTTTTTGTTGAAAAGATTAAGAGGAATAGATCAAAAAAATGAACAATTGTGCAAAAAAATGAAAATAGAAAAACTAAAAGATATAAGTGCTCTAAAAATGGAGCTTAATCAAAATAATATTTGATGAATGTACCAAAAAAAGAGGTGGTTAAAATCAGAATAGAAAAAACAATTAAAATATTTTTAGTCCTAACTTTATTATTAATTTTTTATGCAGCTTTAGCATTAGCAGTAAATGAACTTGTAGTTGACGCTGCTACTGGAAACGTAGGAATTGGAACGAGTAGTCCAAATTATTCTCTGGATGTTCAAGGGGATGGAGTTCTTGTTGGGAATACAAGGATATGGTATGCTGATGATAGATTAAAGATTTCAAGACCAGGGTATCCAACTATTGAGTCTATTGGTATTGGTGGCGGAAATGATAATTTGTATATCGGGGGGACTTTGGGAAAAATACATCATTCAGGTTCGGCAATGGTTGTTAAAACAACAAGTACCAATGACCAACTATTTTTATCTTCTTCAGCTTCTACAATAACTTTAGATGCTTTAGGTAGGATAGGTCTTAATTCATATGTTCCAGATTATAAATTAGAAACAACTGGAACATCTGGCGAAGGATATTTTGGGGTGACAAATGCAGTAAATGGAGATATTTTTGAGATTGATAGCTCTGGAAACGTAGGAATTGGGAATTCCACACCAGGATATAAATTACATGTAGAGGGAGATATTGGAATTGGCGGAAATATTACGAGTCTTGAATCAGTAGGGGGTGCAAGTAATCCTGCATTTATTTTTGATACTTTAGGTAATTCAACATTGTGGGGAAATCTTCAAATTCTTTATTCTTTTAGAGAAAATGGTGTTGAGTTTTTGACCATAGATGGTATTGGTAATGTTATTCCACCACAAGGGAATTTTGTGACTAATAGCGTGGCCCCCCAATCAGGTTCCAGCGTATATATCGGTCATGGTATGAGGAGGAGAAGTATTTCTTCTGGTTTTGATTTCCCATGGGGAGAAAGTATTTCTTCTGCAACTGAGCCAGGAGTAGACTTTTTTCCTATAGGCGGAACACACAATACAAGTGGTATTTTACTAAGGGTTTCAAAAAATAGTACCAGGACTGATGTTGCATTTCAAATTGATGGAGATGGAAATGTAGGAATTGGGACAGATAGTCCAACGGCGAAGTTGGATGTGAATGGAGCAACTTACATTAGAACTGGCGGGTTACGTGTAAGCGGAGGCTTCTCCCAATATACGACCGAGAACACTATTATCGCCAACGATGCGGGAGCAAGTTATGGAATAGATTTTTTGACTAATAGCTCTCAAAGAATGAGGATAACTTCTGACGGAAACGTAGGCATCGGGACTACAACTCCTTCTGCTAAACTTGATGTTAATGGAAATATAAGCACAACAGAATTATGTTTAACAGGAGATACATGTAGGAGTACTTGGCCAACAGAAGGAGGCGGAGGAGGAACAGGCATATGGAACCGCTCTGAAACAAACGTATTTCTAAATAATAGTGGTGATAATGTAGGCATCGGGACGAGTAGTCCTCAAGAGCATCTGCATGTTTATGGGGCAGGGAATCAAAGAATAGAAGTTGAGGGAACAGGAGCTGCTGCCGATGCTGCGATTAAGCTAACTGGTAATGCAGGGAAATTTGCCATATTTGCACAGGGAACTACTGATAGATTAGGAATATGGGATTATACTGTCGGTACAGAAGTTTTTACTCTTAAAGCTGGAAAATTAGGCATCGGGACAGATAGTCCTGAAAGAACATTATCAATTCAAACACTAGATTATACAAATGCAGACCAAGGAATTTTATTTATGAATACTGGAGCAGATGTTGCTGATGCAATAGTGCAACCGTGGGAATTTGGAGCAGGAGTAGGTCTTGCTATTGGAGCAAATGCTTATGTTGATACTTCTGGGAATTTCGCTAGATTTGATACCGCAGAAGAAAGTTCTGCAATTTTAGTAGACCCAAGAGGAGAAATATATTTTCTTACAAGTGGAACAGGTGCAAATCCTACAACCAAAATGACAATTTTAGATTCTGGTTTAGTCGGCATTGGGACGAGTGGTCCTACTGCACCATTAGAAATAAGTGAAACAGGGAATACTCCAATTATTAGAATAGGTCGGAGTGACTTAGATGTAAATGAAAACAAGTGGGATTTCAGGATTGAAAATGCAAGTAATAAAGGAGAATTAAGGATAAGAGCTATAACTGATGCTGGTGGAACAGAAACCCATGTGATGAGTTTAGAAAGAGGTGGAGATGTTATTTTTAATGGAAACATAGGCATTGGGACAGTTAGTCCTGGACGAGAACTTGAAGTCAAAAGTAGCGGACTCACTGGCATTGCAATTAATGAGGGTTCTACTATTTGGTATTTAGATAATCGTGGGAATAATGATGCTCTTGGAGACGATTTCTGGATTTCAGATGGCGGAGGTGTGCCAGAGTTTATGATTGACCAAAGCACGGGCAACGTCGGCATCGGGACGAGTAGTCCTGCCACATTATTAGAGGTTGAAGGTGGAACTGCAAGAGCACAAATTACTTCTACAACTAATGCGGCTAATGTAGGTTTAATATTTCAAGCAAAAAGTGCAGATACAACCACAGAAGATGGTGGAATATATTATGTAGCTAACGATACAAATGCTAATAGTCATCTTTCTTTAAGTGGAGATAATTCTAATTATCATTTAAGTGTTACACAAGCAGGAAAAGTGGGTATTGGAACAGTAGCCCCCACCACCTTTTTTGAATTAAATTCTCCAACAAACCCTGTTCAGATGAAAATAGTAAATACCAAAGTAAGTACGGCAGGAAATATAATAGACATTATAGCCCAGTCAAAGAATGACGCTGAAGAATTAACTGTTCTTTACATAATGAGGGGCAGTATGAACAACAGAACAGACGGTTCAGAAGAAACCACAATAGATTTTCAGACACTAACAGGTGGTGCGAGAACAGACAGACTTACTATTAAAGGTAACAAGGTAGGAATTGGAACTGGTGAGCCTTCACACGAATTAAATGTTATTGGAGATGCAAATGTGACAGGAACATTATATGCAGATGTTACAGGAAATATAACTGGAAATGCAGCAACAGCAACCACAGCAGGTGGAGCCCCACCAACAGGTACAGCAGGAGGAGGTTTAGGTGGAACATATCCAAATCCAACAGTTGATGATAATTGGATTAATGATATAGCAGAATGGCAGGCTTCATGTACAGGTTGTGTTAATTCAGGTGATTTAGATACAGATTATATTTCAGAAGCAGAGATGAATACACTAGCAGAATGGGACACTCAAATCCAGCTTACAGGAACTCAGGGAGCTACAAATTTCCTAAGAGGCGATGGTGCTTGGACAACAGGATACTTAGATGCAGATGGTTCAGATGCTGTTAATGATGCAGTATATAATGAAGCTACTATCCAGAGTGTTTGTACTCTTTGCATAGGCGATGCACAAATTGTTCAAAATTCAATAGATGCTTCAGAAATTGCAGCAGATGCAGTTAGTAATAGTGAATTAGATGGTGGATTTGGCTGGACCTTGGACACTGACTTGAATATAGATGCAAATACTCTTGTTGTAAGCTATGATAATAATAGGGTCGGCATCGGAACAAATAGTCCTGCAGCGGCATTAGATGTTAATGGTAGAGTTTTGACGGGGAGTGCTACGGACGGTGTATATTTAACTTATAATACAGGGATAGGCACAGTCCTTGGGTATGATGGTTCTGGATATAACGATTTAGATCTTCGAGCAACGGTTACTGCTGGTACTGGGTTATATTTACCAAGCACCGGCAACGTCGGCATCGGAACAACAGGTCCACTATCAAAATTAAGTGTCGGCGGAGTTGGCGTAGCTAATACTGGCGTGTATGGCTCCGGCACCACCTACGGCGTGTATGGCTCCGGCGGCACCGACGGTGTACATGGCATCGGTGGCACCAACGGCGTGTATGGCTCCGGCACCTCCAACGGCGTGTCTGGCTCCAGCGTCAGCAAAGGCGTGTATGGCTCCGGCACCTCCGCCACGTTTGGCAAAGGCGTGTATGGCTCCGGCGGCCACACCGGGGTGTATGGCTCCGGCTTGAGTTTTGCAGGATATATGTCTGGCAATTTTTATGTTACAGGAACATGTTCTGGCGGATCTACTTGTAATGAAGATATTGCAGAAAAATGGGTGTCAGAAAAAGCATTGAAACATATTCATTGTGGTGAAGATAGATTTAACTATACAAATGAGACTATTCTAGATGATATGAAGGATAACTTCCAATACACATGCATTTTAGACCAAAATTTCGAATTGGAATTTGAACAAGGAGATGTTGTCTGTTTTGATAGGGCAATAGGTTCTGTTACTGTTATAAAATACTGTGAAAAATCCTATGACAAAACAGCACTATCAACACTAAGCTATAATGCAACAATGACTATTGGAGCAGCATATTATCCATATCCAGTTAGCTTAGCTGGAAATATTCCAGTGAAAGTCATTTGCGATAACCCAATAGAAGTAGGAGATCCTTTAGTAACATCAAATAAACCAGGATATGCAATGAAACTAGATATTTCAGATGTCACAACATTTAAAGAATTCCAGGAAAGAAATAATGCAATATTTGCAAAAGCCCTGGAACCATGCGAGTCAGGAAAAAAACTCATCAGAGCTTGGATATAAGTTTCCAATTAAATAAACAACATACTTTTTAATTTAATTACCAAGCCCTCTAACCCCCCAAACAAGCCATCTCAGCCCCTAAAACCCAAAATTCTTAGTAAAATCAGGTTGTTAAATTACTAGTAATATTAGATTGTTTTTTTAGTAGAATTATGTTGCTAAAACAGACTTTGTGCAGATATTGCCCCTATTATTAAAATTTAAAAAGAGACATAACCTAAAAACGAATTAAAGCAACAGCATAATTAATACTTCAATATTTATATGATATTTGATAGGAAATGTTTTATCAACTTAACTCCAAAATA
>SDBT01013667.1_pt1 | contig 12995 bp, 9 predicted proteins | sample 2277101 | NCBI WGS metagenome assembly SDBT01 (sample SAMN10404973, study PRJNA504765) | marine sediment metagenome | isolation source: marine sediment core GS10_PC15, 103 cmbsf | place: Arctic Ocean: Southern Knipovich Ridge | collected 2010 | reverse complement strand
GATTACCACAGGAGCTGAAATATAAATTATCTTTAAGATACCACATGATTAATATAAGACATTTAAATGTTTTGATTTTATTAGCAGGATTTATATCATTTCCAATTGATTTTTATGCCCAGGATTCCGATTACAGACATGGACTGATAATCAGGGAGGACTGGAAAGAGATTCCTCCGGAGACTCCTGTTAATCAGAAACATGTGAACAATCCGGATCTGATTCTTAAACTTTATGGCCCGGGGAAGGATAGCATCAAGAAGAGTCACCATATAACCCCTTCAGATGATCCCTATTACATATGGTCCGGCCCATGTGTTGGGAACTGGGCGCTTACGTTGAAACACAGGGAACACTTTTTGGACCTGTCTGAATATGCAAAGATCAAATGGAGAACCAAACAATATGGATTCCGGGAATTGCATATACTTCTCAAGCTTGCCGATGGGTCCTGGTTGGTAAGCAAACAGGGTGATCCAGCCTCGGCCGACTGGCGAGTGAGAGAATTTAATCTTAAGGATATAGTGTGGTATACCATCAATATTGAAGCCATTACGGAACAAGTGCTGGCCATAAATCCTGATCTGACAAAAGTAGACGAGATTGGATTCACCGATCTCATGCCTGGAGGAATGAGTGTGGCTTGCTCCCGACTTGACTGGATCGAGGTATATGGTTATCTTGTTCCACGAAATGAAAACTAATTCCAAACCCATGAAGAAGAAAATTACGCGCAGGCAGTTCGTTCAAACTACAGCTGCTGCCACGGCAACAGTTGCCTTTACTCCGGTAATTGGATGCTCAGCCCTTTCATCACCTTACGATGCTAAAGGATTACCAACGGTGAAGCTTGGAAATACCGGAGTGCAGGTTCCAATGATGGGATTTGGGTGTGGAAGTCGGTGGATGTCGGTTGAAAGTGATGATACAGCCCTTCAAATACTTGAATCTGCTTTAGACATGGGCTTCTATTACTGGGATACTGCTTCCTCCTATGGGAATGATCAAATAACCAGTGAGGAGAGGATTGGAAAGATCCTGAAGGAGCACCGGGAGAATGTATTCCTGGTATCTAAAACGGGTGACAGGGGCGCTGACAAGGCTAAAGAGAGTATTGAAAGAAGCCTGAAAAGACTGGGGACTGATCACATCGACCTTCTGCATATACATTCCATCTCATCGGTGGAGGATGCCGAACAACTGGGCGAAAAAGGAAAGGTTTTGGAAGTTCTGGATCGTTACAAAAGTGAAGGTGTAATCAAACACATCGGATTCACAGGGCATACTACTGCTGAAGGCATGAAGAGAGCAGCTGAAATCTATGATTTTGATGTGATGATGATAGCGCTTAATCACCAGTCTTCGGATGGAACAGAAAAGTTTGAGGATCTGCCAGCACCATTTGCGAAGAAGAAAGGGTTGGGTGTTGTAGCCATGAAGGTGATCAGGCCCCGGGAAACTGTGGATGGACTTGCTGTTGAAGATTTAGTTCGATATGCCCTTTCTCTCGATGAATTTCACATGATCAATGTTGGGATTGACAGCATGGAAGTCTTAAAGCACAATTTTGAAATTATCAAGGAATTCAAACCGATGGATGAGCCAGAAATGGAACAGATCCGTCTTGCTCTTCAACCTTTTTACAGGGGCGAAAACCTTGCTTGGATGAAGCCCTCTTATATGGATGGATGGAACAAAGACATTCATCTGGCCTGATTTCTAAACCATAAGGCGTGGATTACTTGTCAGTTAATAAAAAACTATGGGATGAAAAAACTGACCACCATTATGCATCTGATTTCTATGATGTGGAGGGTTTCATCAAAGGAAACGATTCACTAAATCCCATTGAAATTTATACAGAGCGATGTCTACTCGACTCATGAGAAATGTAATGAATTATTCGATATTGTCTTTACATCCTATGGAGTGCTAGGTTGGCTTCCGGATATGAAAAAATGGGCGAAAACAGTTCATAGGTTTTTAAAGCCAGGGGGCAAATTGGTGATGGTTGAATTCCATCCTGTTATATGGATGTTAAGTGATGATTTTCAAAGAAAGGACTGATCATTTCGGACTTTCAGGAATTTGATTATTCACCGCACAACTGTTTTAAAAATACCGTCGAGATAGAGAAGGGTAAGTTCCAGATCAAAGGATTGGAGAAAAAGATCCCGATGCTCTATTCAGTGGTAGCCACTCACCTCTGTAAATAACTTCTACTCATTATAAAATGTGGCCATGTGATCTTCAGCCAGAAGGATCAATTCTGCTGCAATGTCGGGGAACTCCTTAATTACATTGGTTGTCTCATAAGGATCCGAATCCATATTAAACAGGGCTGTGTCGATCTTTGCCGTGGCGTACTTTCCGGCGAATCCATCCAACCCTGCTTTTTCAAGCGTCCTATAGGCGTGAGGTAGATGAAGTTTCCAGCGTCCATTTCCACTCATGACCCCTTCAAAATTCTTTCCATTTGAGAATGCATAATAGATCTGTGGATTTTCGGCATCTTCCACACCTCTTACCAGGTCCCATACATTTTTCCCGTCGATCTCGTTTTTTGGTAACGGGATGTCTGCCAGATGGCAAAGGGTAGGGAGGAGGTCAACCGACCCAAGTGTTTTTGAGGAAGTGACACCGGCTTCAATTTGGCCCGGGTATTTCATGATACAAGCCGAACGAACTCCTCCATCAAAGCTGGTCCCTTTTGCCTCACGGAACGGTGTACTCCCTGCATGGTTTCCATACGAGACCCAAGGACCATTATCTGAGGTAAGAATCACAATGGTGTTCTTATCTAATCCGAACTCCTTTAACGCATCGTTTATTTGTCCCACACTCCAGTCTATCTCCAACATGACATCCCCGTACAACCCATTTCCCGATTTGCCTTCAAATTCATCACTACAAAATAGGGGCACATGGGGCATGCTGTGTGGTACATAGAGCAAGAATGCACTATCCTGATGCCTGCGGATGAAATCCACTGCATGTTCTGTATACCACCTTGTGAGGTTCTTTTGATCAGATTTTTCTATTGTGTCAATGGTCACTTCACCGTTTTCCCAGTAATGCAACGGCCATTGTCCCCAATACTCAGGATTTTCAGGGTGGTGTTTCCACATATCATTGGAATACATAAGTCCGCACGTTTCATCAAATCCCCTTGAATAGGACCTGGTTTCGGGTTGATCGCCACAGTGCCACTTCCCAAATGCAGCTGTAGCATACCCCGCTGCTTTAAATACTTCTCCCATCGTGGCAAAGGTGGTGTCCAGTCCCCATGCATTAGGGCCATGTGCCCCAAATACCTTGGTCCGCCCGGGAAAACAGCCAGTCATAAGCGCCGACCTTGAAGCAGAGCAGATTGCCTGGGGGACATAAAAATTATGAAATGCACAACCTTCTGCTGCTAATTGTGTGACATTTGGAGTTTCAAGGGTCACCTTTCCGAAAGGTTCAAAATCTTCCCAGCCCGAATCATCCAGGAAGATGATGACTACATTTGGTTTTGTCATCTCCGTTTGCTGGCTACATGAAAAAAGGATCAAACTAAAGCTTACAAGTATTATGGGTATGGTTCGCATTGTATTGGTTATTTGTTATTAGTTAGGGTTTTTAGTTAGGGGAAAAGGTTCCAAACAATAGAACCGGGACAAAAGAGAGTTTAAGACAGATTTTTTGAATCATATTACGCATGTGATGATGTTTGGATTTAGGAAAGATTTCATAGGTTTATGGAAGAATAATTCCAAATCTAAAGATTTTAAAATTTAAAGCACCTTATCGATGATGAAAAACACCTTATTTCTCCTGGCATTACTTCTTTTGGCTAATCCTTGCAAATCGGATGTAACTCTTCCCGCGATATTTACCAGCAACATGGTACTCAAGAGAGACATGCCCCTTATAATCTGGGGATGGGCCGATAAGAATGAAAAGATCTCAATTCAGTTAATTGACAAATTCAATCCACGAGGGCAGAGAAGGATGGTACCTGGAGAATTCAATTCAATCCAATATCCGCTGTTAGTCAACCAATATCCATGGAAATAAAAGGAAAAAACGAGATTATCCTGGATAACCTGCTTATTGGAGATGTCTGGATATGCTCCGGCCAATCCAATATGTATTGGCCTATGAAGAGGCTGAACGTTGGATTATCTGAAGCTAAAGCAGCTGATTATCCAAATCTGCGAATGTTCACAGTGACCAATGAGATGGCACTTGGCAAACAGGATAATCTAAATGGCTCTGGTTGGATGATTTCTACTGGAAAGGATATCGATAATTTTTCAGCAGTTGCATACTATTTTGGGAAGTATCTGCATATTGAGACAGGAATTCCAATCGGTCTGATCAGCACAAGCTGGGGTGGTACCAATGTAGAAGCCTGGACGAGTATGGAGACACTCCAGAAATATGATCATATTGCTTCAGTCTATGAAAATCTTGATAAAACAGTTGATTATAGTGTGAACGCCAGTGAGGAGCAAAAAAAGGAAAGGACGTCTGTGAACCAGGCCCCATCATCCCTTTTTAACCAGATGATCCATCCATTGCTAAACTTATCAATTTCAGGGGCAATCTGGTACCAGGGAGAATCAAATGCCAATCGCGCACTAGAATACGCCAGCCTTTTTCCGGATATGATTCAAGACTGGAGAATGCATTGGAATCAGGGAGATTTCCCATTCCTTTTTGTTCAGCTTGCTGCTTATAATCGCCAGGAAACACAAACTTGGCCGGAATTGCGTGAAGCTCAACGGAAAACCCTTGAGTTACCTAATACTGGTATGGCTGTAACCATTGATATCGGGCATCCAACCAATATTCACCCCCAAAATAAGTGGGATGTTGGCAAACGACTTGCACTTCAAGCACTTCATCTGACTAGTGACAAAGAGATGATATACTCTGGTCCGGTTATGGAAAAGGTTGATGCAGCCAATGGAAGATTACTGGTGAGTTTCAATCAGGTGGGAAATGGTCTTAAAGTAAGGGGTGATCTTGGCTATTTAATGGGATTTGAAATCTCTTCAGACAACAAGGAGTTTGAGTTCGGGATGGCACGGATCGTAAATAATCGTACGCTGGAGGTATGGAGTGAAAAAGTGACAAAACCTCAATTTGTGAGATATGCCTGGCAAAATTATCCTACGGATGCCAATCTTACGAATAGTGAAAACCTGCCAGCTTCTCCCTTCAGGACCGGAACCTGGGGTTGGATCACTGAAGGAAACCTTTACGGAAAATGAAGACTCCCATAAAATTGAGGTGCTTATTGTTAAGTTGCTGTTTAGCCACATTGATGTTTTCACCCTCCTGTGATGTTGGCCGAAAAACCACCTCTGACAATCAACTCGTGGCAGATGTCATCGTTTATGGAGGAACCTCATCTGCTGTAATATCCGCGGTACAGGTGGCAAAAATGGGGAAAAAAGTGATTCTTGTTTCACCAGACAAACATCTCGGAGGCCTGACTTCGTCAGGGTTGGGATGGACTGATACCGGCAATAAAGCAGTAATCGGAGGGCTTGCGCGAAATTTTTATCACCGACTCTATCTGCATTACCAGGATGAAACAGCATGGAAATGGCAGAAGAGATCAGCCTATGGAAATGCAGGTCAGGGTAACATGGCCATTGACGGAGAATTCAGAACCATGTGGATCTTTGAACCCCATGCTGCCGAGGCAGTTTATAATCAACTGATCACCGAATACGAAATTCCGGTCTATCGGGATGAATGGCTTGATAGAGAAAACGGCGTTGTCAAAGTAGATGGTTCCATACAGTCTTTTAGTACTATGAGTGGTAAAACTTTTAAGGGCAGTATTTATATTGATGCTACCTATGAAGGGGACTTAATGGCTGCAGCTGGTGTCAATTATATTGTTGGAAGGGAAGGTTGCGATGTATATGATGAAACCTGGAACGGCATTCAAACCGGAGTATTGCACCATGGACATCATTTCAAAAGTGATATAAGTCCTTATCTTATTCCCGATGATCCGGCAAGTGGAGTTCTGCCTCGAATATCAACTGAAGATCCTGGAGATTATGGTGAGGGAGATGACCGTATACAAGCCTATTGTTTCCGTTTGTGTCTCACCGATCTGCCGAAAAACAGGATGGATATAAGCCGTCCTGAGGATTATGATTCGACCCAATATGAATTGCTCAGGCGTATTTTTGATTCAGGATGGAGAGAGGTCTTCAACAAATATGATCCCATTCCTAACCATAAAACCGATGTAAACAATCATGGGCCCTTCAGTTCTGATAATATTGGGATGAATTATGATTATCCTGACGCTGATTATAAACGTCGAAGAGAGATCATTCTGGAACATACAAGTTATCAGAAAGGGCTTCTCTATTTCCTTTCAACCGATCCCGGAGTGCCGTCGGATATTCGGTTGGAGATGAACAGGTGGGGCTATGCAAAGGATGAGTTTATTGACAATGGACACTGGCCTTATAATATTTATGTAAGGGAAGCCAGACGAATGATAGGAGGGTACGTTATGACCGAACATAAGGTCCTGGGTAAAAAGGAGGTTTCCCAATCCATAGGTATGGGATCTTATACCATGGATTCACACAATACCCAACGATATATAAAACCGGATGGATTCGTTCAGAATGAAGGTGATATAGGAGTTCACCCATCCGAGCCATACAGAATTGATAAAAGGTCAATTCTTCCAAAAAAAGAGGAATGCGCCAATCTTCTTGTACCGGTCTGTTTATCTTGTTCCCATATTGCATTTGGGTCCATTAGAATGGAGCCAGTGTTTATGATACTCGGTCAGAGTGCTGCCACCCTGGCTGTCATGTCACTGGAAGCTGAGCTGGGGATCCATGAACTCCCATATGAAAATCTGAGGGAAAAACTCATAAAGGACGGTCAGGTACTGCAAATGCAACCAATACATTGAAGTCATGATTTGATTATCTTTGAAAGTATGAAGCGCTCAGAAATCAATCAGAAAATCAGGGAAGCTATTCAATTCTTCGATGAAATGAACTTCAAGTTGCCACCCTGGGGCCAGTGGTCGTTGGATGACTGGAAGCTGAACAAAGAAACCTGCAGTGAGATATTCGAAAACGGGCTCGGTTGGGACCTTACTGATTTTGGATCAGGTAATTTTGACCTGACCGGTCTGCTGCTGTTTACCATCCGTAACGGGAATCTGGAACGCGATTTTAAACCTTATGCGGAAAAGATCATGATCGTCGATGAAAACCAGATTACACCCATGCATTTCCACTGGTCGAAGATGGAAGATATTATAAACAGGGGAGGAGGCAATCTGATGATTCAGCTCTATCCCTCCAACAAAGCTGAATTATTGGCAGATCATGAATTTAAGGTCTCCCTGGATGGAATTAAGAAGATCTTCAGTCCGGGTGCAGTGGTGAGACTTGCCCCGGGGGAAAGTATTACGCTAACCCCGGGTATCTACCATAAGTTCTATGGTGAAGAGGGAAAGGGAAAAGTTCTGGTAGGTGAGGTAAGCGCTGTGAACGATGACCACAGTGATAATCGCTTTCTTGGCGTGGTAGGAAGATTTCCCGAAATAGAGGAGGACGAGGCTCCCTTGCACCTACTGATAGGAGATTATTCAAAACTCAACAGATTATAACTTATAATGCTTATTGTAAGTAATTATGCAATAACAAGCATATGGATTGGACAGGACTTTATAATCTGTTTTTCATCCATGCTTTTCGTGAATAAATGATTAATCGAATTAAAATCTGTTAAATGCTTATTAATAATATGTTAAGATTCCAATATGTTGTAATTCTCCTCATGCTCATAGCAGCAGGATGCAAACATGAATTGTTTGTGGAATGTGAATCGTTTGAAAATAAAGGTGGGTGGGTGGTGGATCCCCAGTTTGTTGAACAGATGGGCTCTCCCTACCTGATGGCCCATGGAATGGGGGAACCAGTGGGAAATGCCAGTACCACAATCCAGATCGCATCAAACGGTTCCTACCATGTCTGGGCCCGAGCTACCGACTGGGCTCCGGGCCAATGGAATGCCCCTGGTCGATTTAACATTATCATCGAGGGTGAAAAACTGGAGAAAACTATGGGAAATTATAAGGGGTGGGGTTGGAACTATGCCGGAAAAGTGAAAGTGAAAGGTGGGCCGGCAGTATTGGAGTTGGAAGATCTTACGGGTTTTAATGCCAGGTGTGATGCCATTTATATCTCCAACAAGTACAGAACACCTACTAATCAGAGTGCGTACCTGCCCGATCTTAGAGATCGGTTGACAGGCAGCACTGAAATACCCGAAAAGGTCATGAATTTCGATCTTGTGGTGGTCGGAGGAGGAATCGCTGGTTGTGCAGCTTCTATTGCAGCAGCAGAACAGGGCCTCAAAGTAGCCCTGATCCACGACAGGCCTGTGTTGGGTGGGAATGCCAGCAGCGAGATCAGGGTTCATACACTTGGGATATACGGTCATTTCGAAAGAATCCTGAAACTATTGGATACAGAACACTACCCTAATGGATCTCCGGATGCTTTTATCGATGAAGATAAACGGCATAAGAATGTAGAACATTATTCCGACATTAATCTCTTTCTGGAATACAGGGCTTATGATGCCCAAACCGATGACCTAAGCATTACTTCAGTGGATGCCAGGCACACCGCCACAGGGGAACAAATCCGGTTCCATGCACCTTACTTTATTGATTGTACCGGTGATGGATGGATTGGCTATTGGGCTGGTGCGGACTATATGTACGGTAGAGAAGCTGTGAGTGAAAATGGAGAGGAGTGGGAGGAATACGGAGAGTTATGGAGTCCCGATAAGTCTGACAATCAGGTTCTTGGCGCCTCTGTACTCTGGCGAACCTTCGAATCGGATTCAGCCTGTGAATTTCCTGAGGTACCCTGGGCCATGGATGTGGTTGGGGGTTACAGTGCCAGCAAAGGTACCTGGCACTGGGAATTGATCCATGACGACTGGCATCAAATAGACAATGCTGAACAGATCAGGGATCACATGCTAAAAGCCATCTACGGTTCATTCTTCAATAAAAAAAAGAAACAGGGTACAGAAAACCTTAAACTTGAATGGGTCTCATATCTCTTGGGAAAAAGAGAGTCAAGACGGCTTGTTGGAGATTACGTGTACACATTCAATGACATGAGGAATTCTCAATCCTTTCCCGATGCAGTAGTCATTGAAGAGAGGGAAGTAGATGTCCACTACAGACAAAATATGCTGAATGAGGAGTTACCTGATTTTCTCACCGATGCCATGTTTTATAAGGTAGACAGATATTATATACCCTACAGATCCCTCTATTCCAAAAACATTAAAAACCTGTTTATGGCCGGAAGATGTTTCAGTTGCAGCCATATAGGGTTGGGAGGACCCAGGGTAATGCGAACCACCGGACAAATGGGGGCCGCAGTGGGGTATGCAGCATCTGCGTGTTTTGAACATCAGTGTAATCCCCGCGAACTCTATGAACAGCACCTGGATGAATATATGGAGTTGGTTCTGACCGCCAATTAACCTATCCTATCCATGAATCCACCTTCAGAAGATCAAAAAAGAAAACACCCTGAATCACAAACCTGACCAGTCGTGCAAGGGCAAACAACAGAAAGAGCCTGAAGGGATATTTAAGCAGGGTTATCGCAATCACTACCAGTGAGAATGGAGTAAATGGAAACAGGGCCGCAATGACGATATATGCACCGCCCCATTTGCGAATTAATTCAATGTAATTTTCCAGACGTCTTTCAGTGAATCCTTTTATCTTTGGCCACCGGGAAACCCAGCTGCCAATCCCATAGGAAATCACCCCACCTGCATAGGAGAGGATCCCCAGCAGGGCCAGGTAGGGAAGGGGTCGGTCAAATTTCTGGGCCCATATCACAAACAGGTCCACAGGAACCATCCCTGTAAAAGATTCAGAAGCAAAAAAGAGGAAGATCACAAACCTGTCGGAGAGCCGATCTATAAAAGACTGAAAGAAGCTATTGAAATCGACCAGGTATTTCCCGATGAGAAATACGATGAATATAACCACCACATATACCCCGAAAATCAGTATGACATTCTTGCCCATATACCTGAAAAAGCCTTGCTTGCTCAGTTGATTATACCAGTTTACAAAACTGAAGCGAAGTCTGGGTTCTCCTTGATCCGGCCTTTCTTGAACCATTATTGGGAATTCGGTGAATTCCTATACAAATTACGAAAAAGAAATGTCAAATCCCACCCATAAAACTGTCAAATCCCATAACATGATATGCAGAAAAGGTAACGTAGATGTTGCGTCGGCTAAGTTTGATAAGTTTTGCCTGATTGTATGCAGACCGCTCACCATGCCCGGAGTTGTTCCAGATCAACTCTCCGGAAAACCGGTCAAGCGCTACCACGTTGTACTCCTTGCCACCAGGGGTCCTGAATACCCTGTCTCCACTGACAACAGCTGCCTCTGAGTGCCCATACCGGAACCAATGTAAATCAGATCATCAACAATGGAGGGAGCTGAGCGGGATCCATAACCATTCCCAATAGGCTATTATTTTTCAGGCTACAAAAGTAAGAGCTTTTCCAATCTTTCCGGCCCTGCCGGTACGCCCAATGCGATGTATATAACTGTCATGTGTCTGTGGTACCTGATAATTGATCACATGGGAGACATCTGAAATATCCAGTCCACGGGATGCCACATCAGTAGCGACCAACACCCGGACACGTCCCTGTTTAAATGCCTTAAGTGCAGCTTGCCTGGCATTCTGGCTTTTATTACCATGGATTTGATCGGCCAGAATCCCCGCTTTATTTAATTTGACACACAATTTACTCACCCTGTGTTTAGTCTCCTCGAACAACAATACTTTATTGAAATCCTCCCCGGATAACAATTCATGCAATACTTTGAATTTGTCTTCACCAGGTTTCAGTCTGACAATGTCCTGATCTATGTTATCACCGGTTCGGTCACCGCTGGTAACTTTTACGGTAGTGTGATTCTTAAGTATGCTGTTGATCATAGATTGTTGTGTTTTATCAAGCGTAGCAGAGAATAACATGGTTTGCTTGCGTTGATGCATACCCTCAATAATTCGGTTCACATCACGCACGAAACCCATATCAAGCATGCGGTCAAACTCATCCAAAACCAGTGTCTTGAACTTGCTGAGATCAAGCACCCTGCGATTGGTCAGGTCAAGCAATCTACCTGGTGTAGCAATGACTACATGACTTGTCCTCCTGAGCACCTGAATGTCCCTGTTAATATTGGTGCCCCCGATGAAACACGCGCTGTACAATCCCGATCCTTTGGTCATGCTTTTAAATTCCTCTTCGACCTGAAGGGCCAGTTCCCGGGTAGGTACCACAACCAGTGCATAAGGATTTATTCTCCTGTGAAGCAGTTGTTCGATGATGGGCATCAGGTAAGCCCCGGTTTTTCCGGTTCCCGTTTGCGCAATTCCCAGAAGGTCTTTGCCTTGCATCAATGCATCCAATGTCCTGTCCTGAATCTCAGTGGGCCTTTCATATCCCTTTTTCTCAAGGCATTGCTTAAGTTTTAAACTGATAGGCAACTCCTTAATAAGACGGTCTGAACGAAAGTCTTTTACTTCCATCAGGCTTGCCTCTTTCACCAAACGTGAAGGATCTAGTGTGGATGGTTTTAAACCCGGTCTGGAATTATTCCGATGGTTGTTCTGTGAGCCGGAGTACCTGTATTTAACTGGTGCTGAATTAGTTCTTTGTCGTTTCTTAAATGTTGTATTACTCATAAAATAGATTTTACACAGCCTTTAATGGCTGAAATATTAATTAGCAGCTAACCAAAATTGATTGCTGGCCTTAGCTGAATTAGAAAAAAAAGAGAGGGGTCCCTGTGATTTTGGGAAATCTGCCTTGTTAGAAAGTCGGCTAAGAAATTTTGGCAAAGGTAATCAAATTCCTAAGAAATTGTGGTTTCGACCAATGTTTGGTTAATTTTGCAGGTTTAAAAAGCGGGGCTAAGAAGTTCTTAAGCACCAAATATAGCAGGAATGAAATTTGAAGAATACCGCATTGCCGAGGGAATTAAGACCAGTATATCAAAACTGGGATATAAAAAACCCACCGATATCCAGTTTAAATCGATTCCTCCCATCCTGAAAGGAGAGGATGTACTGGCCATTGCGCAAACCGGCACAGGTAAGACTGCGGCCTATGCCATACCTGTTCTGCATATTTTGCAGGAACGTAAAATCAAAGGTCGACCAGACGGGGTCAAGTGCCTGGTAATGGTTCCTACTCACGAGTTAGCTTTGCAGACAGAATCTGTTTTTAAAACTTTGGGCAGGCATACCCGAATAACCACTTTTTCTATACATGGCGGGGTGGATCAGGATCCACAGATTGCACAGCTCAACAAAGGTGTAGATGTGTTGATAGCCACCCCCGGAAGAATGTTCGATCTGGTAAGTCAGGGTGCACTTTTGCTTAAGCGGGTTGAAATTCTGGTGTTGGATGAGGCCGATCACATGCTTGACCTCGGTTTCATTAAAGACATTCGTGATCTGATGCATCATCTTCCAAGGATGCGACAGACCCTCTTTTTCTCAGCAACAATCAATGAGAAGATTAAGAAGATTGCATACTCCCTTGTTACAGATGCTATTCGCATCCAGATATCTCCCAAAGACCCTGTGGCCAGGAACATTGAGCATGCTGTTGCTTTTATAGAGATGGATGACAAGCGCTTCTTTTTAGAAGATGTGATAAAGAATTATGGGGATAAGAAAATACTGGTTTTCGTAAGAACAAAGGTGAGGGCTGAACGGGTGAAAAAAGCGTTAGAGAGGGTTAGTATTATAGCCGATAGTATACACAGTGACAGGTTACAGGAAGAGCGTGAACGCACCATGCAAAGTTTCAGAAACGGGGAGTTGAAAGTTTTAATTACCACCGATGTAAGTGCCAGGGGAATCGATATACCC